>CETH01021968.1_pt1 | contig 19763 bp, 19 predicted proteins | sample 361461 | NCBI WGS metagenome assembly CETH01 (sample SAMEA2622695, study PRJEB7988) | marine metagenome | isolation source: saline water (ENVO:00002010), including
TGGAAATATTGTCATTGCCTCCATAATGAGTGCAAGCATGTCCGCTGATCATAGAGTTGGTGATGGAGCAGAAGCAGCTATGTTCATGTCTGAAGTTCAGAGTAGCTTAGAAAATCCTCTGAAGTTAATATAATTATTGAATAGATGGAATAAAATGTATAATCCAGAATCTTTTTCAAATCCAGAACGAAAAATTTTGGAAAATTATTTTACAAATATAGATCAACCCGTATTTGTTGTTATGAACTTGCCAGAAGTAGTAAAAGGTGCATTATTTGCTAGATATAGCCGTTCAGCAAAATCTCTAAGAAGATTATTTCTAGATGAATTTGTAAATATTGATAATGGTACTCTAAAAAATAATAAAGACTTTATGGTTGATATATCTAGGGCAGAAAAACTTTATGATAGAGTTTTTAGTGAATATGGTGATGATTCTGTAGCTCAACTTGGTGGTGCTCATATAGCTTGTGAAAATGCATCTAATATTTTGACCAAAGTCCTTGAATGGGGGAGACTAGCATCATATTTAGAACAATCAACCCGATACATTTTTTATGACAAAAAAGTTAATGAACAATATAGGTATGTTATTCCAAAGGAAATATCATCACAAGACTTACCAGGCTATAAAAAAAATATGGATAAACTTTTTGATCAATATTCTTTACTAGTCCATCAGTTAGTAGATTTTTTCAAATCAAAATATCCTAAAAATGCAAGTGATTCAAATTTTATTTATAACTCTTCTATACGAGCAAAGGCTTGTGATGTTGCTAGAGGATTGCTTCCAGCATCAACATTTTCAAATGTAGGTATTTTTGCATCAGGTCAAGCTTATGAAAATATGATCATGAAAATGAATAGTCATCCACTTGCTGAAGTTAGAAGTTATTCTAACCTAATGTTAGCAGAATTAAGAAAAGTTATACCTTCTTTTCTTAAAAGAGTAGATCTGCCGGATAGAGGATTATTATGGTCTAAATATTTTAGTGATATTAATCATAATATGGAAAAAATAGTAAATGATTATGGTAATAATTCTTCTACCAATCTCGAAGTTGACTTAATTGAATGGGATCATAATGCAGAAGATAAAATAATAGTTTCAGCTTTATACTCTTACACTAATAAAAGTGAAAGAGAATTGATAAAAATAGTTGACAAATTAAGTCAAAAAGAGAAAGAAAGAATTTTATATAAATATATTGGAGATAGAAATAATAGAAGACATAAACCTGGTAGAGCGATGGAACGTGCTTATTATAGATTTGATATACTTTCAGATTTTGGTAGTTTCCGTGATCTTCAAAGACATCGGATGATGACTATTGAATGGCAAAAGCTAAGCACATTTAATGGATTTTCTGTTCCTGATGTAATCGAGGAGATTGGTTATAAAGACAACTGGAAACAAACAATGTTAGAAATAGGAGAATATTTTGAAATATTAGGTACTAAATATGGTTTTCATGTAGCTCAATATGTAGTCCCTTTTTCATACAATATTAGATATTCAATGCAATTTAATGTCCGGGAAGCATACCATTTATTAGAACTTAGAACTGCCCCCCAAGGCCATCAAGATTATAGACGAGTTTGTCAAAAAATGCATGAACTAATTCTTAATAAAGCTGGGCATAAAATTTTAGCTAACTCTATGAAATATGTTGATCATAACACATATGATCTAGAGCGAATTGATGCTGAAAGAGCTGCTGAAAAAAGAAGAAGTAAAAAATAATAATTTGATTGAGATAAAGAATATAAATTTCAATTTTCATGATGAAAAAATACTTTCGGATATAAATCTGAAAATCTCACCAGGTGAATTTGTGACTGTAATTGGACCATCTGGCTGTGGAAAAAGTACCCTATTAAACATAATTGCAGGTATAAATAAACCTAAAACAGGCGAAATTCTAGTTGAAGGAAAGGCGGTTAATGTAGGAGATAAAATTTCATATATGCAACAAAAAGATCTTTTATTACCATGGAGAAATGTAAGTAAAAATGCAGGCCTAGGTTTGGAGATTAAAGGTTTTTCTGAATCATTTATACAAGATAAAATATCTTTATATACTAAAGATTTTGGCCTAGAAAAATATCTAGATTATATGCCTCATGAACTTTCAGGTGGCTTAAGGCAAAGAGTTGCTTTTTTACGTGCAGTCATAGTAGATAATCCAATAATGCTTTTAGATGAACCTTTGGGCTCTCTTGACGCAATTACTAAATCTACTCTTCACGAGTGGCTAATGAAAGTATTTAGTAAATTTAGTAAAACAATTGTCATGGTTACTCATGATATAGATGAGGCTATTATATTAGCGAATCGAGTAGTTGTTATGGCTACTAATCCAGGAAGAATAATAAAAGAATATGTCGTTGATAGGTTGTTGGTAGATAATAGAGACATTACATCAAATTATTTTATTCAACTAAAAAAAGATATTATAAAAGATCTATCACTATAATTTATTTGTCATTGAAAATTTGATATTGTATAATTTTTATAAACATGGGGAGCTCTTTAATAGCTGAGAGGGTAATATTTTTACCGACCCTTATAGACCTGAACTAGATAATGCTAGCGTAGGAAATTTAATGAAAAAAGAAATCATAATTAGTAATTATTTACCTCCTTTTGCATCTGTTCTTTTTGTAATACTTTTATGGCAAATTTCCGTTACGTTGCTTAAGATTGAATCATGGTTCTTGCCATCTCCAGTAAATATAATTGCTGAGCTAATTAATTCATATAAGATTTTGTTTGAACATTCATTGATTACTTTGTTTGAAATAATTGTTGGGTTACTAATTTCAATAGTAATTTCATTAATAATTACTAGTATGATTTTTTGGTTCAAAAGTTTTGAAAAAACTATATATCCGCTATTAATAACATCTCAAATTATACCCGTTTTTACCTTGGCACCAATTTTAATAGTTTGGTTTGGTACAGGATTGTTTTCTAAAGTAATTATTATTGTTTTGTTTACCTTTTTCCCTCTAGTGATTAATCTAGTTACAGCAACCAAAAACGTTGATATAGATATGATAAAAATGTTTGATTCTCATGGAAGTACAAAATTACAAATGTACAAAAAACTATATATTCCAGCCATCCTACCTAATTTTCTTTCAGGCTGTAAAGTTGCCTGCGTTATTTCAGTTATTGGCGCAGTTATTGGTGAATGGATTGGGTCAAGTAATGGTTTAGGGTGGGTTATGAAGATTTCAGGCCCTCAATTTCAAACTTCAAGAGTGTTTGCTTCAATTCTTTGTCTTTCACTTATAGCATTACTATTATTTTTTACAGTAGTAAGTATTGAAAAAAAATTATTAAGGAGATATCCGTCATGAAAATGAATTTATTATTAGTATTAATTAGTATTTCTTTTTTTGCATGCTCTAGTTCAGATGAGAAAAATCAAGAAGTATTATTAACTCTTGATTGGTACCCTAATGCAAATCATGCAGGAATTTATGTTGCAATAGAGGATAAAATATTCGAAAAAAACAGTATTGATTTTTCTGTAGAACCTCCAGCAGATCCTGCAACTGTTTTAAACTTAATTGCTAGTGGCGAATCTGATTATGGGTTATTCTATCAACCAGATTTATTACTTGCAAGAGATCAAGGTGTTCCTGTAGTTGCTATTGCAGGAATAGTTCCAAGACCATTAAATTCGATTATGACCCTGAAGTCATCAAATTTAATACGTCCTAAAGATCTAGAGGATAAAAAAATTGGTTTCCCAGGAATACCTTGGAATCAATCTATGCTAAATACTATGATGAAATGTGATAATGCAGATTCGTCAACGTTAGATGTAATCGATGTGGGGTGGTCGTTAGGACAAACCTTGCTATCTAAAAACGTAGATGCAATCATTGGTGCATACTGGACGCATGAATCAATTGTTATGTCTAATGAAGGATACGAAACAAATATAATATATCCTGATGAATGGTGCGTTCCTCCTTACTATGAACTGATTTTGGTAACATCTGAAGAAAATTTAGAAAAAAATCCTGAAATTGTTGAAAAACTCATAATTTCTTTATCAGAAGGCTACAGAAAAGCCATTTCTGAACCACAAAATTCAATTGATGTTTTAATTAAGTATAATGAAGATTCTGTAGATGAAAAAGTTGATAGGGCAGGAGTAGAATTATTAGTACCTTTATGGCAGAACAACAATAATCTATTCGGAAGTATAAATCAAGAAAAATGGTTAGATTTTTCAGATTGGATGAAATCTGAAAAACTAATCTCTAGTGACCTTGACGTTAACAAAACCTATAAGGATTTTTCCTATATTTTGAGGTGATTCTTTGAAAAAATCTAAAATTCCAATTGTATTAACAATAGCAGGAAGTGATTCTGGTTCAGGAGCAGGAATACAAGCTGATCTAAAAACCTTTTCTTCTTTGGGTGTATATGGAACTACTGCTATCACTGTAGTTACTTCACAGAATACTAAAGGTGTTAGAGATGTAAGTGCATTAGATTTATCTATGATTTCATCTCAAATAGATTGTTTAGTTGAAGATTTTGACTTAAGAGCTATTAAGACTGGAATGCTTTTTACTCCTGATATTGTAAAAATTGTATCTGATAAGGCAAAAGAGTATAAATGGGAAAAATTAATTGTTGATCCTGTAATGGTTGCTTCATCAGGAGATACTTTACTGCAGTCAGAAGCAATCGATGAGTATAAAAATAGTCTGATTCCTATCAGTTTTGCTGTTACTCCAAATATTCCGGAATTAGCTACTTTATTGAACGAAAAAATAATTACTAAAAATGATATTAAAAATGGTTGTGTTAAGATAAGAAAACTAGGAGTAAAAAATATTATTGTTAAGGGTGGCCATGATGATAATAATAAAGACTCTATAGATATTCTTTATAGTGATGATACTTTTTATGAATATTCATTGCCAAGATTGAAATCTAAAAATAATCATGGTACGGGTTGTACTTTTGCAGCTGCTTTTACAGCTAATATTGCACTAGGCGAAAATATAAAGCAATCATTTATTAATTCAAAAGATTATGTATGGAATGCTATGTCGAACGATTTATTAATAGGTAATGGAAATGGACCTGTTGACCATTTTTATAAGTTGAGAAAATAAAATGTCACAAGAAGTATTATTAATTTCAGAATCAGAAGTGTCCAAAATAACAAATATGCAGACAGCTATTGATTGTATGGAAGATGCTTTTTATGCATTTGCAAAAGGAGAAATTTTTAATTATCCAAGATATAGATTACCGACTTCTGATGGCCAATATAACTTTATGAGTGCCTCATGGATAACTAAAGGATATGCGGCTAACAAATCCTATGTTAGTCATAAAAACGGTATAGATTTTAATGTTATGCTCTATGACACTACTGGTAAAGGGCTAATTGCTATCATTGAAGCAAATATTCTTGGCCAGATAAGAACAGGTGCTGTGTCTGGTTTAGCATCAAAATATCTTTCAAAAACTAATTCAGAGATTTTTGGTATTGTTGGTTCAGGCTATCAGGCAGAAACTCAATTTGAAGCTGTAATTAATGTAAGGGATATCAATGAAGCCTTTGTATATTCAAGAGAAAAAATAAATAGAGAAAATTTTGCTTTGAAAATGTCTGAAAAATTTAATATTAGTGTATTACCTTTAGATTACGAAAGTTTTATTAAGATTAACTTCGATATTTTAACATCTGTGACCAATTCCCCTATACCTGTTATAACGAAAGAAATGATTAATCCGGGGATACATATAAATGCAGCAGGAAATAATTCTTGGACGAAAACTGAAGTTGAAATTGATGTCATCGGCAAGATGGACAAAATAATTTGCGATGAAGTATCTCAAGCTAAAATTGAGTCTGGAGAATTACTTAGAGCTCAAGAACAAGGTGTGTTTTCATGGGAAACGGCCTTAAGTTTATCGGAAATTATTTATCGTAAAAAAATATCAGAAAAATTTCAAAATATTTCAACTTTATTTGAATCTCAAGGACTAGCTTTGGAAGATTTAGCAATGGCTATAAGTATTTATAATTTAGCGATAGAAAATAATTATGGTAAATCTATAAAAATCTAATTTAATGTGTGTCCAAAATAAGTATACTTTTTTGAAATCTATTTAATACTTCAAGTTGCTTTTTGGAAATAATAAAATCAATGTTTACTGGTAATTTAATTTTATTTATTATCAAAGATACTAAGAAATTAATTGATATGTTACCATTTTGATATTTACTAACATTAATATCTTTCTGAAAGACTGAATTTTCGGATGAAATATGTTTTAGTTTTTTATTTATGAAGTCATCTATCTCTGATTTTTCTAATATTTCACCATTAGAAATTTTATTCTTTATAAAAATATATGCTTGATTTCTCAATTCAATAAGTTGTTTATAAGAGTTTTCAAACTGGTTTTCAGGTTTTTTTCCTAATTTAGCTATCCAAGCAATTTTATTAGTGATTTTCTCTTTTCCTAACTTATAATCTATAATAATTGAAAGCCATCCCTCCCTTTTAATTATTTTTGAATGACCAGGAAATGGTATATAAGATTCATCTATGGTGTTCTCATTGAAACCAACAAAAATATTTTCCACTAGTAAATCTTTACGTTCAAGATTATTTTTTATATGTTCATAAAGATCGTGCTCTGTTATAGCCCATCTAATATTTTCCTTCACAAAAGTGTAAGTTTTATGAATAATATTTATTATTTTTTCTCCTGAATCAGGAATAATATCATTATTATTCAATAGAATTTTCCTCGATATTATCAAAATATAATTTTGCCTTTTTATAGTCTTCAAACGTGTTAATATCAATTCTTACAATTATGTTTGAAAAATCTAATTTTCCGTGAGTAAAATTTTGATTATTAAAAATTTCTCTAATTCCTTGTTTGTTTTCAGAAATATTTCGTAATTTAGGTATCATTTTTTTCGAAAAAATTAATGGATGTCCACCTCTTTTTTTATAAATAGGATACGTAATATCAAAATTATTATTATTATGATATTCAATAATTTTTTTTATAATATGGCCTGGCCTTGGCTGGTCAACAGCCATGATAATAATTGTGTTTGAAATCTTTGAAATCTTTGCTAATCCTGATTTTATTGAGGTAGTTTTGCCATCTTCATAGGATGCATTATAGACAATTTTCAAGTTATCTTTTTTTATCATATTTTTACTGATAATTTTATGATCTTTACCAGTTACTACAATGACTTCGTTGCATCCAGCATTAAATAAAGAAGTGATTTGATAATTTATAAGTATATTTTCACCCCAACTTAACATTGCTTTAGGGTAATTCATTCTTTGAGATTTACCTCCACTCAAAATTATGCCTGAAGTAAAATTTACGTTTGTCATTATTATATTTAATTAAGTTTAGATTTTTTAAGTGCTTTGTCTATTAAGGTTTTATCAAGTTTCATGAAATTACCATTACCTCCAAGCCTGAATGCTGTTATTTCGGCCATGATAGATAACGATATTTCTTCTGGAGTTCTTGCGGATAAATCTAACCCAATAGGAGAATGTATTTCACTAACTTCATCGTAACTAAAGCCATGTGAGAATAACTCTTCGTAAATTAATATAGCTTTTCTTTTAGAACCTAATAAGCCAACATAGCTGGCATTTGTTCTTAGTGCTGCACCTGTTGCGTATGAATCATATTTATGACCCCTAGTTGCTATAACAATAAATGAGTTAGTTCCAAGGTTTATTTTTTCTAATTCTTTTGCATAGTCACCTACTAAGGTGTTTGTTGCCTTAGGGAATCTTTTCCGATTAGAAAATTTTTCTCTATCATCGATTACAATAATTTTATAGCCAAGAGTTATTGCTATGTTATATATTGCTTTTGAAACATGGCCGCCTCCTGCAATAACTAATGTAGGGTGATTAGTATATGCTTCTATAAAAAATTCATATCCTCTCTTATCAGATACATATTTATTTTTGCCAAGTGGCAAAATTTCATCTGAAGTCTTTTTAGCCAAATTATCTAAAATTTCATCTCCAAGTGTGCCTGAAGTCGACTTATTTTCTCTTATAAGTAATTTATCTCCTATTTTCGCTAATGAGGTATTTGGTTTTTTTGATAATGTTGCTAATGACACAGATGCTCCACCGTTATATGCAGAAATTATTTCTTGGTTGTATTTTTTCAGGGATTCGGATTTGTTTATATTATCTATAAGGAAAAACATTTTACCTCCACAAACTAGTCCATCTTCAGCTGCTAATTCTTCGTTAAGCTCATACTCCTTCATTAAGGTAGCAGTTTTATTTTTCAGCATTTCGGAAGCTGCAAACCATATATCACCTTCTACGCAACCTCCACCCAAAGTACCAATTGCAGTTTTATCATTCATAACTAGCAACTTTGCGCCGGGTTTTTGTGGAGTTGATCCAGATGTTTTTATGACAGTAGCAATAGCAAAATTATTTTTATTTAAAAATTCTTCTTTAGCTTTTAAAAAAACTTCTTCCATAGTTGGCCTTAAAAATTATATGTATATATTTTAATTATACTTACAACGTACTAATTTAGTAATAATTAGTTAATCCTATATGGTTCAAGGGTATCCCATTTAGGAATTAAACCAAGCCCTGGTCTATCTGGAGCATAAACATATCCATCTTCAATATACAACTCATGTTCCCATATTTTCCCATGCATTGGATTAACCGAATCTCTGTAATATTCTAGAATAAGTCCATTTGGAATAGCTGCCACAAGATGTATGTGTAACTCTTGTGGACCATGAGGGGCTATATCAAGGTCATTTGCCTGTGCTAAAGCGGCTACTTTCATAAATTCTGTAACCCCCCCCATAATTATTCCGTCTGGCTGTAAGATGTCTACGGCTCTCAAATTTATCATGTCTCTAAAGCCATATCTTGAATACTCATTTTCTCCAGCTGCAACTGGTATAGAGGTAGATTTAGTTATTTCTGCTTGACCAATATAATCATCTGGCTCTACAGGTTCCTCGAACCAAAAAATATCATGTTTTTCAGCTTTCCTTGCAAACTCGATTGCTTCATAGTGTCTATAAGCATTATTAGCATCTACCATAAGTTTTACATTCGGGCCTATTGTTTCTCTACAAATTCTAACTCTCTCTACATCTTCATTGATAGAGACTGCCCCGACTTTTATTTTTACAGCTCTAGCTCCAAGTTCAATATTGTCTTCCATTTCTTTAGCTAACTCTTTTAAACCTTTACCTTCTTCGTAATAACCACCAGCTATATATGTATCTACTTTATTTGTGAAACCTCCCAACAGCTTATATAAAGGCATTTGAGCAATTTTTCCTTTTATATCCCATAATGCTATATCTATTCCTGATATGATTCTTGTTGATATTCCTCTTCTTCCTACTAATTTTGGTTTCCACATAGCATGCCACAACGCTTCATTATCTAAGGGATCTAGTCCTACAAGGATTCCCTTGAAGTATTCACAAAATCCTTCTGCAATCTTACTGCTAGCATTATTTAGCACATTTCCACCAGGAGTATTTCCTGCGATACCAATTCCAGTAATATCAGGGTCGTCAGTTTCGATTACAATTAGATCTAATGAGTTATGGGTGTAAGTGTATAAGCCATTGGTAATTGGTACTGACCTTGGCCATTTATATAATTTGTTATATACATTTGTAATTTTCATAATTTTCCCTATATTTCTTATTCTAATTTGTAAATATTATCCACTTTTATTGATAAAATTTCAATATTAGATTGATATTCTATCAATAAAATTATTTCTTTGGGCCAGTAGCTCAGGGGTTAGAGCAATCGGCTCATAACCGATCGGTCGCAGGTTCGATTCCTGCCTGGCCCACCAAAGTTTTAAATTTTGATATCGTTTTTTTACTTAATCTCGTGAATATGATTTGTGCCTTCTCTTACCAGTTCTTTTTTATTCTGGTTAGGTATGACAGGCCAAGGTAGAACTTTAATTCTTTTTGCCCAATTAATATACTCTTTACTTAATTCATTTACTATTTCAGGAAATTTATTAGATAGGTTTTTGAGTTCTGTTCTATCAGCAAGCATATCGTAGAGTTCCCATTCACTATCTTCCTCACATACTAGTTTCCATTTTCCTTTTCTCACAGCTTTATTACCTTCATGCTCCCAGAAAATAGTTTTACTTCGATTTTTTTCTTGGTTCTCTAATAGATTTTTAAAAAAACTTTCACCCTCAAGTTTAATTATAGAATTTGATTCTATATAACTTGGATAACTTATATCAGCAATATCGTATATAGTGGCAGAAATATCCATAATATGTGACGTGCGTTCAACTATGTTATTTTTTTTAATTTTTTCTGGCCAATTAATTATAAAAGGTGTAGAAATTCCTCCTTCATGAACCCATCTTTTATGAAGCCTAAATGGAGTATTAGATGCGTTTGACCAACCAATATCATAACTCTGAAAAGTATCCCTAGGCCCAGGCTTAATATTTGGATTATTTCCCATCTTTAATTTAGTACCATCCCATAGTGGAACATCAAACATTAAATCATCAGGAGTATTAGTATCTTCTGCTAAAAATTCAGCACATCCACCATTATCTGAAAGAAACATAATAATTGTATTATTTCGTATATTATTTTTTTCTAAAGATTCTATGATTCTACCAACTCCTTGATCAAGGTTGTCTATTTGTGCTGCATAAACTTCCATTCTTGCTGCTTCCCATTCTTTATGCTCAACACTTTCCCAATTTTCAGCATCTTTGTCTCTTTCACTTATATCCCACGAGTCTTTAATTATTCCCAAATTCTTTAAGTTTATATATCTTTCTTCTCGTAATTTATCCCAACCTTTGTCGTAGACGTTTTGATATTTTTTTATATCTTCATTTTTTGCATGTAATGGCCAGTGAGGTGCCGTATATGCAACATATGAAAAAAAAGGTTTAGAATCAATGACAGATTCATTAATCATTTTTACAGCGTGGTCAGTAATTTTTTCAGTGTAGTAAAAATCATATGAATCAACATCAATTTTTTTGTTATTATCCATTAATGTTTTTGGGGAAAAATAATTTCCACCTCCAGCCATCGTCCCCCAAAAATGTTCAAATCCTCTCTGATTTGGAGTTGGATGTTCCTTATCTCCTGGATTCCAATTTTCACCGTCTTTCAATGGAGCGGTACCTCCAACATGCCACTTACCCGACATTTGAGTCCTATATCCTCCTGTTCGTAATACTTCTGCTATTGTAGCTGTATTATTGCTAAGGTAACCTTGATACTCGCTTATTCCATAATTTCCTACCATATGTCCAATACCTGCTTGATGGGGGTAAACTCCTGTCAGAAGTGAAGCTCTTGAAGGACAACATCTTGCAGTATTATACATTTGGGAGAATTTTAATCCATTATTTGCCAATTTATCTATGTTAGGTGTTTTTATTTCTGATCCAAAGCACCCTAGATCAGAAAACCCCATATCATCCGCTAAAATTAAAATAATGTTCGGTTTTTCGTTCATAATTTATACACCCTGACAATTTCTTAATAAAGTAAAATTATTATTAAGTTGTTATGTTTAAGAAATTTAAAAGTAAATTTACAGTAATTATAATTATGTCAACAATATTATCAATATTGTTTTCTTGTGATAATTCTGAATTAGTTCAAAAAACATCAGAAAATTTTTTTGAAGACGAAACTAATATTGATGCCACCGTAGAATTTTTAGTTGATTTAACTGTAGAATCTATTGAAAAATCAGATGAAGATTTAGTTGATTCTATTGTAGCAACTATATCATCTTTACCAGATCCTACACCACTCCCGACTTCTACTCCAATGCCAACCGCTACACCAATGCCAGTAATTGTAAAGGAGGTAATATTAACTCCAACACCCATTCCTACCCCTAGTCCTACTCCTACTATTGTGCCTACTATTATACCTACGCCAATTCCAGCTCCTATTTCTCAATCTGATGAACTAAGCTTAGCAGAATTAGTATCTAGGGCATCAAAATCTGTTGTTAAAATTTCATCGTCAAATGGAGTTGGCTCGGGGGTAATTTATGAATTGTCCGATGAAAATGCATTTATTCTTACAAATCAGCATGTTGTAGGTTATGCATCAAATGTAGATGTACTCATTACCGATATTGAAACTTTTTCAGGAGAAGTGATCACTATAGACGTTCAAAAAGATATTGCTATAGTAAAAATATGCTGTTCTTCAGAATTTTCTTCTGTAGATTTTGCAAATGAAGAAGAAATAAAACTCGGAGAAACTGTAGCTGCATTAGGTTATCCCTTAGGAGCTTCTTCAATCAGAGTATCTAAAGGAATAGTTTCTGGAGTTGAGTATGAATCAGATAATAATCGTAATGTAATTCAAACAGATGCTGCAATAAATCCTGGTAATAGTGGTGGTCCTCTTTTATTAATGTCTGGAAAATTAGCTGGAATAAACACATACAAAGTTATAAATTCTGAATCAGGGGTTCCTACGGAAGGAATTGGATTTGCTATTTCTGTGTCAACACTATTGGAAATAACTAATTCAAATTCTATTATCGAAAATGAATCTTTGAGTCCAGAACCACATCCTGATACAGAAAATGGTATTTACACATCAGAGGCTTTTGGTTATAAGGTTAATGCCCCTGTTGATTGGATATTAGATACAAGTAATCCTGCTTCAATTAGTTTGTTACATCAGGCTACAAGTTGCTGGATGCGTATTGAACATAATGATGATACTCCTGGATTTTTTGATATAACTGATTGGTCTACTAGATGGGAATACTCAGGAGAGTCATGGCAATTATTTATGGAATACGTGGGTCAATCAGAAATTTATAGAAATTATGCAGAAGACGAAGAAACTTTTGAACAGTCAAACATGTTGAAAGGTTTGGAAGTAATTCATCAGTTTTATACGGACGGAGTTCTATGGAATGATATTACGCACTTATTCTATAAAAATGATAGATTATGGCGAGTAACTATGTATTGTCCTAATAGCATATGGAATTTATCTACTTCAATACCTTATCGTAAGGCTATAACTGAAACATTGATTTCCTATAAACCTTCAAAATTAAATTAGGGCCCAAATCTCTCTAGTTTTATATCTTTATAATCTATTCCTAAATTCATCAATATATTACTCATGTTTTCTACAAAATTACTTCCTCCACAAACGAAATATTGTGTCTCAAGTGGTGAATGTTTATTAGTTACGCTTTTTATGATCTCATTATTTATCCTAGAATTTAAACCCTTCCATGTTCGTTCAAATTCTTTAGTTAATGTAACTATAAGGTTAAAGTTCTTGTGTAATTTGTTTTTATCTTCTAATTCTTTTCTAAAAAGATACTCTTTTTGATTTTTTGCACTATAGATCAGAGATATTTTTGTATCAAAATTTTTTTGTCTTAGGTAAAAAATAAAAGGTGTTATACCTATGCCGCCAGCGATAAGAATTACTGATTTGGAAATTTTGTTTAAATTAAAATATTTACCTATTGGCCCCCTTATGTATAAATTATGGGATATTTCTAATTTTTCATGTAAATATTCTGAAACTTCACCATTATTAATTTTAGATACAGCGAAACAGAGTTTATTTGTATCACTAAAGTTTGAAATTACAGAATAACTTCTTTGAGCTTCATAGCCTGACGCAGAAATAAGCTTTATTTCAAAATGCTGACCAGGTTCGATATGAATTTTTTTTTCTGTTTCTAGTGTAAAAATTTTAACTTTTGGAGAAATGGACTTGATATCTGTTACTTTAGTTTTTATCCAATTTAATTTTTTACTTTTAATCACCTTGATATCTTTGCTCTTTCCAGGGATCTCCATACATGTGATATCCATATTTCTCCCAAAACCCTGGCTCGTCATTTTCAAGTAATTTTATTCCTCTTATCCATTTTGCAGATTTCCAGAAGTATAAATGAGGTATAAGTAATCTGACTGGGCCACCATGCTCAGGAGAAATATCTTCATTATCATATTTGAATGCTAAAAATCCTTTATCATTAATTACGTCCTCCATTGGTATATTAGTGCTATACCCGCCCTCAGAAACAGCCATAATATATTTATATTTTTTGTCTATAGAAACAGCTTCAAATATATTCTTAAAAGATATTCCTTCCCAATGAGTATCTAATTTAGACCATTTTGTAACACAATGTATGTCTGTGTTTATTTCCTTTTTAGGAAAATCCTTTAGATCTTTCCAGGAAATTTTAAAAATTATTTCTTCATTTTCTATGATGGAAAAATCCCATGATTCTTTATCAATATGAACTGTTGGCCCAGCAGATAATACAGGAAAAGACTTTTCTAGATATTGTCCTGGGGGGATTTTTTCATTTTTACTTTTATTTTCACCGAAGCCTTCATTGAACATAAGCACCTCTTAAATAAACAATTTTTTTGTTATAAATATAATTTTATACTATAAAATTATCAACAGTTAATATATTTTTTGGAGCAAATTATGAGATTAAAAAATAGAAACGCAATAGTTACTGGTGGAGGTAATGGCATTGGAAGAGCAATAGCATGCCTGTTTGCAGAAGAAGGTGCAAATGTTGTAGTTGCTGATATTGAAGAAGATGCAGGTAAAGAAACAGTAGAGTTAATTAATTCTAATAATGGAAAAAGTTTTTATATTCCAGTGGATACATCGAATGAAGAATCAGTAAAAAATATGGTGAAAAATTCCTTAAGCAAAATTTCTGAAGTAAATATTTTAGTAAATAATGCTGCCGCATTTGTATTTGGAAAAATTGAAAACGTTGAAATTAAAGATTGGGAAAAGGTTCTTGGAGTTAACGTGATAGGATATGCTAATTGTGTTAAGCAATCACTAGATTCATTAAAGAAGAACAATGACAGTTCTATAATTAATATAGCTTCAGTGTCGTCATTTATTGCTCAGCCCGAGTTTGTCCCTTACAACACATCCAAGGGAGCAGTCATTCAATTAACTAGATGTTTAGCAATGGATCTTGCAGAGTATAATATAAGAGTAAATTCTATATGTCCTGGCTCAATTAGAACAAGAGCGACAGACAAGCACATTAATTCATTGGGATTAAATCCAGATGAAGCATATAAAGAATTTGGTCAGGATGCTCTCTTAAAGAGAATGGGAGATCCTAAAGAGATTGCTTATGGTGCACTATTTTTAGCATCAAAAGAATCATCATATGTTACTGGAACTCAGTTAGTAATTGATGGTGGTTTAATGATAGATTAATTTACTAAATCTCTTAAAAATCTTATCTCATCACTATAAGAATAAATAATTATAGTAAAACCAATCAGTAATAATATCAATGCGAATAAATTCACAAACCTTAGTATAAAAAATTTGGGTAAGTGCTTGATTATGTAAGACATAGTTAATATCATCCATCCTGCTGATTTTAGAAAAGAATCTTCATTGAATGAAGATATTGCTAAAATTAGAAATATAAAAGCACTAGCAAATCCATATATTGATGGCGTGTATAAAAAAAACATTATATTTTTGTTTACCAATTAGTAAATGCGCCATCATTTCTTTCATAAAATGCTGGCCAGCCATTAGGTTCAGAATATGACTTTTCTGCAACTTCAATATCAAATTCAACACCTAAGCCTGGTTTATCCGGGCACCAGGAATATCCATCTTCCCACTCAATTTGCTCAGGAAATAGGTCATTTGAAAAAGAACCTGGTTTTTTTGGCATTTCTTGAACTCCTACATTTGTTGAAGCCATACATAAAGATACGCATGCTGCTGCACTAACCGGTCCAAGTGGATTATGAGGCACTATATCAATATAATGGGTTTCAGCCCAATGAGTGATTTTTAGAGCTTCAGTAAGTCCTCCGACTATACACAGGTCTATTCTTGCATAATCTATTAAATCTTCTTCTATGACTTGTCTAAAAGGCCATTTTGAAGCCCATTGTTCTCCAGCAGCCAAAGGTAAATTAATTTTGTCTCTTATTATTCTGTAAGTATTTTGATTTTCTGATCTTATTGGATCTTCTATGAAAAATGGTTTGAATTGCTCAAGTTCTTTACACATTGCTATAACATGCGCGGTATCTAACCTTGTGTGAACATCAAATGTCATTTGTATGTCAGGCCCTACAGCATCTCTTACCTTACCCATCATTTCTACTGCAATTTTCATAGATTCTAATGGTTCTAATTTTGTAGGTTGATTCCATGGAGCTGTACCTGCTGAAACTTCAAATTTCCCTTCAGTTTCTGGTTGCCCCCAACGTACAAATTTCCAACCGTCATCTACTGCTTTTTTACAATTTTCTATTAACTCATCTATTGTATTCCCCTGAGTATGAGGATAGGAAATGACTTTATCTCTTACTGGTCCTCCCAAAAGTTTATAAACGGGCATGTTTACAGATTTACCCTTTATATCCCATAGGGCTATATCAATAGCAGATATAGCACATGAGTAAACCTTGTCTGCAGGGAAAAAGCCTCCTCTAAACATCATTTGCCATAATCTCTCTGTTTCCCAAGGGTCTGATCCAACTACCAACTCACTTAAATGCTCAATGGCATTTTTTATAGCTTTACCCCAATTTCTAATACCTACTTCACCAAGTCCGTGATGTCCTGCATCTGTATCTACCCTTACTATAAAATAAGATCTTCCTTCTTTATCTGATACTGGGAAACTTCTAATTTGTGTAACTTTCATTACATTTTCCTTTCTTTTACCAATTTGTAAATGAACCATCTGGTTTAAATAAATTACCACCTAATCTAGATGGTTTTACTGCACATCTTTCGGCTTCTTCAATGCTGAAATCTACGCCCAATCCAGGCACATCAGGGCACCAGGAATATCCTTCATTCCACTCTATTTGTTTAGGAAATAATTTGTTGTCAAGTGAACCAGGTTTTGTAGGCATTTCTTGAACACCTACATTAGTTGATGCCATGCATAAAGAAACGCAGGCTGCTGCACTAACTGGCCCAAGTGGATTGTGAGGGACTATGTCGATATAATGAGTTTCGGCCCAGTGTGTAATTTTTAATGCTTCAGTAATTCCTCCAACAATACACAGGTCTATTCTTGCATAATCTATGAGATCTTCTTCTATAACTTGCCTAAATGGCCATTTAGAACCCCATTGTTCTCCTGCGGCTAACGGCAAGTTTATTTTTTTTCTTAGGAGTCTGTAAATATCGGGATTTTCAGATCTTGATGGATCTTCAATAAAGAATGGTTTATATTGTTCTAATTCTTTACACATTTCAATCGTCAATGTCGGATTTAATCTTGTATGGACATCAAAACATAACTGGATATCATCTCCGAAGTTTTTCCTAACTTCTTCAAAAGAAGTTATAGACAACTGAATTGATTTTAGTGGATCAAATGTTGCATTGTTATTTTTATCAAAAGGTTCTGTTTCTAACTGGTGCCATCTAAGAAACTTCCAACCTTCATCAATATGTTTTTTTGCGCTATCTAACAAATCTGGTATATTCATCCCTTGCACATGAGGATAACTAATTACTTTGTCTCTAACTGGGCCTCCTAATAACTTATAAACAGGTTTATTTATAGATTTTCCCTTTATATCCCAAATTGCAATATCAATAGCTGATATAGCACAGGAATACACTGTGCCTGCTGGGAAAAATCCACCTCTAAACATTTTTTGCCATAGTTTTTCAGATTCCCACGGATCTTCACCAAGTAGTATTTCTGATAAATGTTCAACAGCACTCATTATTGCGGATCCCCAGCCTTTTATACCTACTTCTCCCAAACCATAATGTTCGGTGTCAGTACTTACTTTTACTATCAAATAAGTCCTTCCGGTCTCACCTCTAACATTGAAGGATTCAATTTTTTTTATTTTCATTCTTAACAAATTCCTCTGAAATTACTTGATATTAATATACCTCATAGTTAGATTAATTACATTTAAAAATTATACATTTGTCAATTTTTATGCTATCTTTCTTGTATATTTACAATTTTGAAATAATTTTGTAACAAAAAGTTTAATGTAAAGGAGATTTTTATGGCAGCAGCAAAAAAAATGCCAAATATTGGAATTGTCTGGTTGATTCTTGGACCAGTTTTGATAGTTCTTTTTAATTTATTGCAACCACATGTTGGTATTCAACCTACAGACCCTCAGGATGCTGGGGCATATTTAGGTAAATTAGCAGCAAATGGAGATAGTATTAGAATTTACTCAATACTAATTTTATTTGGATTCGTTATATATACAGGTGGAGTTCTGAGACTTTCATCAATCACTCCGGATGGTGAGGCTAAAATTCGTATGAATGCAGCGTTAGCTTTGACAGTTGCAAGTTTGGCCTTATCAGCAGTTTTCATTGGACTAACATTAGGAGAGACTGATTTGGCTGAAAAGGGAGCCGCGGCAGGAGCTGCTGGTAATGCTGCTGGATCTGCTACCTATATGGGTTACGCCGGAGCATTACATGCTGCAGCGTTTGGAGTCAATCAGGCATTTGTATATGTTGCCTCCTTGTCAGTCCTTGTCTTAGGATTAGCTTTAGTACCGGCCAAAATTGTCAATATAAGACTTTCTCAGGCTATCGCTTTGGTTGGTTTATTAGGAATAGTTGTTACGTCAATATGGAATATTAATACAGAAGAAGGAGTGACCATTGTTGGTTACCTATACCTTGTTTGGGCTTTATTAATAGTTACAGTTGGAGTAACGATTTACAGAAATCAAAATAAATAGATAAATAATATATTCATAAAGCGCGATCAATTTTGTCGCGCTTTATGCTTTAAAGTCTTAAAATCTCGTTCGATATTTATATTGCGACTATCGTATATTTTTAAGTAATATTAAATTATGATTTGTAATTATAGTAAATTCATATCTCGATTTTTATATTTAAGTATTTTCATATTTACTATATTTCTATCAACTACTCAAAATTTAGAAGAAATTTTTGCTCAAGAAATCCAAAATGAAAAAAAGTATAATTCAATTATTGTTGATGAGCAGATAATCAGGTCCGACCGTGATGAAATAGCACTAAATACTGCATTGAAAATTATAGATAATAGCTCACAAATAGAAAATATTTTTGTTGGAACTTTTGACTCGGATAGTACCAAGTTGAATTTTTATTCTGAAGTTAATAAAGAGGTCAAATGGATTGATGATTTGCTAAATTCTATAGAAAATACTTCAACGAAAAATCCTAATATAAAATCAGATCAACTTGGAGCACTTACAGATATATACTCAGAATTCAATAAATTAAATGCCCTTGCTGGATCAAACGTTTTGATAATTACTCCGGGTAGAATTTCAGGAGAATCAGAGAAAACAAGAGAAAGATTTAGAAATATAGGTGAGTTATTTGCTTTAGAAGAATGGACAATAGATGTAGTTACTCTACCATCTTCAGATCTTATTTCAAGAGACTTAATGGGAGAAATTTCATCTGCTTCATTAGGTAAGTTTTTTGATTTAGGTACTCTAAGTGGATTTAGTGGTTTTGTAAATTATTTAAAGCAACAAAAACTTACTGAAATTATGAAATCAGAACTAGGTAGAAACAACCCAAAGCTTCTTCCCATTGATATTTCTCCATTTACGCAATCTTTATCTTTGTTGCTAGTCAGAGAAGACTTTGATACAGAAGTTTCTTTATTTTCTCCTAATG
>CETH01022408.1_pt1 | contig 19748 bp, 17 predicted proteins | sample 361461 | NCBI WGS metagenome assembly CETH01 (sample SAMEA2622695, study PRJEB7988) | marine metagenome | isolation source: saline water (ENVO:00002010), including
TTTGCCTTTTAAACTACAAATAAAACCAGCTCCACAATTGTCGTGTTCATAGTCAGGGGAATATAATCCTTGTTTAGTTGGCAGCATAAAAATTTTTTTTGAGGGGATGACAAATTTAGTAATATGTTATCAAGAATTGTAAATAGAAATCTATTAATTAAATTATATTTAGGAAATTTTATTTTATTCCAATTTTTTTGTTAAATCATTAATTTTTAATAAAAAAAAATAGTAAAATCATAAAAAAAACATCAATTATTTTATTATTTGCATTAATTTAATTAAGGAAGAGTGATTTATAATATTATTGGCGTTATGTCAGGAACATCTTTAGATGGAATTGATATTGCATATATTACTTTTAAATTTTCAAAAAAATGGAATTTTGATTTAAAAAAATTCAAGACATTTCCGTATCCTATTTCTTGGAAAGAAAAATTAAAAGATTCAATTAATATAAATTCAAATGAATTAAGGAGTTTAGATAAGTTGTATACAGAATTTTTAGCAGCTAAGATTAATTTATTTATAAAAAGTTACAACATTAAAAAGTTAGATGCTGTATGCTCACATGGTCATACAGTTTTTCATAACCCTGAAGAAGGAATTACTATTCAAATTGGGAATTTAGAAAAGTTGTCAAGTTTAATTAATCAAAAAGTAGTTGTAAACTTTAGAGAACAGGATGTAAAACTTGGTGGCCAAGGAGCTCCATTAGTGCCAATTGGAGATAAATTATTATTTTCTAAATATAAATATTTCCTCAATTTAGGAGGGTTTGCAAATTTATCTTTAAACGAAGATGAAAAATTTATTGCTTATGATATTTGTGCTGTTAACACTATATTAAATAATTTATCATTTAAGTTAGGTAAAGATTATGATTTTAATGGAAATTTTGCCAAAAGAGGTAATATTATAGTGGAGTTGTTAAATGAATTAAATAAAATTGATTTTTATAAAAAATCTAGCCCGAAATCTTTAGCTGTTGAATGGAATAAAAAATTTATTTGGCCTTTAATTAATAAGTTTAATTTTTATTCTGTTAATGATTTATTAAGGACATATGTTGAACACATTTCTATTCAAATTTCAAAAGCTTTTGAAAAAAATCAAAAAGTCCTTGTAACTGGAGGAGGAGCTTTCAATAAATTTTTAATTAGTGAAATAAAAAATAAATCACTCGCTAAATTTATAATACCAGAACCCGAAATAATTAATTATAAAGAAGCAATTATTTTTGGATTTTTAGGTGTTTTGAAATTAAGAAATGAAATAAATTGTTTATCAAGCATTACTGGAGCAAAAAAAGATCATTCTAGTGGAGTAATTTTTGAATTAAAAAAATAAAAATTATCTTGTCCAAAAATTTTTATTGTTAATATGGAAACATTAATTATTTCAATTTTTATAATTGGTTATCTAGCTATTACTCTTGAACATACTTTAAAAATAGACAAACTAATCCCTGCATTAGCTATGATGGCTATATTATGGGCTTTGATTGCATTAAATCATATTGACGTTTATGAGGTAAATACTTCTTTAAAAGAACTTGAATTATCCCATTTAGATGAAGTATTACTTCATCATCTTGGAAAAACTTCTGAGATATTAATTTTTTTATTGGGTGCGATGACAATTGTTGAAATAATTGATTATTTCAATGGGTTTTATACTATCAAAAATTTTATTAAAACAAAAAGTAAAAAGGGACTTTTATGGATTTTTGGTATTCTAGCATTTATTCTATCTGCAATCATTGATAATTTAACTGCTACAATTGTTTTGATAACTATTTTGCAAAAGGTCATCTTTAAAAGAGAAACAAAATTATGGTTTGCTGGATTAATTATAATTTCGGCTAATGCTGGAGGAGCATGGTCTCCCATTGGAGACGTAACTACAACAATGTTATGGATAGGTAATAAAGTTTCAACGGGTAATTTGATTTTATATGTTTTACTACCTTCAATAGTTTGTTTTATTGTCCCTGCATTTATTGCATCAATGTTACCTGCATTTAGAGGAGAAATTGAAATTCCAGAAGAGGATAAATCTGTTGAAATACACAAAAGAGGAGCAACAATGCTTTATTTGGGTCTTTCTTCAATTGTTTTTGTTCCTGTATTTAAAACAGTTACACATTTACCTCCTTATGTTGGTATGATGCTTTCATTGTCAGTTGTAGCTACTTTTGCTGAAATTTTTAGCAAGGCAAAGATTAATATTACTTCTGTTGATGTTGAAAATGATTCTCACACAATGTCTGGTCCAGTTGAAAAATCATTATCAAAGATTGAATTTACAAGTATTCTATTTTTTCTTGGTATTTTAATGGCTGTTGCTGCTTTAGAATCATTAGGCATGTTATTTAACTTTGCTGAAAATTTAAATGAAGTAATACCTAATCTAGATGTTGTTATTGCTCTTTTTGGTATAGGTTCTGCTATTATTGATAATGTTCCTTTAGTTGCAGCTAGTATGGGTATGTTTTCTCAACCCATTGATGATCCATTATGGCATTTAATTGCATATTCAGCTGGTACTGGAGGAAGTATGCTAATTATAGGTTCTGCAGCAGGCGTTGTAGCAATGGGAATGGAAAAAATTGATTTTTTCTGGTATTTGAAAAAAATTGCTTGGTTAGCTTTTGCAGGTTTTATATCAGGTTTTGTGTCATTTATTTTATTAAGAGATTTTGTTCTTTAAGTTTAATATACTGTAATGGGTCTACTAACAATTTTTATTCAAAATACAGAAACATTATTAACAGAAAAAAAATTATCAGTAATTGAACTTATAAATAATGGAGGTCTAGGTGGACAAATAATTATTGGTTTACTTTTTTTACTACTTCTTTTGTCAGTTTATATATATTTTGAACGAATTTTTGCAATCCGTTCAGCAGTAAAAGTTTCTCCTGATTTTATGAATCAAATCAGGACTTATGTTTTAAATGGTAAAATTGAGGGTGCCCAGCAACATTGCATGAATGAAAATGTTCCTGTTGCTAGATTAATTTTAAAAGGTATTTCTAGAATTGGAAGGCCTCTTGAAGACATTAATACTTCAATTGAAAATGCTGGAAAATTGGAGGTTTACAAATTAGAAAAAAATATAAGTGTTTTAGCAACTATATCAGGGGTTGCTCCAATGCTAGGGTTTTTAGGAACAGTTATAGGTATGATATTATCAATTTTTGAAATATCAAATGCTGGAGGAAATATTGATATGCAATTATTGTCTGATGGACTATATACTGCTATGACGACTACAGTAGCTGGTTTAATTGTAGGTATTTGTGGTTATATTTCATATAATCATTTAGTAGTTAAAATTAATAAAGTTGTATATCAAATGGAATCATCTACTTTGGATTTTTTAGATTTATTAAATGAACCTGCAGAATAATGAGATTAAGCGGTAGAAATAAAATAAAACCAGAGTTTAGCATGTCATCCATGACAGATATTGTTTTTTTATTACTTATTTTTTTTATGATTGCATCGACCTTAGCTAAAGAGCTTAATACTATTGATGTTAAATTACCCAAAGCAGACGGTAAGACTGAAAATAGAAATACTATTTCAGTGACTATAAATAATAATAACAAATTTTATATTAATTCTGCCTCTATTTCTAAAGCTGCATTTAAAAGAGAATTATTAAATGAGGTTGAATTAAATAAAATACCGTCAATTATTTTAAGAGCAGAAAAAAATGTTGATATAGAACAAGTAGTTTATGTAATGAACATAGCTAATAATAATGGAATTAAAGTGGTATTAGCTGTTAACCCTCAATAAAAGATTAATGAATTTTTTAGAAACACCTCATAAAAAAAAATCAGCTATTGTTACATTTTTTATTGGAGTTTTAATTATACTGTTTTTTTATTTTATTGGGATGAAATATTATGATCCTCCAATAGTATACGGAATGGAGGTAAGTTTTGGAAATACAACTGAAAATTTTTCCGAAAATATTTCAAAAAGTAAAAATCAAATTGAAAAAAATAATTCAAATCAGGAATCAAAAAAAAAAGTTTTAGTAAACTCAAATAAGGAAAACAAAATATTAACAGAAAAAAAAAGTACTGTAAAAGTAAAAGATAAAAATTTGATAGATAGTTCTTTAATTAAAGAAAGAAATAAAGTAGAGAATCAAATTGTAATTAAAGAAAATGAACAGGAAATTTCTGAAAGTACTCAAAAGTTGATTGAGAATTTAATTAAAAATAAGTCTAAAACTCAGGATATTTATGATTTAGATGATAGAGAACAAAATTCAAATAGAGGAAATATTGATGGAAGTTTGTATTCCTCAACTTATTATAATATAACTGGAAAAGAAACAAATTATGGTTTGAATGGAAGAAGTTTAAAATCTAGTGGAAAAGTTATTCAGGATTGTAATCAAGCAGGGATTGTTGTTGTTAGGATTACTGTAGATAGAGATGGTAATGTAATTGATGCTGATCCTGGTGTAAAGGGAACTACAAATATGGATTCTTGTTTACTTCAGCCAGCTTTAAAAACAGCTTTACTTCACAAGTGGAACCCTGATGAAAAAGCTCCTGAAAGACAAGTTGGTTTTGTTGTTATTAATTTCAAGTTAGGGGAGTAGAAAATTGAAGAAATATTCAGATTTTTTATCATGGATGTATAAAAAATTACCTGTATTTCAAAAGACAGGATCTTCAGCTTATAAACCAGGATTAGATAGAATAAAAAAACTACTAATCTCTTTGAAAAATCCAGAAAAGAATTTTAAAAGCATTCATATAGCAGGCACAAATGGTAAAGGTTCAACAGCACATTTATTATCTTCAATTATACAGGAATCAGGCTATAAAGTGGGTTTATTTACATCACCTCATTTGATAGATTTTAGAGAAAGAATAAAAATTAACGGAAAATTAATTTTAAAAAAAGAAGTTAAAAAATTTGTAATAGAAAATATGAACTTTTTTATTAAAAATGATAATTCGTTTTTTGAAATGACTACTGCAATGGCTTTCGACTATTTTTCAAAAAACAAAGTTGATATAGCAATAATCGAGGTGGGTTTAGGAGGCAGATTGGATTCAACAAATGTTTTGATTCCTAATCTATCTATAATAACTAACATTAGTTTAGAACATACAGAATATTTAGGAGAAACATTAGAAGAGATAGCAAAAGAAAAAGCTGGCATTATAAAGAAAAAAGTCCCAGTAGTAATTGGAGAAAGACATAAAAAGACATATAAAGTTTTTGAGAAAATTGCATTAAAAATGAAATCAAAAATAGTTTTTGCATCAAATTATAATTATAGTTATGATAATTTAATTGAGATTTTGTATCAGAAAAAAAATTTAAAAACAGCTTTAACCTCTCTACAATTTTTAAGCTTTCTTAATATTGATAAAAAACATATCAAAAGTGGATTAAAAAAATATCAAAATAAAACAAATTTTATGGGAAGATGGCAAGTTTTAAATAACAGCCCTAAAATTGTTTTAGATGTTTGTCATAATTTGGATGGTTTTAAAAATATAATTAAACAAACAAAAATTGAAAATTTTAAAAAATTGATTTTTGTAATGGGTTTTGTAAAGGGAAGAGATATAAAGCAAATTTTTTCAATTCTTCCACCTGAAGCTTATTATTTTATTAGCCAACCTATTATTGAAAGAGCATATCCTATTGAAAACATAAGATCTAAATTACAATCGTTTAATTTTAAAATTGTTTATTCTGATTCTCTAAATGATGCTTATTTTAAAGCATTAAATCTTTCTTCAAAAAATGATTTGATTATTCTTACAGGAAGTAATTTTATTGCTCAAGAATTAATTGATCTTAATTAATTTTAAAATTGGAATTTTTTATAGCTTAGTGACTTTAAAATTATAAAGTTTTTTTATGGATAAGTTTTCTATTAATTTGATAGTTTTTGTAATTGGGATTTTTATTTCTATTGCAATAATTATTAATTCATTTAGCGGAAGATATCAATTGCATAGTTCAAATACAGATATTGTTATTGATACTTGGAATGGAAATGTATATAATACTAAAGCCAGAACTTTTGTGAAAAAAAATGACGGTTATAGTGAGTATGAATTTGAGTAAAATTTTATAAGTCAAACAATACCAATATTTATATATATTTGCCTGACTAAAATTATTTTACAAGGGCGCTTAGCTCAGTTGGTTTAGAGCACTTGGTTTACACCCAAGGGGTCGGGGGTTCGAATCCCTCAGCGCCCACCATTTTAACTTCAACTTCTTGTTGGAATTTTATTCCTTTTTTAACTTAATTTTTTGTTTCCTAAATACCACATAAGAATTCCACCTGTAATAAACATCCATATTGAATAAGCACCAGTTGGAAGTCCCATTTCGATGTTATTTAATATTGTAGTAGCAATCACAAAAGCCAATGTTCCGTTTTGAATTCCACTTTCAATTGTAATTGAAATTTGACTTTTACCAGTTATGCCAAAAAATTTGGCAGTTATATATCCAAGCACCATGGTTGATAAATTTAGAAGTAATGTAGCTAATCCAACTTCTTTCATTGCTTGTATTATATTTTCTTTATTAGCTATCATAACCAGTAAAAAAATAATTATAAATAGAACTGTAGAGGCAATTCGCATAGGCCTTTCCATACGAAGGGCAAATCCTTCATTTTTTTTTCTAATCACCATACCTATAGAAACAGGAATTACGGTTATTACCAAAATTTGAAGCATGGTTTGAATTACTGGAAGTTCAATAATTATATCTGTATTTCCATTAAAATAAGCAATTGCTTTTGATAATATGATTGGAATTGTGAAAACAGTAATTAAACTTGCTATGGCAGTTAGAGTTACAGAAAGACCAATATTTCCTCTAGCAACTTGTGTGATGAGATTACTTGTAGGTCCACCTGGGCAAACGGATAGTATCATAATTCCAATAGCCATTGCTGAGTTTAAATCAAACAATAGGATAATTGAAAACCCAATTAAAGGAAGAAATATCAGTTGATTAAAAAGGCCTATAAGAACAGCTTTTGGATAAGTGAAAAGTCTACTAAAATCTTTAAATACAAGGCTTAGACCCATACCAAACATTATGATCGCTAAAGATATTGGTAAAAAAATTTGTGTGATAATTATTGTTGCATCCATAATTATTTTGTTAAACTTTAAATTTTATACTTTTTATCTCTATTTATTGGTGTTTAGTGTTTTACTTAACAATACTAATAACTATTTATCAAAACTTCTTTCAATTGAATCTAACCTTTCTTCAATTTTCTCAAGTTTAAGGATTATTTCTTTAAAATAGTTTCTAGCTTCTATTGGACATTTTTCTTTAAAATGAGATAAATCAAATAGCTTCATAAACATAATTTAATTCAAATATAAAAATCCTTCTTGATAACCCTATTTAATATGATAGTTTAATGGAAACTAAAATTATCTTCATTATTTAAAAGAAGTTTTTCCATATATAAATTTCATGTCAGGAAGTTCTGTAAAATAATAGTGAATCCATATATAGATATGTTGGAATAATGCAGCAATTAATGCTGCTTTAGATTGAAAAAAAATTCCTGGTATCCACAATAATAAGAAAACAAACTTATACATACCATTTGGTGTATATTTAAAAATTCCTTTTTTTACAAATGTTTTATTTTTATATTTTTCTGGTTTAAAGTGATCAATTCCAAAAGCTCTATTTATTCCAAAATATTTAAAAACTGAATATTGACCATAAATTCCAGGAATAAGGAGAATTAAACAAATAAAATAAGATAAATTATTCCCTACAGTAATTGTCATTTTGTTTGAAATAGATAAAAGAATAATTAAAATGGGTCTTAAAAGTATAAGAATTGTAAAAACAATTTTATAAATTTTAAAAGCGTTTTTTTTTAAATAATTACTTAAACCTTTATAAAATAGTTCATACCTCCAACAAATTAAAACATATGTTTGATGTACAATTGCAAAAAATACAGTTAAATCTAGCCAAGTTTGAGTTTTAATTCCCCAAAGATTTCCGTAAAGGATTTGATCGTCATATTTAATAACAAAATTAATTCCAAATAATAAAATAATTAGAAATAAAATATGCCAAGTTTGTTTGTGTAATATTTTCATTAACTATTATAAGTATATAATTAGAATTATAAAATTACACTTAAATGTTTCAAAAAATTTAATAATTAAAGAATATACTTTATTTCAATAATTTAATTTTGATAATTAGTATGAATTTTCGATTTACTTTAATTATTTTATTTTTTTATTCAAGTATTTATTCTCAGTACGGATCAATTGAGATTAATACAGGAGGTTTTTCATTTATCCCCATCTTTACCTCTGAAAAGCCTCATATAATAATAAGAGCAGGAACAAACAATAAAAAACGATTTAGTGTCAATCTTCTAAATTTGACAAGTATTAGTGGGTTAAACCCTTCTAATTTATCTTTAATCTCTCGTTATAGAATTGTAAATAAAGAAAAAATAAAAATTGATATCGGATTACATTTACCTGCATTTAGAGTAGATGAAAATCAAGAATATAAAAGTAGAATTGTTCAGGAAAGTAATATAATTTATAGTATAAATTCAAAAACTAAAATCTCTTTATTGTATATTCACGGAGAGGGTAGAAACTTTAATTTTAATGTTAATTTTTTGACTTTAAATTTTCAAAAAACTCTTAATAAATTTATGTTAAAAAGTCAATTATATATTTTGAACATTGATGATATAATAGGTTTTGCTCAATCAGTATCATATAAAATGAATAACAAATTAATTTTAAAGCTTTTTGTAAATAAATCTATAACCACAAAAAAATTAAACAAAACTTTAGGTATTCAATTCCTTTTGTAATCTAATTTTTTATAACTGGAAAAGAACTAATCCTTAGTCTCGAACCTCCCATAGGAACTAATTCAATAATTTCAGTTTTTTCGATTGATTCTATGGGACTATCTATTAATTCTCCAGTCAAATTATGTTCGTCTATTTTCCAGTTAGGAATTTTCTTAGCGTAGGCTTTAATGGAAATAGGAGATGATTCATTTGTAAAAGGAAAATTGTCTTTTGGCCAATCTTTTTTAATTACTTTAAATGAATCATTTAAATTTTCATTTAATATTAATCCATAGTTCCAGTCAGATTCTGGATATATTTCATAGGTAGGCCACATTTTCTTATCAACATTTTTTTGCCATCTTGAATCACGTATAGCAGTTTTTTCACTTGGTTTTTCAACATATTTTTCTTTAATTTTTAATGAAAAAGTCAAAGGACCATAATTTATACTTGCACTATTGTGATTTTTCTCCCATCTTTCTACAGAAATATTTTTTGGAAAAACAATTTTAATAATATCATCATTAGACCATTTTCGATTTATCTTTAAAAATTTACTTGCTTCAATTGGAATATGAATTGTCTTCCCATTTATCATTATTGTTGACTTTTTTGACCAGGAGGGTATTCTGAAATAAATTGGAAAATTATCAGATTTATCAGTTTTTATTTCAAAAATTAAATCATCGCTAAATGGATAATTTGTTTTATTTGTGATTGAAATATTTGTGTTATTTCCAACCTTAGCATTAACTTTTGAAGGTGAATAAATGACTGCAGCTATTCCATTATCTGGAGTAGCCATCCATAAGTTTTCAGTAAAATATGGCCATCCTTGAGAGTGATTGTGTTGACAGCATCTTGAACTAAATGGATTAAAGTTTAAAAATGGTCCCGTTTGTTGAATACCTGGAGAATGACTTTCAGAATCACTTACTACCATATTTGGACTGGTTAAATATCTAACTGCTTTAAAGTCTGGAGAAACAGTTGCAGGAAATGAATTAAATGCAATATTTTCTATATGATCCGCCCAAAAAGTATCACCAGTTATTCTAAGAAGATGTTCATCAGAATTCATATGTTCAACTATGCCACAAAGCTCAATTGCTTGCCTAGGATCATCATAACCAGGTCTGCAGTTTTCATCAGAACCATACATTCCTCCAGGAACTTGTCCAAAATACTCTCTCACAATATTGAAATTGTCGTATGTAGCTTTTAAATATTTTTTATTCCCGTTCAATAAGTAATACTGAGCCGGTGTTCTAAATCCTTGTGCAATATTAACATTATGCCAATCAATCAAATCCGAAAACCAGATTGGCCAATCAAACCCTTCTCTTATTCCCTTCCAATTTTTAATTTCTTCAAGTTTATGACCTCTACTAGTCCAAGGTGCTGTTTTCCTATATATTTTTTCAGCCAAAGATAGTAACCATTTATCACCAGTTCGATTGTAAAGCCAAATGACACTATGAAGGTTATCTCCACCTCTAATCCGAGCCCAGTAGTGATCATTTGATAATAAATCTTTTTCTTCAATATCAAATTGAAATTTAAAATATTTTGTCATCAACTCAATAACTCTATCATCTTTAGAGTATTCGTAGTAAGATTGAAGACAATATAACATTATCATGTTTGGCCAGAAATCAATAGCTTTTCTTTTTTTAGTTTCCAATTCATTATTCCTATCTTCATCTGCGATGTAGCTTTCCCACGCAAAATTTGGCCCAAAAAACCCATTTTCTCTTTGACTGTCTAATGCTGCTTCAATCCAAATTTTAGCTTCATCAATAATTTCTTTATCTTCAGTAATATAGCCGATATTAGCATAGCCTTTTAACCAGTATGGTACTTCTTCCCACCCCCATTTGCCTTTTCCATCTTTAGATAACCAAGCATTATCCTTTTTATCTAACCATGCACTAATTTTTCCTAAATTTCCAGTAAGTCCATTTTTTTGTCTATTAAAATATTCTAGAAGCCATCCTTCGGGTTTAATTGAACCTATAGGAAGTTTTATAAGTTTACTCGGTTGTAATGGAAGTCTATTACTGACATAATGACTATTTTTTGAATTGGTACTAGGAGAATCTACAAAAGTTATTTCATCCTTACATCCGATTAAGCATAAAAAAGCAAGAAAAAGAGAATAAAATCTTATCATTTTGTTCTTAAACAATACATATTATTATTATAAAACCCTTATAATATAAATAAATCTAATTAAAAAAATGTAGCCTATTGTCTATATATTTGAAACAAACTTTTTATATCTGTATTTAAATTTTAGATTTGCAAAAAAATATAAGGTTATAATTAAACCCTTCAAAAAAAAATTGTCATATTGGATTAAAACTTAATAGTTAGTGATTAGATTTTTTCTCTTATTTATTTTTACAATTAATTTCATATTTTCTCAAAAATCAATTGATACAACTTATGTTAAATACACTAATGAAAAAATTATTATAGATGGTCTAGAAAATGAATCTTCATGGAAAATTGCTGATTTAAAAACAGGTTATTGGCAATGGTTTCCAACAGATACTTTAAAAGCTGGCAAACAGACTGAAATTAAATTTTTATTTGATGATGATAATTTCTATGCTTTTGTAAAATGTTATGAAGATCAAGATGAAGCTGTTATTTCTAGCTTAAGAAGAGATATGGGTCGATATTCAGATTTTTTCATCTTTACAATAGATACATTTAACGATTTGACTAATGCATATGCTTTTGGCGGAAATTCTGTTGGAGTTAAAAAAGATGAAATATTTTTTAATGGAGCAAGAACCCTTGGTAGAGATGCTAACATGGATTGGGATGTTAAATTTGATTTAAAGACTAAGATATATAAGGATTATTATACTGCTGAAATGAGGATTCCTTTTAGTTCAATTAGATTTGCAAATAATGGTAAAATGTGGAGATTTAACGCTTCTAGAAGAAGAATTGGCGCAAATGAATTTTCTACACTTTTTAGAGTGCCTCAGGAGCAATCATTTATAAATTTATCTTATACCAAACCTTTATTATTTGAAAAAGCTTTAGGTAAGTCAAAAACTCCTATCGCATTTATACCCTATATTAATACATTAAAATCAACAAATTATGATCCAAAAAAATCACTAAATTCTTTTGATTATGGTGCTGATGGAAAAGTTTATATTGGGACAGGTCTAAATTTAGACCTTACGATTAACCCTGATTTTTCTCAAATTGAAGTAGATGATCAGATAATAAATTTAAGTAGATTCGGGGTAAGATTACCGGAAAAAAGACAATTTTTTATTCAAAATAGTGACTTATTTACTGGTTATGGTGACCGGTGGGATAATCAACCTTTCTTTACCAGAAGAATTGGAGTTGCAAAAGATTTAGATGGAAATACTATTCAAAATAAAATTGATGCTGGATTAAGGCTTAGTGGAAAATTAAATAATAGATTAAGAATTGGTTTTCTGAATATGCAAACGGCTCAGGATGAGTCAAATAAAATTTCTGCAAATAATAATACTGTACTTTCATTACAACAAAACTTATTTAGTAAATCAAATATTAAGTTTTTATTTGTGAACAGACAGCAGACAGGGATTAATGATTTTGATACAGAGCAAGAGAATTATAATCGTTTGGTTGGTTTTGATTACAACTTAGTTTCTAAAAATGATAAGTTTAATGGTAAAATATTTTTTCATAATACTTTTTCTCCTTCAACTAATAAAGACTCTTATTCAACAGGATTCTGGGGTAATTATAAAACTAGAAAAAATAGGGTAAGATTAGCTGTTTTTAAAACAACACCAAACTTTAAGAGTGATTTAGGGTTCACTAGAAGAACAGATTATATAAAGAATTTTTCAAGTTACACAAGAGTTTTTTATCCTAAATCAAATACTCTTCAAAGCTTAGAAATTGGACAACAATTATATTATGTAGATAAACCTGATAAAGACGGATTAGTAACGGACAGAAATAATCAGACAAGTTTAAATTTTAATTTTATTAACGCATCTCAATTAGAGTTTGAATTTAGTCATAGATATGTTTTTTTAGAAAATGATTTTGACCCAACTGGAGTTAATGAAAAAAATCCAATTAAAGTTGGGGGTTACAACACAAAAGAAATTCAAATAAGTTATAATTCAACAAGTAGTAAAAAATTTAGATCTGAAAGTACTATAAATTATGGAGGGTTTTATAATGGAGAAAAATTATCAATTGATACTAAATTAAATTATAGGGTTGATAAATTAATGCAAGCAAGTCTTAAACTAGGAATTGATAAAATTGATTTACCTAAACCACAAAAATCTGTCAATCTATTTTTGATTAGTCCTAAAATTGATTTCACATTTAATAAAGAAATTAGCTGGGCAACATTTATTCAATACAGTAATTTTTCAGATTCTTTGGGAATCAACTCTAGGTTTAAATGGAGATTTGCACCTTTATCTGATTTGTATTTAGTTTATACAGATAATAGTTATTTCACAAACTACAGGTATTCTCCTAAATTTAAAACGATTAACCTTAAAATCACTTACTGGCTTAATATTTAGTTTTAAATCAAACTTTGTTTAAATAATTATCCAAAAATTTTAAAATTTTTCTGTAACCTTCAATTTGATTTTCTTTTTTTATAAAACCATGTCCTTCATCTTCAAATAAAAGGTATTCAACATATACTCCTGAATCTCTTGCCTCTTTTACAATTTCATCAGATTCAATTTGTAAAACCCTAGGATCGTTAGCCCCTTGAAGTACCATTATTGGATTTTTAATATTTTTTGCATGAAAAAGTGGGGATATTTCATAAAGTCTTATTGAATCTTTTGAATAGGGATCGCCCAGTTCTTTATATAATGATTTTCGAGAGGATTCCCAATATGGAGGAATTGATCTAAGAGTTCTTATCCAATTTGTAACTCCATAAATATTTACTCCAACTTTGAAAACATCTGGTTCAAAAGTCATTGCAGCCATAGTCATATAACCCCCATAACTTCCCCCAATAATTCCAATATTTTCCGATTTTATGTAGTCTTGTTTTTGCAACCAATATTTACCCCAAATACAATCCTTTAAATCTTTATCTCCATGATTTTTATCATCTAATTCATAAAAAGTTTTTCCATATCCACTACTACCTCTATTATTAACAGCAAGAATTGCATAACCATGATTAACCAAATACTGTATTAAAGGTCTGTAGCCAATTCGAGATTGACCTCCTGGACCCCCGTGAACCCATACAAGTGCTGGAACTTTATTTTTTTTACTAGCCAATTTTGGTTTATATAAAATGGCTGGTATTTCTAATTGATCAAAAGAGCCGTATCTTATAACTTCTCCATGTATTAAATCAGATTGAATAATTTCAGGATTTAAATTTGAAGTAATTTGCTTTAATTCTTCTGATTCCATATTGTATACATATATATCTCCAGGAGAGTTTGATGCTCCAGCTGATATTCTTGCAAACTTTTCATCGTCAGAAAATAAAATTGAATTAATGTTCATTTCATCAAGACCTTTAAAACTGACATCAAAATCATCCTTAGTTCTTTTTACAACTAATTTATTTTGAGCATCTTGATTTACAGTCACAACTCTATATTTGTCATTTTTAGATAGAGAACTTCTGGTAACATCCCAATTAGTTTTATATACTAAACTTCTTTTTCCAGACTTAAGATTATAAGTCATTAAATAAAGAAACTCACTATCATAGTTTGTGCTATAGTAATAATTTTCATCACTTTTGTCAAACCCTTGACCCCAGTAGTTAGCTTCTTGGTTTGAAACTTCTGTCATTTTTTTTGTCTTTAATTCATAGATATATAATTTGTCTATTTCTCTTGAAGGGTTTAGATTTAAGATTAAATATTTATCATTATTTGAAATAGGATAATACGTATAACCTTTTTTATTTTTAAAGATCATTTCAGCTTTTAAATCTTCCATATTCATTTTGTATACATCAAAAAATTTAGAATCTCTTGAGTTAGATAAAAAATACATTTCTCTTTCATTTTTTGACCAACCAAAAAAACTAGCTTTAGTGTTTTCACCTGGAGTTAAATCTATTGATTGCCCATCTCTAATTAAAAATAAATGAAAGTTTTCATTACCACCACTATCAGCTCCATATATAATTTCATTTGTTATAGGGGAATACGAAATTGCAAAATATGATTCCAACTTTGAGTCAGTTATTTTTAACTCTTTGTTTGTAGTGAGATCCATTTCGTAAACATTAAATATTCCTGATTTATCAGAGCTATAAAGTAGTTTGCTCGCATCTTTAGAAAAGTATCCTCCAGAACTCCTGTTATTTGTCATTAGAGTTTCAATAGAATATTTTTTTGGTTCTATTTTTTTTGTCTGACAACTAATTATGAAAAAGCTTATGGTTAACAATAAAAATTTTTTCATGGCTTATATATTTAATTTAGAAAATATAACAATTAATTTAAATATATTTCTATATCTTCTGTTTTTAAAATTTTAATTTGTTTTATCATGATTTATAAATTAAATATAAAATATACCTTTTTAATTATTTTAATAACCTTTCAAAGTCTTTCTTTTTCTCAGTCTTCAAAAAAACTTGACCCAATTGATGTTTTTGATTTGGAATATGTTTCAAATCCGAAAATTTCTCCAAAAGGGGATATGATTTTATATCAAAGAAATTTTAAAGATATAATGACAGATAAATCTTTATCAAATATTTGGTTAGTAAATTTTGATGGTTCTAATAATAGACCAATTACAACGGGTAATAATAATGACTTTTCTCCAAATTGGTCAAATTCTGGTAAAATGTTTACTTACAAATCAAATAAAAGTGGTAAAACACAATTGTATTTATATAATTTGAATAATAATTCTACTCAAAAATTAACCAATGTTCACTCATCAATAGGTAATGTTCAATGGTCAGATAATGATAAATATATTGTATTTACCTCTTTTGTAAAAGACACTAAGAATAATTTAATTAAAATGCCAGAGAAACCTGATGGTGCAAAATGGAATAAACCACCAATTGAAATAGAGGATATGGTTTTTAGATATGATGGTTCAGGGTTTAGGAAGAAAGGAGCTAACCAAATTTTTATTTTACCAGTTGAAGGAGGAACACCTAGACAATTAACAAATAATAAAAAAAGTTCAGGGTCTGTAAGTTGGCTAGATAATAAAAGAATACTTTTTTCAGCTAATCTTCATGAAAATTCGGATTTTGAACCTAACAATTCAGAAATTTTTGTTTTAGATATAAGATCGGAAAAAATTACTCAGTTAACTAAAAGATTTGGACCAGATTATTCACCAAAAGTATCTCCAGATAAAACTAAAATTGCCTATTTAGGATATGATGATAAGTTTTTGGGATATCAACAAACATCATTATATATTATGGATATTGATGGAAATAATGTTAAAAAAGTATCTGGAGATTTTGATAGAAATATTGGTAATATAAATTGGAAAGGAGATGGTAAAGGGTTGTTTTTTAAATATGATGATAAGGGAATGACAAAAATGGCCTTAATTTCATTGTCGGGAAAAGTTAAGGATATTGTTGATGAACTCGGGGGATTATCCACTGGAAGACCCTACAGCGGCGGGACTTACTCAGTTTCAAGAGGAGGAAGATATGCATTTACTTATGGAAATGTATATAATCTATCTGATTTAGCAACAGGGTATAATGGATCTAAAAATAGAATAACTCAATTGAACAAAGATTTATTTGAATATAAAAAACTTGGAAAAGTAGAAGAAGTCTGGTATGACTCATCATATGATGGGAGAAAAATTCAAGGGTGGTTGGTTACTCCTCCCGACTTTGATCCTTCAAAAAAATATCCTCTGATTTTAGAAATTCATGGAGGACCCTTTAGTAATTATGGTTTCAGATTTTCAGCAGAAGTTCAGCTTTTTGCTAGTAAGGGTTATGCAGTTTTGTATACTAATCCTAGAGGAAGCACAAGCTATGGAAAAGAATTTGCCAATTTAATTCATCATAATTATCCTAGTGAGGATTATGATGATTTGATGTCAGGAATCGATCATATTTTAAAAAGAGAATATATAGATGAAAATAATTTATTTGTTACCGGAGGAAGTGGAGGAGGAGTTCTTACTTCATGGATAGTAGGAAAGACAAATCGTTTTAACGCAGCTGTTGTTGCAAAGCCAGTTATCAATTGGTACAGCTTTGTTCTTTATGCTGACAACATCTCTTATTTTTATAGATATTGGTTTACTGGCCTTCCATGGGACAATGTTGAGGAGTATATGAAAAGATCTCCAATATCATATGTAGGTAATGTTAAGACTCCTACAATGTTGCTTACTGGAGAGGATGATTATAGGACTCCTATGGCTGAAAGCGAACAGTTTTATTCTGGTTTAAAACTTAATAAAGTGGAATCTATGTTAGTTAGAATTCCTGGAGCTAGTCATGGAATTGCATCAAGACCAAGTAATCTTATAGCAAAGGTTAATGCGATTATTGCTTGGTTTGAAAAATTTAAGAAATAGTGCTAAAATTTTAAAGTAATATATTAATTTCACGATCCTTAATATTTAAAATGAAAAATGAATTTAACAGCTGAATTTTGGTATTGGTTTTTTTTAGGTCTTATTTTGTTTAATTATGTTTTTTCTAATATTCTTGAATTAATTAACAGTAAAAATTGGAAGACGCACATTCCTGATGAAGTTAAAGATTTTTATGATGAAAAAAAGTATAATAAAGCAAGAGACTATAAGATAGAAACTGGGAGAATCTCTTTTTTTTCTGGAACAATAAGTTTTTTAATTTCTTTTGGACTTATTTGGTTTAAAGGGTTTGGATACATAAGTAATTATATTGATTTATATTTTAACTCAGCATTTATAAAGACTTCAGTTTTTTTTCTTTTTTTCTATTTAATTAATTTTTTAATTTCTATTCCCTTCAGTTATTATTCAACTTTTTATATTGAAGAGAAATATGGGTTTAATAAAACTACAATAAAAACTTTCATTTTAGATAAGATTAAGTCAATAGCTCTTTCATTATTGATAGGAGTAACTTTACTTTTTTTAGCCATGTTTGTATTAGATTTATTTGAAAAGGGCTACTGGTTATATCTATGGATTGGATTATCTGGATTCGTTGTTTTTTTAAACATGTTCTATGCTCAACTTATAGTTCCAATTTTCAATAAACTAACTCCACTTGATGAAGGTTTATTAAGAGAAAAAATTGAAAAGTATGCGGATACGGTTGGGTATTCTTTAAAGAATATTTTTGTGATTGATGGCTCAAAAAGATCAACAAAAGCAAATGCTTTTTTTAGCGGTTTAGGACCTAAGAAAACAATTGCTCTTTATGATACTTTAATAGAAAAACATACAGATGAGGAATTGGTTGCAGTTTTGGCTCATGAAGTAGGCCATTTTAAGAAAAAACATATTCTGCTAACATTAATAATTTCTATACTTCAGTTGGGTCTAATGTCATACCTTTTTGAAGTTTGTATGAGTTACAATAATATTGCTGAGGCACTAGGATCAAGTCAAATGAATTTTCATATTGGTTTAATTGCCTTTAGTTTTGTGTTTTCTCCAATTGGTCTCATAATTGGAATTTTTCTTAATATTTTAAGTAGAAAAAATGAATTTGAAGCTGACAATTATGCTAAAAAAACATACGACGGAAATGCTTTACAGCTTGCTTTAAAAAAACTTTCAGTAGACACATTATCTAATCTTTATCCTCACCCTTTATATGTCTTTGTTCATTATTCTCACCCACCATTAATTCAAAGGTTAAGTAATTTGAAATCATAATTTTGAAGGTCACATTAAAAAATATAAAAGCAGTTTACAAGTCTTTTTTTTTATTTTTTTTTATTAATATTTCTTTTAGTCAAACTTTAATAAATTATAAGCTTGAATCTAGAATTAAAAATTTAACAAACGCTAAAAATTTTAAGGGAGTTATTAGCTTTGAAAATGTTTTAAAAATATCAAATGAATTTGGGTTAGATAATGATCAAATTATGGAGCTATTTAGACCCTATTCTAAAATGTATTCTAAAGCGCCAATTTCAAATTATAATGTTGGTGCTATATGTAAAGGATCTACTGGAAATTTATACTTTGGATCAAATATTGAAATTTTAAATGAATCTTTAAGCTTTACATTACATGCCGAACAAGCTGCTATAATAAATGCTTGGAATAATGGTGAAACAGAAATAAAACATATTAATGTTGGAGGCTCCCCTTGTGGTCATTGTCTTCAATTTTTGAATGAATTAAATAATGCTGATTCTTTAGTTATTGTAAATCCTAAAGGAAAGAATTTTAGAATTAGGGATTTATTAACTCTAGCTTTTGGACCAAAAAATTTAGGAGTCAAAACGGGTTTATTAGCTATTCAAAAAAATGATTTGGAATTAGAGAATGAATCTCAAGACAAGTTGACTAAACGAGCTTTATTAGCTGCTAAAAATAGTTATGCGCCGTATTCAAAAAGTTATTCAGGTATTGCACTAATTACAAAAGAGAGTAGAGTTTTTTATGGAAGTTATGCAGAGAATGCTGCTTTTAACCCAAGTGTTTCTCCCGTAGAATCTGTACTATCATCTTTGAATCTCTCAAAGGTACCTTTTGATCAAATTGTTAGAGCAGTATTAGTTGAAATTAAATCCTCAAAGGTTAGCCAGAAAAGCACATTTCAATCTATATTAAAAAGAGTTGCTCCAAATGCAAAGTTAGAAATAGTATATTGTATCAATAAAAAATAGAAAAAAGAATTAATCTTCTTCTTCTTCTTCTTCTTCTTCTTCTTCTTC
>CETH01054873.1_pt1 | contig 19744 bp, 21 predicted proteins | sample 361461 | NCBI WGS metagenome assembly CETH01 (sample SAMEA2622695, study PRJEB7988) | marine metagenome | isolation source: saline water (ENVO:00002010), including
ACGGTCGATTCCACTGGTTGAAAACGTACTCCGTGCGCGTGCGGGAACGAGAAGATTTCGTTTTCCGAAACGTCTTAGGAGTCCCAAGCCCCATAAAATGTCTGCCCAAAAAATGAGTGGGTAGGGGTGCCCAGCTTTGACAGCCTAGATCCCCGTCTGTCATTTACTGGCATGAGTGAGCCCGACGAAACCCTCCACCCTGAGCTTGCCGAGGCACTGACCGAGATCAACGGTCAGCCCTTCATTAGGCATCCGCTCCACTGCAAGCCTTTCAAGTCCAAAGGTGAGACGATGCTGTTTCTAGGACCTCGCGAGGAAGTGGAATGGCACAACAAAGCACTGGCACAAAAAAAGGCGTTGCTGGAGCAGGCTTACGAGTCCAGTGATTGGAAGCAGTATGTGGACTGGCACGAAAAACCCTTTCGGGGACGGGCGATCCAGTATCTCTCGGACATGGGTGAGCTTTCACACTACGATTACTGGGGTCTGCTGGCCTACGTTTGGCCGATGGTCGAAAACCCAAGCACAGATCTCGACACATGGACGGAGCTATGGACAAGCTCCAGACCGAAGCCAGAGGACTTCTTCACGCTTCCCATTTCGGATGATCCTTTGACGGTCTTCCGTGGTGTTCGACTGAGTTTGATGGAAGAAGGACTTTCTTGGACGCTATCACGGGACCGTGCACAGTGGGTTGCAGATCGGCACGGCAATGACGGGCACGTTTTTGAGCGTAAGGTGCGTCGAAAGGACGTGATGTATTACACCAACGCACGCGAAGAGCAGGAGATCGTTATCCTCCCTAGGAGTCTTTTAGATGAGAGCCCAGCCTTTCCCACCATTGGGTTCTGAGCCTGTAGTGAGGATTAGATGTTGAGTAGTCTATGGACCTGGTTCGTGGAGATGCCGTTGGTGACCTTTCTGCTTCTCATCGGCACCCCTTTGCTTCTCAGCTTATTACACGACCACTTCTTCGGTGATAAGAGTTAGGAGGAGATAGATATGACCGCCGACGAAGTGCTTGGTTAAGCTTGGAATCTCATAATGGCCACACCGCTCTGGCTGGCGGTGCTGTTGTTCGTATACTGCGCGTTCAACCATTCCGAGGTCATAAAGGACAGGCGTGGTAGTGGTGCCCTACGAACAAGACGCTAAAGGGGTCTAACGTGAAAAAAACTCTCTGTCCGCTTTGATTTGAACATGCGATACCTGGCGACAAGGGCTCTGTTCTTGAGTACGCTGTTCTTGGGCTGTTCCGGTAGCGTCGACAGCAGAACTCGGCTGTCGATTTTTGCCGCCTCTTCGCTCACCGACTCTTTCCAGGCCCTCGCTGCTGAATTCGAGGCCCAAAACCCTGCAATTGCAGTTGAGCTCGCATTTGCGGGAAGCCAAGTCCTCCGGTTGCAAATAGAGCAAGGAGCTTCAGTAGACCTCTTTGCCTCGGCTAACCAGAAACATCTTCAGGAGCTCATAGACGAAGGTTATATGGGTTCTCCTAGAGTCTTCGCGTCAACCGATCTCGTGATGATCGTCCCGCTAGCAAACCCTGCGGAGATCGAAACCTTTCGGGACCTGACTAAGGCATCGCGGATTGTATTTGGCAATGAATTTTCTCCAATCGGGCTCTATACGCTCGAGGTCTTAGAGAGGGCAACAGCTGACCTAGGAAGCTCTTTCGGCTCAGTCGTCAGTGAGCGTATCGCTTCCCTAGAGAACAATGTTCGTATGGTTCGAGCCAAAGTTGAGCTGGGAGAGGCTGACGCAGCACTCGTCTACCGCCCCGACGCTATCACCTCTAGCGGAGTCCTGACTTTTCCGATCCCCGACGCTTGGAACGTTCTTGCGGATTTCCCTGTCGCGGTCTCGACCGAAGCCCCCCGTGGCGGCGCAGCGGCCCAATTTCTTGAGTTCCTCTCCTCGCCAGTGGCCCAAGAGCTTCTTGCGCAGCACGGCTTCGTGAGCGCTTCGTGAGGGGAGGAAGTTGGCGCCAGTCGCCACTAACGGGCATAGGGGTCCTCTTTGGGGTGACCCTCGCGGGGCTGTTGCTGCTTCCCTTTTTTGCGCTAGCGATCTCGACCCCGGCGAGCGATCTGCTAGAGGGGGCCAGCCACCCGCTTTTTGCGTCGGCGTTGTTTCTTAGCCTTCGAACAACCCTGACGAGCCTGTCGCTCACCGTTGTCCTCGGAACTCCTCTAGCCTGGTGGCTGGCCTCCTCTAGCTCAAAAACAGCGCGTGTAACCGAAGTTTTGGTGGGCCTCCCCATCGTCATGCCGCCCGCCGTCGTAGGCGTAGCCCTACTACAGACATTTGGGCGCGAGGGCCTTCTTGGTCCTGCTCTCGGGTCAATCGGTATTGCTCTGCCCTTCACGGCGACTTCCGTTGTGCTAGCGCAAATTGTGGTATCCGCCCCGTTCTTCATTCAGGCTGGTGCGAGCGCCTTTCGCGAAGTTAGGCAAGACATGCTGATCGTAGCGCGAACTCTCGGGGCCTCTCCCCCGGTTGCCTTTTTTCGGGTGGCATTGCCTGTCGCACTACCCGGCCTTCTGGTTGCTTCCTCTCTTGCTTGGGCCCGAGCCCTCGGAGAGTTCGGGGCTACCCTTCTCTTTGCGGGCAACATGCCGGGCCGAACGCAAACCATGCCCCTCGCCATCTTTTACGCACTCGAATCTGACATCCGCCTGGCAATTGTGTTCTCCCTCGTGCTCGCTGCTGTGGGCGTCCTTCTCTTGGTCACGCTGCGTTTTTTCCCGGCCTTGAGAAATTTCATGCGAGGCACCAACCCATGACCTCGTGGCAAGTTATGGTAAGAGTGCGTCGAGGAGAGCTTGATCTTGACGTCACTTTCGAAGGCGATGACAAGCCTCTTGCTCTGGTTGGACCCAACGGTAGCGGAAAGACCAGCGTACTTCGAGCGATCGCGGGAGTGCTCGCCGTCCGCGATGCTCGTGTCACTGTGGGTGACACCATCCTCGAGGATACAAGTGCGGGCGTCCGCGTACCTACAGAGGAGCGTCGGATAGGATACGTTCCTCAGGGCTTCGGTCTGTTCCCACATCTGACAGTCTTAGAAAACGTTGAGTTTGGTCTGTCAACCGGAAAAAACCGCATACGCCCTGAAGAGCGCTCCCGCCGCGCTCTCCAGATGCTCTCGGAATTAAACTGTGCGTCGCTAGCAGGTCGCTCCGTTGAGCATCTTTCCGGTGGGGAGAAACAACGCATAGCCCTTGCTCGATCGCTCGTGCTAGAACCCGGACTCCTTCTCCTTGACGAACCGCTTGCTGCCCTAGATGCAACACTTCGTCGGGGACTTCGTCGGTTTCTAGCGGAGCGGCTTTTCATGTTCCGAGGGCCCTCTATCACGGTGACGCATGACGTGCGCGACGTGGCCGCTCTCGGTGCTCAGATTGTCGCACTCGAACACGGTCGGGTAGTTCAGCAGGGCCCGCTCTCCTTAATCCAGCAGAGCCCTGCGACTGAGTTCCTAGCAGAGTTCGTAGGAGCCGATTGAGCTAGGCGGCTAGCGCGCCCCCTAACCAAAAAAGAGGTCAGCCGCCCTTCCTCTTCGCCGTGAATGGCATAGCCATCCCCATGTCGGGCACGTAGACCTCCCCGGACATCTCGTCCCCGTCGACATCAGCCTCCACCTCTACAGTGAACCACTGACCCTCTAGCCCCACATGCATAAGAAACGAGAGGACGCCGTCCTCATATACTCCGTCACTGAGCTCAACCCCGTCTACGGGCATCTGAAGCTCAGCCGTCCCAGAGACCTCGGTTCCGTCTTGCTCAAATACGAATTCTGACTCCATGGTTCCAACCTCTGGTGAAGAGATTGATACTGTCCACGTGCCGGCCACTCCGTCCTGTGCGGAAACGGGGATCGCAGCCAGTGCAAGTGCGGAAAAGAGCAAGCCAAAGCCACGGACAGTGCGTTGCATGCGGGTTACCTCTGAATGGTCCTAAAGAGTTCGGTACGCTGCACGATACATGTGACGGACCAGTGTTACAACTCGTGCGGGTCAAAAACGTGCAACCTAGACACCCTTCATCTTGAGACTATTTAGTCGAGCCGACGAGCAATCCATACAGTTCGATATACAGCCGTACCTAGGGTCCCGGTGGCCACGAGAGCGAGGGGCCAGAAAAGAAAAGCCCCGGGGTCCCATCCCTGCCAAGACGTCAATCTCGGATCCAGCACCGCCCCTAACCCAACGAGTAGAAGCCTCTCAGCGCGCTGCATAACACCTACCTTGGCTGTTACTCCCAAACTTTCACCGCGGGCCCTCGTGTAACTGACGAGCAGCGATCCGCCAAGCGCAGCAACCACCACCACTAGTTCTGGGACGGACTCCATATAGAGCACTGCGAGCCCTACGAATGCCCCGAGCTCTGCGAAGCGGTCTAGTGTTGAATCAAGAAAGGCACCTCTCTGGCTCGCAAGTCCACGAGCCCGGGCAACCCTACCGTCGAGAATGTCCGCTACACCCCCGAGCAAAACAAGCCAGCCACCCATGCTTACCTGCGCAGTACCAAAACAGTATCCAGCCAGGCAGCCACAAAAAGCCCCTGCGACGTTGTAGGCAGTTGGTGGCAAGCCGATGATGAGCGATACACGCTCTATAGGCCCAATGAACCAGTAAAACCATCTACGGACAAAACCCCCGAAAACGAAGCTTCCTCGGTTCTCTATCTCGAGCGGGTCGTGCCTCTTCTTCGAGAGCAAGGCATAGACAGGCATAGATGCCAACATCCCCGCCAGAACCAAGATCAGCACAGCCATGTGGCCTCTCGCGTTTTGCTAATTGTGCTGCATAGGATCACGGCCGCACCCCTCGATTTTTTTTCGTGAGCATAAAATGTATTGCGCGAGGCCATAAGAAGATCAGTGGCATCATTTTTTCAAGGGCTGTGAGCTTGATGGGTCGGCCAGTATGGCGCTCAGCCTTTCTCACGACGTACGGAAGCCACTTAGCAAAAGTCATCATATGCTTAAGCCACCGCATCGTCGCACGCCGCTTCGAACGGCGGAAGTGTCGTCTCCAGCGTCTTCGGTCTGCAGCAGAGGCTGGAGCAGCTAGTGTGTATCGTCCTTCGTTAGTGCCCAACACTTTGCCTGACGCTGCGGCTGCGCTGAGGGCGGGGCCTAAGGCTAGAGCAAAATGGTCGGCTTGAGCATTGAAAACCGTTCTGGCCCGGCCTTCAGATTCTGGCCGCCACTCTCCCTGGTAGCAGACCTCTAACAGCCGCTTTCCCAGGTCTTCCGGGCTAAAGTCACCTGAAAGATAGGGGGCCATCCACTCAAGCACTCCCAAGATGGCTCCATCTATAACGCCCCTAACCCATGTGCCTTCAAGCGGAGACTGGGACCAGACAATTTCAGTTCGCTGCACCATTCGCCCAAGAAGAAAATGATCCTTCGGGGAGGATCCTAGCGCCCGCTCAAAATCTTTCTTGGAGACTACGGCACACTTGGCCGTGGCTAGGGAGCCCTTCCCCTCAACGTAAGCGATTACGTTCGGTGCGAGGATGCGTGCTAGTCCATGCATCAAAGCTACAGGACGACCAAGCTGGCGGCACTTTGCAAGCCCTTTATAAAAAACTTTATAGTCATCTACGATTACCACGAAATCGAAGGCGCTGTGTTGGTCGGGCGAAGTTTTGAGCAGCCGGGAGCCATATAGCAAAACAAGCTGGACAGCGCCGTCACTCTGTAATGCTAGTTGTTCGGCGAGGCTCTCGGCCTCGGGCCATCGCCCGCCAGCTAATCCCGTCACAGCGCAGGCGTATTGTTGGATCGCATCTCGGCTAGACGCTCACTCATGATGTCTCGTACTTTTGTTATGAAAGGGCCGGGGTCTGCGTCGGGGTCTGTCCACTCTAGAGTGGCGGCATGCTCCACTCTACCGTCCAGAGCAGATAAATCCGCTAGAAAGTCTTTCGCGTGGGACTTTTCCCAATACCCATCAACAACAAAAACGTACACTGTCCAGGGGCGCCCCTTTAGAACCTTCGCTAGGCCCCGCTTCCTGAAGGAGCCTATCTCTCCATCTTTGGTTCTGGTTCCTTCGGGGAAGATCGCTATGGGCACATCCGAGTCCCGAGCCTCTCGTGCCATGGCCCTTGCCATTTTTAGGACCTCCCTAGGGTTTGCTGTTGGGTCAACTGTCGGGTATTGATAGAGCCTGACCAAATGCGAGATTAGCGGGATAAAGCGGCCGTAGCGGGCCCGAGTGACAATGCGGGGGTAGCCGTAAGCAACCGATTTCACCACCAAAAGGATGTCTATGACAGATTGGTGGTTCATTAGGATTAACTTGCCGGGGGCACAGGGAACGACTTGAGGCGGAAACTGAACAGAGGCACCCCCTACCGAGCGCAGCGGAGCAGTACCAAAATACGCCATAGCTCTGATCCATCGGCCCAGTACAGGGATACGAGCCTTAGGAAAAATCTTAACCAACGGCGAGACAAAAGCCCGCTGCACAACATCGAATACAGTGTACAGGAAGCACACAAGCAGCAGTGCAAGATATCCCCGGAGCTTAGACACGTTCTTTTTAGTGACAGAAAGAGAAGTAACCGTAAATCTCGAAGCGAAACCGCCCCCGCTGAACCTACAACTAAAAGATCTCAGACATGAGCGATTCGGAGAACACCTACTACGGCTATGACATGTGTATCGGAGGCTATTTCGAGATGTCGACGGAGGACGCAAGAAAGCTGTTGCCGCCGCATCTTGAGCCACTCGAAGTTCAGCATGAGCGCAGCATTCTTGCGATCACTGCCTTTCACTTCAGCGAGAGCATGGTCGGTGAGTATGACGAAATCGTGCTTGCGGTAGTTGTCCCGCCGAGAGTAGAGCCAGGCAAGCCGCTTCCCAAGGCAGCATTCTTCCCCTTCATGGTGGGCACATCCACCCCCGAATCACGAGCTCACGCTATAGAGCGCTGGCACCTTCCCCACTACATGAAGGACGTGGAAATAGGGTTTACCGAAACAGAGGCCGAGATAAAGGTCTCCGTGAAAGATGAAGGCAGCACAGTCCTCGAGATGGTGGTAACCTCTCACGACCGAAGCGCTGCGGCCAACCATTACATGTGTTTTACTGTGGACCAAGAGGACCGCTATAAGGTCAACATTCTCATGGAAGCGGTGCACGCAGAACACGAAGAGGAAACGGGAAGCCTCAGTCTAAGCGAACACCCTATGACGGAGGGCCTCACGATTGATGAGGTCAATACTTATCCATTCCGCGAGGAGTGGTATAGCAAAGGGCTGCAAACGTTCGACAAGATGGTGAACTTCTGACCGCTCGTCGTCACTTCGTCATCTTCAACCCGGCTTCCGGAAGAGGAGGGGGTGGGAAGCGAACTGACGTGTATCGGTCGCTTCTGGATGAGGCTCTCGAACACGTCACTTACTCCTCAACAACTCGTCCTGGCGAAGAGAGAGATATAGCCGAGCAAGCCCTCGCAGATGGGTACGACGTCATCGTGGCCGTCGGTGGTGATGGCACATGGAGCAATGTAGCTGACCGCTTAGTCGCGAGCGGGCGAGATGATGTGGCCCTAGGGATCTTGCCGAGCGGAACAGGCAATGACTTCGGACGCAATTTCGGGCACAGCCTCAAAGATCCCCGCGGTGCGGTTGGCGTTTTGGCAGAAGGGCACATACGCCGTATCGACGTTGGGCGCGTCGACACTCTAAGCGCCTCTGAACACCAACCCGACCTCTGGGAGCACCGACACTTTTTAAACCTCGTAGGGTTTGGCTTCGACATAGCGGTCATTGACGCAGCCAAGCGCGCCCGCTTCCTGCGAGGAGAAGCTCTCTACAAACTTACGGCTCTGCAGCAGCTCTTTAGGTTCCCCGGGGTTCACGTTCGGGTTGAGTCCCTCGGGCACGAGGCGAGAGAGTTACATCATCTGATGCTGACAATCTCTAACGGCAGGTACTTCGGGGGCGGCTTCCCTATTGCTCCAGATGCTCGTGTAGATGATGGTTGGCTCCACGCTTGTAGTATTGGAGACGCGAGTGGGTTCACCCGCATGAGGCTATTCAGCTTAGCGGAGAAGGGCCGTCACTCTTCATCCAATCTCGTGACCATAAAGGGTGACAAAGCTTTTCGGCTTCGGTTCAGAGAAAAGCCAAGGTTTGAAATGGACGGGGACCTACGAATGTCGAAAACGGAGGTTATTGAGGTGCGTTCAGTACCCGGAGCCCTGAAGATTTTGGCTCCAACTTCCTGGCAGGCACCGAGGCCCTTTTCCTCCTAGGCCATCAACCCACCCACCCAGGCTACTATGTGACGGCTTGTTTCGGCAGAGGCCAATCTCCCAAGCGGCTTGATGCCTTGCTGTCAGTCACCATCTTTGGATATGGGGATCAACCAAGAAAAAGAAGTTCCTGTATCACTCACGAGGCTCACTGTCCGCACCTCTGAGTTGGATTCTTTTGGGCACGTCAACCACGCGGTGTACCTCTCCTACCTCGAACATGCGCGTTTCCAGGCGCTTAAAGAAGCCGGGTTTGATTGGGCCGTTCTCGATGATCGAGGCTGGGCAATCTTTGTGGTTCGAATCGAAATAGACTATGTAGCTGAGGCGAAAAGAGAAGACGAGCTGCTTGTCCGTACTTGGGCCGAGTCGTTCCGCAGAACTAGTATGACCCTTCGTCAGGAGGTAACCCTCGACAACAATCCTGGTGCCATCATCGCTCGCGCTAACGTTACCGCCGTTTGGATAGGCCCTGAACGAAAACCAATTCGAGTTCCAGACGAAGTGCGTGAAAGGCTAACTGGGGAAGGCCGTTAACTTGTTCTCTACTTAAACGCTCAGCATGCACGGTGCCGCTATGACCGCCAGAGACGAACTTCGAAAACTCCTTATCGAGCGCTCTGTCCGCCTTGGTGATTTTACCCTGGCCAGTGGAGCGAGATCTGACTACTACATTGATGCCCGTCGGACTACGATGTCAGCCGAGGGGCAGAGACTAGTCGGCAGAGTCGCCTATGCGGCAATTCAAGGCCATGGGCTTGATCCGACTCATGTGGGCGGCTTGACGATGGGGGCAGATCCTATCGCTTACGCTATAGCGCATGTAAGCGCCCTAGAGGGGGGGGTCATAGATGGCTTTTCCGTCCGAAAAAGCGCCAAAGGCCACGGAACCGGGCAACGTATAGAGGGTGGGCTCCCAAAGGATGCCAGAGCTCTTATGGTAGAGGATACAATGACAACAGGGCTGAGCACATTAAAGGCTATTGATGCTGTTCGAGCCCATGGCGCTGCGGTTTTGGGAGTTATCACCCTAGTGAACCGGTCCGAAGATGCCGAAGCCCTATACAACACTCAGGGGTTGCAGCTCATCTCCTTGTACACTGGAACAGAGCTTTTAGCGGCCGCTCAGTCGAGTTAATCGATCAACCTGAGTGGCATCACTAGGCATAAGTAATCTACAGCGTCCTCTCCTGCCGGTTCGATTGTCGCTGCCCTCTCTGGTGCTCTAAAAGCCAACTTCACTTCTTCTGAGGGTATATGACGGAGAACCTCCAGCAAGTAGTTGGCGTTGAAACCGATCTCTAATTCCTCTCCTTCATATCCAACCTCCATCTCATCGTGCCCCTCTCCCAGGTCGGGTGTTAGGACACTAAGATGAACCCGGCCGGATTCGAAACGCATACGAATCCGGTGGGTCTGGTCTGAGGCAACAACTGCCATTCTGCGGACGGCCGACGCAAGAGCTTTTTTCTCTATAAAGGCTAGCTTGTCATTGTCTTTGGGTATCACCTGCTCGTAATTCGGATACGAGCCCTCGATGAGGCGTGTGTATATCTCAGTATTGTTAGCCCTAAACCCGAGGTGATTACCACTACGTGCCACCTCAAGTTGATCCTCATCCTGAAACAACCGTTGCACCTGGGTTAACGCTGCTGGTGGGACTATAAAATCTGCGGAAGTCGTTCCAGTAGCTTCAACTTTCACACTCATGCGTGCCAGCCTGTGTCCATTGGTCGCCACCATTTTCATCTCACCATCTCTCAGCTCCCACAGAACACCATTCAAGATAGGCCTGCTTTCTTCGGTGGACACAGCAAAAGATGTATGGTGAATCAGCGCATTGAGGTTTTTTCCAGTTACGGAAATACCCTCTGAGAAATCGACCTCTGCCAGGGTTGGAAACTCATCTGCTTGCAATCCATTTAATTTGAACTGACTTGCTCCGCATATCAGCTCGATCTGATCTCCGCGAGTAGTAATTTCCACCGGATTATCTGGTAACTCTCGAGTGATCTCTTGAAGTTTTTTACCTGGTGCCGTAAGGCTTCCGGGCGTCTTTACGTCAGCTAGAACTTTGACTCGCACAGCAACATCTAAGTCTGTACCACTCATCCATACGCCATCCTCAGAAGCTTCAAAGAGGATGTTCGATAGCACTGGAAGAGTAGTCTTCGATGGAATGCTAGCTGAGACCGCAGCAAGACCTTTATGAAGGTTTTGCCGAGTGATGGTGAAATTCATCGGGATGGTACTCCTGATGGTCTTTGCCGTGCGACATTAAGGTCAACAAGATTTTTCACATAACCTAGATACTATCTCTTATTACATACAAAAAACATAGCCGTAGTAGGCGTTGTGGTTTTGTGGAATCCTGTACCCAACAAGACTCCGTTTTCTTATGTGCCCTCTATAAAAACGATCTATTTCGCTGCGATCAACTTTTAGTGGAAAGACGTTTAAAACTCTCAAGTGGCAGAAGCGTTTGTTTTTTTGACGGTGGAAAAGCGCGGGGTTTTCCACCGTTGCTCACACTAAGTGTGGAAAACTCGATCGTGGTCTCTTTTTAGTTCCTCAATTACCTCTTCGACCCGGTCCCGGAAGGCTTCGTCATCATCCATCCTAGATGCCACCTTTCGAATCGAATACAAAACAGTGGAGTGGTCTCTTCCTCCATAGAGCTGCCCAATACTCTGAAGCGGGGTCCCGAGTAGCTCGCGTACCACGTACATCGCTACGTGACGAGCCTCGGCTATGTTTTTAGACCGTGACTTCGAAGACAGGGCTTCGGGGCGCACGCGCCACTGACTGGCAACTAGCTGGGTAATTCGGCCTGGAGAAGCAACCGGCCCTCTTTGTCGCTTCTCCAGCCTTCTGAGCGCCAGAACGCGCTTAGCAAAAGAAAGGGTTATCTCTTCGTTCCATACTGAGGAAACAGCGAGAAGCTTAAGGACAGCTCCCTCTAGCTCTCTAACCGAAGAGGAACAGGCGTGGGCAATGTAGTCGATGACGTCTCCGGCGAGATCTAACCCTTCGTCCTCCGCTTTGGTGCGCAGGATCGCCATCCTAGTCTCGTAATCAGGCGGACGTAGGTCCACCACGAGACCCCACTCAAACCGTGAGACCAGGCGTTGCTCCAACCCCTCCATCTCACGCGGAGGCCTGTCGCTTGTAACCACTATCTGGCCCTGGGCGTCGTACAGCGCGTTGAAGGTATGGAAGAACTCTTCTTGAGTGCTCTCCTTTCCCCTAAGGAAATGGATGTCGTCGACGAGCAGTAAGTCGATTTGCCTATACCGCGCGCGAAAACGATCTGTGGCGCCCTTGCGTATAGCCTGGATCAGTTCGTTGGTGAACTGCTCGGACGACACATAGGCAACGCGCCGGCTTGGGTCGATCCTTAGCGATGCATGTCCGACGGCGTGCATGAGGTGTGTCTTGCCAAGCCCTACCCCACCGTAGAGGAATAGTGGGTTATAGAGCTGGCCCGGGTTGTCCGCAACGGCGCGCCCGGCAGCGTCCGCCAGCTGATTGTTGCCACCCACTACGAACCGGTCGAAGGTATATCGACTAAATAGGCCGGGGTCAGCGGTTAGTGAAGATTGCGGATTTGCCGGGCTTGGTGCCGTGCCCCTGCTAATTGAGCTGCTTAGCCTGGTCGTCCCCGCTTCTGGTCCAGCGAAGATGTCTGTAGATGGCTCAAGAAGGACCGCAGGCAGGGCGCCCTCTTCTTCGGAGGTAGCGCTACTAACTGACAGGCGGACTTTATAGCCTAGGACGCTTGCTCCCGCTTCCGTGATCAGGTCTCCGTACTTGTCTTCCAGCCACTCCGCATGGAAGGGGCTTTGCGTCTCGATCACAAGCGCGTCTGCTGAAACAGCGACGCACCTAGCTCCAGCGATCCAGGTTTGGAAGGCGTGTTCCGGGACGAGTGAGCGGACTTCTTCAAGAATTGCCGCCCAAGCGTCTTTCGTAGTCAGCTCCATGAGGCCTTCCTTGCGCCGATCTCATCCCTGCCGCTCGTGAGGCGGGCGGTTTCTAAGCGGGGTCGGCTGAAGGGCATGTCGGGCTGTTTGTCGGGTCTATAAGAGGGGCCGCCATACAGACTGCTCAATAGCGAGGGGGGTCGAACCTACCGAGCCTTCCCGTAAATGTCAAAATGCCCGAAAAGGCCCCGAATCAAAGGGGTTAGAGCTATTTACGAGGCATTCGGCGTTGACCGTTTTAGGGCGCCCCGACTATCTTGATAAGCTCGTCTATAACCGCAGTGCAACCAAGAATCGGGCCGGAAGGAATGAAGCCGACATACAAACCGCGCAACCGAAAGCGGGTGAACAAGCACGGGTTTCGCGCCCGCATGAAGACCGCCGGGGGCCGGAAGGCTTTAAATCGGCGCCGGAAGCGTGGGCGTACCCAGTTGGTCGTCAAGATTGGCGGCAAGTAGGCTCTACGAAAGCGCTCCTGGGTACGGCCGAGAAGTTGCCGCGAGGAGCGCGGATCCACAGAGGGTCTGAAATTCGTGAGTTGCTTAAGCAGGGGCAAAGAGAGAAGAAGCCACACGTGGAGATTTTCTTCGGCCCTTCTCCTGGTTTACACTCACGGCTGGGGCTCATTGTTCCCAAGTACGGCCACAGCGTAGTGGAGCGCAACCTCGTTAAGCGGCGGCTACGAGAAATAGGGCGCCGCCTAGCACTGCCGGTACTTGGCGAGCGAGGCGTCCCGGCGGATTTGCTCGTGCGTGCGAAGCGATCAGCGTATGGTGCGGAGTATGCGGTTCTTGAATCGGAGATCAGGACAGCGGTGGAGGCATGGTGCTCAGACAGGGTTTGATAGCGATGGTTCGTCTCTATCGGTTGGCAATTTCGCCTTGGACGCCTGCAGCATGCCGCTTCTCCCCCAGTTGTTCTAGCTACGCGATAGAGGCCTTAGTTGAGCATGGTTCGTTGCGGGGGGGCTGGCTTGCTCTTTTGCGGGTTATGCGTTGTCACCCTTGGGGTGGCCACGGAGCCGACCCGGTGCCGCCGGCCAGGATCAGGGCGAGTGACCCGCTCCGCATAGCTCAACGCCCAGAGACAAAAGACAGAACGCAAGTGTTAGAGCCACGAGCTAAACGAGCGATGCTTCCATGAAGACAGAGATGCGTTTTGTTCTAGCGGTAGCCCTGATGTTGGCTGTGTTGATTGGCACGAACCGGCTTTTCCCGCCGCCGCCCATGGAGGATGTGGTGGTTACGGATCCGGTAGAGACCAGTGAGCCCCTCAGGGGCCCCGAGTCGGGAGGGCTGCCATCCTCGTCACAAGCGAGTGATAGCCAGCCTTCAGAGGTCCGGGGCGGTGACCAAGCGGCAGAAGACGCAAGCTTGCCGGTCCAGAATGTTGTCGTAGAGGGGCCGTTATACCGCTACATCTTCAGTAGTCGCGGTGCTCAGCTGGTGTCAGCGGAGCTGTTGGGGTTCCAGGCCATTAACAGAGGAGGGCCGGTTCAGGTAGTCCCGGATGGAGCGTCTGGCTACTTGGGTAGCAAGGTGGTTGTGGAGCAGGACACGCTTGATCTGACCGATGCAGTGTTCCGTGTAGAGCCTGCCGGCGGTCTTAATTTGGCTGCGGAGGGTGGGCCGAAGCCGCTGGCTTTTGTCTACGATCACCCGAGCGGAAACTTCACATACCGAGTCAGCTACACATTCGATCCCGACGATTACACCATCGGTATTAGTGGTTCTATGGATGGAGTGACTCGGGCGCTTCTGGTCACGGACCTTGGCGAGGGCTTGGCATATGCCGAAGCTGACTCGGCGCTTGAGAAGCGATCGATGGCCTACGTATACAACCACCTCCAGGATGGCATTCGGTCTACCATGCTAGACAAGGCCGATCCCGAGATCATAGAAGGGCCGCTCGTCTGGGCTGCCTTTCGGAGCAAGTTTTTTGTTACGGCAATTCTGTCGGGTGCGAGGGACGATTTGGTTGAGGACACCGGATACCTGGGAGGCTTGCTGGTGCGCCCGGCAGAGCTGCCCGAGAGGGTCCGTGTTGGGGTCGCTCGAACGGTGTCAGGTGGCGAGGAGCATGCTTACCGCTTGTTCATCGGACCGCAGCAGTATGCTCTGCTGTCGTCGCTTGGTGACGGAATGGAAGAGGTTAACCCATACGGGTGGCGCTTTTTTAGGCCAATAATACGGCCGTTCGTGTCCATTATCATGACAGTTCTGACCTATTTGCACACCCAGTTTAGCATGGGATACGGCTGGGTCTTGATTGTCTTCGGTGTGATGATGCGAGTAGTGCTATTCCCGCTTAACCATAAAGCAATGAAGGCGCAGCTGCGGAACATGGCGGTCCAGCCTTTGGTGAAGCAGATCCAGGACAAACACAAGGACAATCCGGAGAAGCTTCAGAAAGAAATGATGAAGCTGTACAAGGAGCACGGATTCAACCCACTGGCCGGCTGCCTCCCAATGTTGCTGCCTTGGCCTGTGCTGATCGCTCTATTCTTCGTCTTTCAAAACACAATCGAATTACGCGGGGTCCCGTTTCTATGGCTCCCAGATCTTTCGGCGAAGGATCCGTTCTATGTCCTTCCCGTCTTGCTTGCGGTCTCAATGTTTCTGATGCAGTGGATTAGTCTTCGGTCACTTGATACCGACAACCCGCAGATGAAAATGATGATGTACATCATGCCGCCAATGATGCTTTTCATTTTCATGAATTTGGCAAGCGGGTTGAACCTTTACTACGCCACAGCAAACATCGCGACTCTGCCGCAGCAAATTTGGATTGCTCGCGAACGTAAACGGATGCGCCAAGGGCCAGCGCTTACGCTAAGCGATGGCGACTAAGCTGCGCGCCTGGGCTTTGTGCTGAGTTGACCATGGACGTCGACACGATAGTGTCGCTGTCGACACCACCCGGGGTGGGGGCTTTAGCGGTAGTCAGGCTAAGCGGCCCGGGTGCAGTGGATGTGCTTAAAGCTCTCTTGGTGAAAGAGGCCACCATGCCTGGTGTTCGAGAGCCTTCGTTGCGGCGCCTAACTGATCCTGACACGGGCGAAGTTATAGATGAGGTTGTCGTTACCCACTTTCAGGCTCCAGCGAGTTACACTGGAGAGGATATGGTGGAGCTCTCGTGCCACGGGGGATGGTTGGTCCCAGAGCTTGTTGTAGAGGCATGTCAACGGAGCGGGGCCAGGATAGCCGATCGGGGTGAGTTTACCCGAAGAGCCTACTTGCACGGGAAGCTGGATTTGATACAAGCAGAGGCTGTGGCAGATGTAATAAACGCGAGAAGCAGGGCTTTCCACCGAGCTGCGTTGGTCCAGATGGAGCGCGGCCTTTCGAGGAGGGTGTCCGATCTGCGTGAGCGGCTGCTTCGACTCGAGGGGTTGTTGGCTCATCATGTTGATTTCCCGGAGGAGGACGAGCCCCCCGTTCCGATCACAGCTGTCGCAGATCAAGCGGCTCGGATGGTTGCCGACCTCGAGCTCATGTTGGCAACTGCTCCGGAGGGCGAGCTGCTTAGGGAGGGAGCACTCACGGTTTTTGCAGGGCGCCCTAACGCGGGTAAATCGTCTCTATACAACGCATTGTTGGGAGAAGAGAGAGCGATCGTCAGCGAAGAGCCCGGTACAACCCGGGATGCCATTGAGGCCGTGGTTCAGATTGGAGGGTTTCCGTTTCGGCTTGTTGATACGGCGGGGCTACGGGAGCCAGCGGGAAATATAGAGCAGAAGGGTATCGAAATCGCTCGAGGCTATCTGGGTCGAGCAGATGCAGTCCTCTACTGTGTCTCAGCGGATGAAGGCCCGACGGACGAAGACCGAGCGTTCCTCGAGGCGCATGATGGGGCGCCAGTCGTGCTGGTGAATACCAAGGCCGACATTGCAAAAACCCAGAAAGATTGGGATCCAGAGGGGACAGCTGCGCGAGTCCAGGTATCTGTGGAGAGCGGAGCCGGCCTCAAGGAGATCCGTCAGGTGCTGACGGAGCTTGTTTATTCAAGCATTGTAGCGGCCGAGCAAGGTGTGCCTGTGCTCACGCGCGGTCGACAAGTACGAGGGCTAAAGGCTGCGAAGGCTGAGGTTGAAGCGTTCAGCGAGGCTCTTGGCCAAGGGCTGCCGGCAGAGGTGGCCTCTACGCACCTGCGGGCTGCAGAGACTGCGTTAGAAGAGTTGTTAGGCGCGGTGTCAGCAGATGATGTGCTCGACGTAGTGTTCCGGGAGTTCTGCATCGGGAAGTGATGCAACGGTTAGCAAAGGCGACTGAAGGAGGCTTGCGGGTCGCCATCTCAAGCTACTTTGCCGAGATTTCGCGTTCATTCGATCTACCGGTAGCAATGTCAGTTTCCCCCGACCTTTTTTCCGTGCATGCGCAATTCCTATGAAGTCATTGTCGTAGGGGGAGGGCACGCCGGTGTAGAAGCCGCCGCGGCGTCAGCTAGAGCTGGTGCCCGGACACTTCTGGTGTCTCCTGATCTGTCCAGGGTTGGGCAGATGAGTTGTAACCCTGCGATTGGCGGGGTCGCGAAAGGGGTCGTTGCGCGCGAGGTCGATGCCCTTGGAGGGGTCATGGGTCAGGCGACTGACGCCTCGCGCATTCAGTTTCGCATGCTGAATCGCTCTAAGGGCCCAGCTGTCTGGGGCCCTCGAGCCCAGTGTGATCGGTCAATGTATCCAGTGGCCGTGCGTAGGGTGCTTGATGGGCTGCCAATGCTAGAGCTCTTCCAGGACATGGTCGCAGATTTGCTGGTTGACTCGGGACGTGTTGTTGGAGTTCGGACCAAGGGAGGCTTGGAGTTCACGGGCTCCTGCCTTGTTATTACTACAGGGACCTTCTTGCGAGGGCGTATCCATGTGGGGGGGGCGGCTGGCGTCGAGGCTGGAAGAGCGGGTGAGGCCCCCTCGGTCGAGCTGGCGAAGGGGCTAGAGGGCCTCGGGCTTGAGGTCAGGCGCTTCAAGACGGGCACGCCACCGCGTGTCGACGGGCGGTCCGTTGACTTTACGAAGACCGAGCGGCAAGACGGAGATGAGATACCGTACCGTTTCGCAGCTTATGCGCAAGAAGTGGTGCCTGCTCAGGTTCCGTGTTGGATCACGTATTCCGGAAACGGCTTGAAAGATGTTGTTCTCCGAAACCTTGAGAGAAGCGCGCTTTACGGTGGGGAGATAGCAGGCCGTGGCCCGCGCTACTGCCCCTCAATAGAGGATAAGGTGGTTCGCTTTCCGGAGGCCCCGAGGCACCAAGTGTTTCTGGAGCCGGAGGGGCTGAATACGACGGAGCTATATGTAAACGGCCTCTCTACCTCTCTCCCGGCTGAGGTTCAGCTTGAATTCTTGCGCACCATTCCTGGCCTTGAAGATGCGAACATGACCAAGGTGGGATACGCGATCGAGTACGATTACTTTCCTCCCCACCAGCTGAGCCACACGCTAGAGTTGAAGACTCACCCGGGGCTGTTTCTGGCCGGTCAGATAAACGGCACAACAGGTTATGAAGAGGCAGCAGGACAGGGCGTTATTGCCGGGATCAATGCCGCGCTGTGCGTGAGGGGGGAGAAGCCTTTTGTGCTAGAGCGAGACGAGGCTTACATCGGGGTATTGGTTGATGATCTCGTAACCCGGGGAGTCGATGAGCCCTACAGGCTATTCACTTCTCGCGCTGAGTTTAGGCTCCTGCTCCGGCAGGACAATGCAGCGCGCCGCATCGGTATGCTGGCTCGGGACAGAGGTCTGCTCACAAGCGATCAGGCTGACGCGCTGGGCTCGCGGCTTAAAGAAGAAGATCGAGTTATGGCCTGGTTCGGGGCAACGTCGGTTACCCCAGAAGAAGCATCAGGGATTCTGGATGAAGCCGGGTCGAGCCCGATCCAGCAGAAGGTTCGCGCGCTAGAGTTGTTGAAGAGGCCAGGAGTGAGTGCGCGTTCTCTGGTGTCTTTGGCTGAGGAGCCCCCCAAGGGCGATCTTGCAGATGAAGTTTTAGCCGCCGTTGAGGTAGAGCTAAAATACGCCGGCTATGTAAAAAGAGAGCGCGAAAGAGCGAAGCGATTACGAGATCAGGCTGGTTTCCTGTTAAGCAAGGACCTCCCGTACATGGATTTCGTTACAGTCTCGTGGGAAGCGAGAGAGAAGCTTAGCGAGACCAAGCCTAGTTCGTTGGCACAAGCCGGCCGGATTCCGGGCGTCTCTCCCGCCGACCTTCAGAATCTCGTGCTCGAGGTGAGAAGACTTCAGTCTGGCCGTTAAGGACGAGGGCTTAGGGCGGTAGCCTGCCTGTTTCACGTGAAACAGGCTTCCGCGCCCACTTTGGCCGATTGCAGTCGGGGTTATGGTTTCACGTGAAACAAGGTGTCTCGGGACGGCTTAACAGGGCTGACCTCTTGTTTTTGGAGGCCGTTGTCCTTCCTGCTAGCCGTTTTCCGGCTCAGGCGCGCAGCCGCCGTCCTTAACAAGCTCTCTTAAGTAGGTTTCGTGCTCCCCTGTCTGTCCCTTATATTGCGCCCCCTCGATAACCCTCAATGTGGACTTAATGACATACGTCATCGCGATAGCGAACCAGAAGGGCGGAGTTGGCAAGACGACCACGGCTATCAATCTCGGAGCGTCGCTTGCTGTAGCCGAAAAGAGGACGTTGATCCTCGATATTGACCCTCAGGGTAATGCGACAAGCGGGTTGGGTATTCAGCAGGGGCAGGATCACCCTAGTGTTTACGACGTTTTGATAGGGCAGGCACATTTAGGCGACGCGATTCATCAGGGGGTTCACCTAGAGCACTTGGACGTGGCTGCGTCGACTCGTGATTTAGTAGGGGCTGAGATTGAGCTGGTGTCGGCGGCTAGCCGGGAGACGATTCTGCGGCGAGCGGTTGAGACAGTAAAGGATAGCTATGACTTCATACTAGTCGACTGTCCGCCTTCATTGGGGCTTCTGACGCTGAATACCCTTACAGCGTCGGATTCTGTTCTCATCCCTATTCAGTGCGAGTTCTTTGCACTTGAGGGCTTGAGCCAGCTCCTTAGCACGATTCGGCTGGTCCAAAGAGGGCTTAACCCGGAGCTTGATGTGGAGGGAGTTCTTCTAACGATGTATGACAAAAGGTTAAATCTGTCACGCCAGGTTAGCGCGGAGGCACGGGAATATTTCGGCCCAAAGGTGTACCGGGTTACAATCCCAAGAAACGTCAGGTTAGCGGAGGCCCCGAGCTTCGGTCAGCCAATAGTGCAATATGACGTCCTTTCTCGGGGGGCCCAGGCATACCTAGCGCTGGCGAGTGAGGTGATTGATCGCCGGATGAAGTCAGAGGTGACAGAATGACAGAGGTGTCAAATATGGGTCGTGACCGGCTTGGAAAAGGGCTCGGGGCTCTCTTGGGGGAATATTTGGAGCCCGAAGCAACGGAAAGTGATGTGCGAAAGCTTTCTATGGAGTCGATTGTGCCGAACCCGGTCCAGCCTCGAAGGGTTTTCACGGACGCCGAGCTCGG
>CETH01161021.1_pt1 | contig 19742 bp, 25 predicted proteins | sample 361461 | NCBI WGS metagenome assembly CETH01 (sample SAMEA2622695, study PRJEB7988) | marine metagenome | isolation source: saline water (ENVO:00002010), including
TCTAACCGCCTGAGCTACCTCGCCAAAATGAGCGTCAAATATATAAACTTAATAACTAGGGTCAAACATCAAATAAGAAAAACTATATTTTCTTTTTAAGTTCAATTTTAATATATATATTGTCCAAAATGTCCGAAAAAATAAAATACGAATTAGAATTCCCAATTCAAGCATCCCCTAACATGCTATATCAATATATTACAAGTGCCTCCAGCTTATCTGAGTGGTTCGCTGATGATGTTAATTCTAGAGGAAAGGTGTTTTCTTTTTTTTGGGATGGGGTTGAGGAAAAAGCAGAGTTGATTTCTACAAAAAATAACCAGTTCGTTAAATTTAAGTGGTTGGAAAATGATGACGATAGCTTTTTTGAAATAAGAATAGCTGTTGATGAGCTCACCAAAGATGTTTCTTTAATGGTTACTGATTTTTCTGAAGAGGATGAAGTTGAAGAATCTAAGATGCTTTGGGAGAGTCAAATTGCTGATTTAAAACAGGTTCTAGGGTCATCATAATCATTGGAATGATCAATTTTAATGGTATAATTACAGATCAATCAGATCAAATAAAAAATAATAGGGCTTTTCTCTATGGAGATTCTGTATTTGAAACTCTAAGAGTTGTGGGAAATAAGATTGTTTTTTGGGAGGATCATTATTTTAGATTGATGTCTTCAATGAGGATTATTAGGCTTGACATTCCAGAGCAATTCACACCTGATTTTTTAGAGGAAAACATTTTAAAATTACATAGAAAAATTTCACCCAATGGTCACTCAAGAGTAAGAATAAATATTTTTAGGTCTTCTGATGGGAAATACACACCAAATGAAAATTCCTCATCTTTTATGATTTCTTGTGAAAGCATTGTGAATCCCGAATACATAATTAATAGTCGTGAGTATGTAGTCGATTTATTTAAAGATTATTACTTAGATAATCAATTAATTTCATCTTTAAAAACAAATAATAAAATAATAAATGTAGTTGCATCTATTTATGCCAAAGAAAATGGTTTTGACAATTGTATTCTTTTAAATAGAGATAAAATGGTTGCTGAGTTTATTAACTCTAACATTTTTATAATTAAAAATGACCAAATTTTAACCCCAACCTTAGGTTCTGGATGTTTAAATGGTGTACTAAGAAAAAATCTTTTAAATATTTTAAAAAGAAACTCATATGACGTATTGGAACAGAAAATATCAACTTTTGATTTAACACAGTCCGAAGAAATTTTTGGAACAAATGTGGTTCAGGGTTTATTTAGCATTTCAAAATATAGAAAGAGAGATTACGCTAACAATAAATCGAAAGAAATACTTAAAATATTAAATCAAAATATTAGTTAAGGTTAGGATTGTCAGGCGAGTTCGACCATATTTTATAATATTCACCAAACTCATTTATTTTTTTTTTCCAAAAGCTTTGGGATGTTGTAAATATATCTTTAGAAGAAAATTTTGATGAAATTAGCCATGAGTTTTCATTTAGTTCATCTGAAAGCTGGTTTTTTCCCCAACCTGAGTATCCAATAAAAAATTTGATATCATCTTTTTTAATTTTATTTTTTTTTAAAAGTTTAATAATTCCATTAAAATCAATTCCCCAACATAAATCATCACTTATTTTGATGCTACCATCAATTAAATTATTTTTTTTGTGTACAAAGTGTAATGAGTCTAAACCAACAGGTCCACCCTCATAGACTGGTAAATCTAGACCAACACAAGATTCATTCAAATCAGAAATTAAGTAATTTGTTTTTTTATTTAGTATAAATCCAATTGTAGCTTCAGAATCATCTTTAACAATTAAAATAACCGATTTATTAAATTGATTATCATTTAATAGCGTAAAATTTGATATAAGAATTTTTCCTTTGTTCAATTAAATCAATTTAAATTTATTGTTTTTAATTCCGTTAATAAAATCAAGACCACTAATTTTCTTTTTTCCTTCAATTTGTAAACTTAAAATTTCTAACATTCCATCCTTAACAGAGATCATTAACTTATTCTTATTTTGTACAATTACTTCTCCATTTTTATAATTATTAGATCCTTTAAAAAAAATAGTATCATATATTTTGATGGTTTTATTTGAATCTTCGATAAGTGACCAAGCTCCGGGTTTTGGAGAAAGACCCTTAATCTTAAAATAAATTTCTTTACCACTATCTGCCCAATTAATTCTTGTATTTAATTTGTCAAGTTTAGGAGCTTTTAATAATGTATTTTCAGATTTCTGTACTTTTCTTGAATTAAGGTTTTCAAGTGTTTTCAAAATGAAATTTCCACTCATTTTTTTTAATCTTTTATAGAGCATTCCAAAATCATCATTAAGATTTATTTCAGTTTTTATTTGACTAATTATATTTCCAGTATCAATTCCATTGTCAATATAAAAACTTGTTAGTCCAGTTTCTTTTAGTCCATTAATTATCGCCCAATTTATTGGTGCAGCTCCTCTCAAATTAGGTAAGAGTGATGCATGTATATTTATTGTCCCTAACTTAGGAATCTCCCAAACTTTTTTAGGTAGGATTTTGAATGCAACTACAACAAAAATATCTGCATTATAACTTTTAATAATCTTTAAAAATTTTTCATCTTCGAAATTTTGAGGTTGAATTATATTTATCCCTTTTTCATTACAATAAATCTTAACCGGACTATGTTTTAATATTTGTCCTCTTCCTGATTTTTTATCAGGAGATGTGACTACACAACACAAGTTATGTTTAGATTTATAAATAGAGTCTAAACTAGCTAATGCAAAGTCAGGCGTACCCATAAATAAAATCTTCAAAATATTTTTCATATTAATCAATGTAAGATTTTACAAATTTATACCTTTCATGAACAGACCCCTCAGGAATTGTTATTAATTTAATTCCACACTCATTGTATTTTTTTATCAAACAACTGTGAATCTTTTTACATTCTTCAAATGTTTCGTATCTAATATTATCATTAATATAAATTTCCCGCCAGGGATTTAGTATAAAAGAATACTTATATTTTATCGTGTTTGATTTTGTTGTAAGATCATTTGGAATTTTAATTGATTTAAATTCAAGATAGGCTAAAACATCAATAGGCCCTCTGTCATAAATAATGTTTTTTGTCACAAATTGTTTATTATATTGATTATATCTTTTGTTAAATAATTTTGTGCTAAAATCTAGTGGATTAGATAAAAAATATTGATTATAACCTTCTTTTCTTTTATCCAATGTTATTTCTCTAACAATTTCATTTGAACAGTTATATCCATTGTTTTTTAATTCATTAACCAGAGATGTTTTTCCCGTTCCTGGCCCACCTGTAATTAAAATTCTATCCATAAATGATTTTTGAAATCTTATTGCAAAAATATAACTATAATTTGTTAGTATATTTGAGTTAGTATGCAATCGTCTCAAAAAAACTTTGAAAAATTGAGAAAAGATCTCGAAAATTATCAGAATTGGCCATCAAACTATATATTTAAATTTATAATCGAAAATAAAATGGATAAGAAAAAGGAACTCTTATCCAACTTTGACTTAAAATCATGTGATTTAACAACTAAAGAATCATCTAATAAAAAATATTTAAGTATTACGCTAATAAAACACATGAATAGCGCAGATGAAGTGGTTGATAAGTATCTCAACTTGTCTAAAATTGATGGAATTATATCTTTGTAGAGAAAAAAATCTTTAATTTTAAAATTTAATAAAATAATTTTGATAGATTCTCTTGAGTATAATACGGAAAGAACAGATTTGATTATCCCTGAATATGGTCGTCATATTCAAAAAATGGTTGACCAAGCAGTTAGTTGCCCTGATAAAAAAGAAAGAAATAACATGGCAAAAGCTATAATTGGTGTAATGGGTAATTTAAATCCTCATCTTAGAGATGTGCCTGATTTTCAACATAAATTATGGGATCAGTTATTCATAATGTCAGGTTTCAATTTGGATGTAGATTCTCCATTTCCCAAACCATCTAAAGAAATATATGAGGAAAAACCTGAAAAATTAAATTATCCACAGAACCATCCTAAGTATAGGTTTTATGGAAATAATATAAAAAAAATGATTGATGTAGCAACTAATTGGGAGGAAGGTGAAATGAAGACGGAACTTATCTATGTTATTGCTAATCACATGAAAAAATGCTTTCTTAAGTGGAATAAAGATTCTGTGGACGATGTTATCATTTTTAATCATATTAATGAACTTTCAAATGGAAAAATTAAAATTGATAAAAACAGTAAACCTCTGACTGACTCAAAAGATTTAATTTCTCTCTCAGCTAAAAAGTTTTCTAAGAACTCTAAAAAAGGAAAAAAGCCATATAGAAACTTTAAAAGAAAATAATGGAAGCTTTTAAAGTTAAAGGAGGTAAAAAATTATCAGGAAAAATTAAGCCTCAAGGTGCTAAAAACGAGGCTTTGCAGATTATTAGTGCTGTATTACTCACAAAGGATGAGGTAGTTGTAGAAAATATTCCAAATATTATTGATGTCAACAGATTGATTGATTTATTATCATCTATGGGTGTTTTGGTAAATCAAATTAATGATCATAAATATTCTTTCAAGGCTTCAAATATTGATTTAGATTACATGCAATCTGCCGATTTTGAGGAAAAAGCTAAAGGTTTGAGAGGATCAATTATGATAATTGGACCTTTGTTGTCCAGGTTTGGATTCGCATCTATACCAAAACCAGGCGGAGATAAAATTGGTAGAAGAAAATTGGATACACATTTTGAAGGTTTGGTTAAATTGGGTGCTAAATTCCAATACGATAAAAATAATTACAGATATAATGTGAATGGCAAGTCTCTGAAGGGAGCTTATATACTATTAGATCAACCGTCCGTAACAGGAACCGCAAATATTGTGATGACAGCATCACTCACGCCAGGTGAAACAACAATTTATAATGCTGCTTGCGAGCCCTATATTCAGCAACTTTGCTTGATGATTAATCATATGGGTGGTAATATTTCTGGAATAGGGTCCAACCTTTTAAAAATTACTGGCGTTGAAAAACTTACAGGATGTAATCATAAAATTCAACCTGATATTATTGAAATTGGAAGTTGGATTGGTTTGGCTGCATTGACCAGAAGTGATATCACAATCGATGGTGTTGAATTACATTTACTAGATCAAATTTTAAATGTTTTTTCAAAATTAGGAATTACAATTGAAAAAAATATTGATAGTATTAGAATACCAGCGCATAAAGATGGATACGAAATTCAAAATAATATAGATGGCAGCGTTTTGACAATTTCGGATGGTCCATGGCCGTTATTCACACCAGATTTGATAAGTATTGTTTTAGTTGTAGCAACCCAGGCAAAGGGTAGTGTATTGATTCATCAAAAAATGTTTGAAAGTAGATTGTTTTTTGTTGATAAATTAATTGATATGGGTGCAAAAATTATTTTATGTGATCCTCACAGAGCGGTTGTTATAGGTCATGAATTTAAATCAAATTTAAAAGCAACAAAAATGACATCACCTGATATTAGAGCAGGTATATCACTTCTAATTGCAGCTCTTTCAGCTGAGGGAACTAGTACTATTCACAATATAGAGCAGATTGACAGAGGATACGAGAATATAGATGATAGACTTAATGCCATCGGTGCTTCCATTGAAAGGTTTAAGTAATACGGTTATTAGAAATATTCTTTTGACGAGAACATTTAAATCTTAATGATTTCAGTCCTTCTTTATTAAAAATTTTAAGGTGCTTTGTTTTCCTGCCAGTGACTCTTTTTCTCCAAAGTTTGAAACTAGATTTTTTTAAATTTAGGCGCATTATCTTAATAACATCCTTCTCTGTAACACCAAACTGATTTTTTATAGCATCAAAAGTGGTTCTATCCTCCCATGCCATCTCAATTATTCTGTCAGTATTAATTTGGTTCATAGTTTATAATTTGTTCAGGAAATTGTGTGCACTAGTTATTAAACCTTCTTTTTTTGCTATGTCCATTTTGTCATATGAACTTACAAGCATTCTCATTCTTGGATTCGTTATAAAAAAATCTCTTTGTTTATCAATAAAGTTCCAGAAAAGCGAATCCCATATTGAACACCATTCACCTCTTTTGTAATTACTCATCTTTAATACATAACTACTTCCACTAATGTATGGTTTTGTAGACATCAAACCACCATCACCAAATTGACTCATTCCATAGACATTCGGGACCATAACCCAGTCATAAGAGTCAATAAAAAGCTCCATAAACCACTTGTAAACTTCATCTGGGTCAAATTCGCATAAAAGCATAAAGTTTCCCATGATCATTAGTCTTTCTATGTGATTGGCATATGCAGATTCATTAATTTTTTTTATTGTATCATCTACAGGTTCAATTCCAGTAGTTCCATCATAAAATGATTTAGGTATTTTCTTTTTAAAATTCCAAAAATTCTTATTTCTTTCTTCTGTTCCTTTACAAACGTAGACTCCTCTTATAAATTCTCTCCATCCAATTATCTGTCTCAAAAATCCTTCACAGGAATTGATACGAATATTATTTTGATAATAATATTTAAGCGCACTTTTGACTAGATTCGTAGGATTAATTAATCCTGTATTAATCAGAGGGGATAGTACACTGTGATTTAATATAGATTTTTCTTTGACAACGGCATCTTCATATGGTCCAAATTCATCAAACCTTGTTTTAAAAAAATTATCCAACCACTGATCTGCTAGTTTGAAGTTATAAGGATATATAATTTCCTCATTGATTGTTCCATAATTATCTTTAAAGTTTTTATTTACATAATCTAAGGCTTCATAAAAAAGCTCATTTTTTTCTGGAAAATTAATTTTGGGTGGAACTTTATCTTTGGGATATTTTTCTCTGTTTTGATCGTCATAAGTCCACTTACCACCCTCTGGCTTTTCACCAATCATCATTACATCTAATTTGACTCTTTGTTGTTTATAAAAAGAGGTTTGAAAAAACTTTTTTTTATCAGATCTAAAAAATTGATTTAAATCATCATTGGTATTTATAAAAAGTGAATTATTATAAATTTCTATCTCTATTTTTTTTAAGGTACATTCTTCCTTAATTCTTTTCAATAACCAATTATCTACTGGATCATATATTTTTATTTTTTTTATTTTCTCATCTAAGCTTTTTATGAAAGTTTTTATATCAGATTTTGAGTTAGTTGAATCTATATATTCTATATCAAAATTCTTCCCAATTAAATAGCTATGATAGGACTTCATAGTCATCCGATGAAATAGAATTTTTTGTTTGTGAAATTTGTATTGTTTGAAAAATAAATACTCTTCAATCAGATATATTTTTTTTGATTCATTCAATAAATCAGATTCTTTGAATATTTGATTGGGAAAAATAAGTGAAATATCCATCTTTAGTTAAGTGCTTTTTTATATGTGTTTAAGCATCTTTCTCTAGCAAACTTATGATCAACAATTTTTTTTATATAATTGTCTTTATCAAAATTTGGTATCCATTTGTTTATGAATTCTAGATTTTTATCAAACTTTTTTTGTTGTTCCTCCGGATTAAAAATTCGAAAGTAGGGAGCAGCGTCAACACCACATCCTGCAACCCATTGCCAGTTACCTACGTTACTGGCTTGTTCATAATCAAATAGTTTGTCAGCAAAATATTTTTCACCTAGTCGCCAATCTATCAATAGATGTTTACACAAAAAGCTACCAACTACCATTCTCAGTCTGTTGTGCATGAAACCTGTCTTATTCAATTGGTTCATCCCAGCGTCAACAATTGGGTATCCAGTTTTACCATCGCACCATGATTTAAAATCTTCCATATTATTTCTCCACTCAACCCGCTCATATTTATCTTTAAATGATTTGTTAATGGTGTAAGGAAAATGCCAAAGTATTTGAATAAAAAATTCTCTCCAAATCAATTCTTTTAAATATGTATTGTTGGATCTAATTGATGATTTTTTTACAATATTTCTTGTACTTACAGTACCAAATCTTAGGTTGACACCAATTCTTGATGTACTATCTAATGATGGATAATTTCTAGTATCCTCATAATTATCGATTAAATGATTATTAAATGAATAATTAACTGGCTGAATAATATTTTTTTTAAATTTTATGTTGTAATCATAATTATCAATTGTTCCTGAATCGACTATGTGCGAAATGTATTTTTCAGATTTGAAGGTTTCAATTGAATTTGATTTGTATTTTTCAATCCATTTTTTCGAGTATGGCGTATAAACAACGTAGGGGGTCCCATCTTTTTTGACGATTTCATCCTCTTCAAATATCACATGATCTTTAAATGATTTGTAAATGACATTATTTTTTTTGCAAAGTACTTTGATTTCATCATCTCTATCTCTAGCGTATGGTTCGTAGTCTTTGTTGAGGTAAACTTCCTTTATATTGAATTTTTTTATAAGTTTTTCAATTACATTGTATGGTTTTCCTTTGAAGGTGTAAACTTTCTTTTTTTTCTTTGCTAATTCAATATTTATATTTTTAATTGCCTGGCTAATGAATTTTAATCTGTGATCATTTTCCTTTAATTTATCCGTGATATCACTATCATAGATGAAAATTGGTAATACATCATAACCAGATTTCAATGCTCTGTATAAAGCGTGATTATCTTCCAACCTAAGATCTCTTCTAAACCAAAGAATGACCATTTATTAATTTGTTATCAAAGTAGATAAACCACCATCAACTGAAAGAATTTGTCCAGTCATCCAACTAGATTTGTCTGAAAGAAGAAAACTGATCATTTCAGCTATATCATCCTTGTTTCCAACCCTGTTGAGAGGATGTTTTTCAGCAGATTTCTGAATTTTTGTCTCATTATTCAAGAATCTATTAGCAAGTGGGGTGTCAACTATTGATGGAGCAATAACGTTTATTCGCATTTTAGGGGCATATTCTGCAGCTAAAGATTTTGCTAATCCCTCTATAGCAGCCTTTGCTGTTGCCACACTGGAGTGGAATGGCATTCCTTGGGTTACTGCAACAGTACTTAAAAATACTAGACTTGGGTTGTTTGAAGCGTTTAATTTTGGCAAAATTGCCTTTAATACTTTTATTAGTGATAGAACATTTATCTCAAAATCTTGTTTAAATGATTCTAGACTTAAGCCTTTAAAAGGTCTTAAATTTATGCTACCAGGAAAATAGACAAAACCATCAATTGTTTCAGGAAGCAAATCTAAATTTATTTCATCAACAGAAGCATCAAAAGTTATGTACTTAACTTTATCTAATACATTTTCTGGTTTTGTTCTTGATGCAACAACAACTTGATTGTCATTTGCCAAAATTTGTGCAAGGGAGGCGCCAATTCCATATGAGCCGCCAATAAGAAGAATATTTTTCATTTTAAATCACCAAATAGTTCAATTAACTTTTTCCTTCTATAGACAAATATCGAGCCAAGTTTTTTTTGAACAAAAAGGTAATTCGCAAGCACACCCAGTGGACCAAATGGTATTTTATAGTGTATTACATCTTCCATTTCAATACCTCCTTCAATCTCTCTAATAAAATGTTTGTGATGCCACAATGCATATGGTCCAAATCTTTGCTCATCAACAAAATATTTTTTATCTACTACATGGGTAATTTCAGTCACCCATTTTAATGGAATATTTAATATTGGATTTACAGTATAAATAATGATTTGTCCTGGGTATATCTTTTTAAAATCACAATCAATGATATTAAAATTCATTTCCTTCGGCGTTATTTTTTTTAAATTTTTTGGACTTGATAAAAAATCCCAGGCTTTTTCAACACTTATTGGAAGTTTTTGTTTAGTGTGAATCTTGAAAATTTTCATAATATTTGTAAAATTAAATCTTAAATTTTAAAACATGAAAAAAATCGCCTCTTTGTTATTTACATTTTTACTATTTCAATTTTCATATACTCAACTGCAATCACCTATTGCTAGTCCAAGAGCAAAAATTTCACAAAACGTTGGGCTAGTTAAAATTGATTTGGATTATTCCAGACCATCCAAAAAGGGGAGAGTTATTTTTGGTAATGTTGTGCCTTTTAATCAAATCTGGAGAACTGGTGCTAATCAAGCAACTACAATTACCTTTTCTGGTGATGTAAAAATCAATGATCAATTTGTAAAAGGAGGTCAATACCACATTTATTCCGTGCCAAGAGAAAATAATTTAGATTTAGTGATTTACCAAAAAAATGACAATTGGGGATCTTTGCAAAGTTTTGATGAAAATTTAATTAAAGCAAGAGTAAATAGTGATTTTTATGAGTTGCCAATTGAAGTTGAGACTTTTTCAATTGATTTTGATAATATTTCTAATAATGGTGCAACTCTTAATATAATGTGGGGTAATAAGCTTGCCATTTATAAAATTGATGTTTTGACAAAACAAAAAATGATAAATAATATTAATGAAGTGATGTCTAAAAACCCTTCAAAAAATGATTACAGGAAAGCTGCTGTTTATTTTTATGAGGAAAATATTCAGCTTGAAAAGGCTGTTAAATGGATTGATATAGCATTTGATGACAAAGATGATCTCAAGTATTGGCAACTCAGGTATAAGGCTGTGATTTATGAAAAAGCAGGAAAAATTAAAAAAGCAAAAAAATATGCCAAGATAGGCTATGAGGCTGCCATAAAATCCAAATCTCCTGATGCCATTAATACTTTAAAAATTGTGTATGACAGGTTAAATAGTTAGTTTAGTTTTCTTAGGATATTAGCAAATAAAATCGTCATAAATGCTCCTATAAAATTAAGCCATAAGTAGCTTATATCTGTCTTAAAGTATATAATGAAAATCAAAATTTGGGATATACATGCTGAGTAAAAAACTGAATTAGACTTAATTTTTTTGAAGAAAAATGCCACTAAAAATATTCCAAGAATTGTTCCGTAAAAAATTGAGCCTATAATATTTACTAATTGTATCAAATTTTCAAAGAGTGTTCCGAAACTTGCAAAAATTATGGCAATAATACCCCACATAACAGTGAAAAACTTCGTTGCATTTAAATAGTGCCTCTCAGTTTTAGGTTTTACATGATTTCGTTTGTAAAGGTCGACCGTGGTTGTTGCAGCTAATGCATTAAGTTCAGATGCTGTAGATGACATGGCTGCACAAATTATAACAGCAATCAACAAACCAATTAAACCTCTAGGTAAGTAATTCAAAATGAAATGAAGGAAAACATAGTCTTTATCATTTTTCTCAATGGAATTATCATTTTTAGAAACAATTTGTTTTATTTGATCCCTTAGTTTCCTTTCCTCTGTTTGAATTGAATGTAACTTATCTGGAAACTTGCTTGGACTTGATAAAAAACTTTTTTGCAAACTATATTTATTTATTGTTAGTTCATCATATTTTTTATTTATATCATAGAGTTCAGTGTTATGATTTTTTTCCATGTAAGATATAACCTGTGGATTATAATTTAAAGGTGATTTGTTAAATTCAAAAAAGATAAATACCATGACTCCAAGAATAAGAATAAAAAATTGCATGGGAATTTTAAAAATCCCATTAAATATTAATCCTAATCTTATTTCCTTAACTGATTTTCCTGAGATGTAGCGTTGGACTTGACTTTGGTCGGTTCCAAAATATGAAAGAGCTAAAAATAATCCACCTGTAATACCACTCCAAAATGTATATCTATTATTTGGATCTAATGAAAAGTCTATTATGTTAAACTTTTCGCTCGAACGTGAATATTCCAAAAATTTTGAAACTGTCAAATTCTCAGGGTATTTTTCAATTAAAATGAAAAACACAGAAAATAGACCCAAAAATATAACGAACATTTGTTGTTTTTGGGTAATATTTACAGCTTTTGTTCCCCCCGTCACAGTATAAATTATAACTAAAAATCCAACCAGGAAGTTTAAAATTTTAATATCAATACCAAGAACGGTTGATAAAATTATTGAAGGGGCAAAAATTGTTATTCCAGCTGCTAATCCTCTTTGAAGCAAAAATAAAATAGCACCCAATGTTCTAGTTTTTCTGTCAAATCTGTTTTCTAAAAATTCGTAAGCTGTGTAAACCTTTAATTTATGATAAAGGGGGACAAAAAACATACATATTATTATCATTGCTAGTGGAAGACCAAGATAAAATTGTAAAAACCCCATTCCATCATAATATGCCTGACCAGGTGTCGACAAGAAAGTGATAGCACTGGCTTGTGTAGCCATTACGGAAACTCCAATAGTAAACCAATTGGATGAATTATTTCCTTTTAGAAAAGATTGAATATTTTTATTTTCTCTTGTTTTGTATGCACCGTAGATTACGATGAATAGTAAAGTAACAATTAATATGGTCCAATCATACTGATGCATTGATTTACATTATAAGTAGAAAAATTAATATGTAAATTATGTTAATTAATAAAACTAAAGAATACTCTTTTTCCCAACTATTCATGTTTAATCCAATTTTTTTGAATCATTAAAATTTGTTCAATAATATCCCTAACACAACCATCTCCGCCATTTTTAATTGAAATGTAATCAACAATTTCCCTAACCTCATTAACAGCGTCATTTGGACAACAGGAAAGACCGACCATTTTTAAAATTTTTAAATCCGGAATATCATCACCCATAAACATAGTTTCATTGATTTTTAAATTATTTTCATTAATATAGGTTTCAAATACTTGAACTTTGTCTTCCACACCTAAAAAAACATTTTTCACGCCCAGTTTATTGAGTCTCTCTCTTACACCCTCATTTCTACCACCACTTATAACACAAAAATTGTAACCTTTATCGGTTGCAATTTTAACAGCAATACCATCTCTAGTATTAAATACCCTTAATTCATTACCAATACTATCTACCAATATTGATCCGTCTGTAAAGACTCCATCTACATCAAAGACAAAATTCTTAATATTTGATAGTTTTTCTTTATAGCTCATTTGACATAATACTTTTAGTAATTTCTTTATATAAATTTAAAAATTCACTTTCATTTAATTGCTTCATATGCTTTTTAATTGTGAGCAAATCGTTTCTAACCGCAGGTCCAGTTTGTGCATCAACTGCATTCATTTTTTGAAGTTTTTTAATTGTTTCAAAAACTAGAGGCCTAATTAATTTCTTATCAATTTTGTTATTTTCTAATATTTTTTCAGCAGTAACTATCATGTGGTTAGAAAAATTATTAGCGATGGTTGCAGAAAGATGGCAGATTAATCGTTTTTTACTATTCATTTTTCTTACTTTTCTGGAAAATAGTTTAGCTAGAGTATTAATTTTTGCTAAGGTCTTTTTATTGTTAGCTTCAATCAGTATAGGAATTTCTTTAAATGACAATTCACTCTCATAGCTGAATGTTTGTAGTGGATAAAAAACACCAAAATTTTGATGATGTAATAGTATACTCATTTCTGTACTTCCTGAAAGGTGAACAACAACTCTATCATTAACATTTAGTTTTTTACTAACATTTAAAATTTGGTCATCAGAAACACATATAAAATAAAAATCACTATGTTTCAAGTTATCAATATCCTTGATGTAGTCTATATCATCAGAAATATGTTTTGGTCTGAACATTGACCTTCCATAAATTTGATTTAATTGTAGAGATTCAATTTCTAAAATTTCATTCATTAAATTGAATGATAATCTGCCTGTCCCAATTAACGTTATTGTGGTCACATTTAAATATATAATGAAATTTACAACAAATGATTTGAATGTTTTTATTAGGTTTGCAAAAAAATTTTATGTCAAATATTACATTTATTATGATTAAGCCAGACGCAGTTGAAAGAGGTTTGATAGGAAATATTTTAAAAGACATTAACGATGCTGGGTTTAAGATTAAAGCTTTAAAGCTCACCAAGCTTAGTTTAGATGAAGCCAAAACTTTTTACTCCATTCACTCAGAGCGACCATTTTTTGATGAATTGACAAAATTTATGAGTAGAAGTCCAATTGTTGCAGCTGTATTAGAAAAAGAAAATGCTGTTTCAGAATTTAGAAATCTCATTGGTGATACTGATCCATCAAATGCAAAAGAAGGCACTATCAGAAGTAAATATGCAATATCTAAGGGTGAAAATTCAGTGCACGGATCAGATAGTGATGAAAATGCAAAAATAGAATCAGAGTTTCATTTTTCTGGTAGAGAAATACTACTTTAAGACGATTTTTTTAATTAATTCTTTACCTAAATCTTCATTAATTAGATTAATGACTTTTTGTCTGCTATATAAAATTTCTTGTTTAAGTATTGGATTTGAAACCTTAATAAATAAAATATCACCTTTTACGTAAATTTCTTTTGTATAATCAAAAATCTTTTTTTCAACAGCTTTTTCCCAAGCCTCTTTAATTTTGACATTAAAAATACCATCAGCTATGTTATCTTGTTCAACAAAACTTTCCAGTACCGATTTTATTGATTTCAACTTATAATCTCTTTTCATATTTCAAAGATTTTTGTGGATAGGTTTAGGCTTGATAAAACCCTCTCTATTCTTTCTTTGTCTGTATCTGATAAAAAAAGCTGTCCAAAGTTAGTAGAATTAACTATCTCAACTATTCTTTTTACTCTATACAAGTCTAATTTATCAAAAATATCATCCATCAAAAGTATGGGTGAGTTACCAGTTTTGTTTTTGAGATAATCAAATTGAGCTAGTTTTAGTGCTATTAAAAATGATTTTTGTTGACCTTGGCTACCAAATTTTTTAATTCTATTATTATCAATGTTAAAAATAAAATCATCCTTATGTAGTCCTACAGATGTGAACTGAAGAATTACGTCCTTTTGAAATGAGTCTTCAATTAAGTTTTGAATATTATTATTGATTAAATCACTTTTATAGCTAATAGAAATCTTTTCTTTATTGTCGGAAATTTGTTTGTATTTTTCAAGTACTAATGGGGCAAATTCCTTGATAAAATTTTCCCTTGCATTAAAAATTGGTCCCGATAGTTTATAAATCTGATCATCATAAACTCCTATAGTATCAAGATCAAAATCAACTGATTTATTATATTCTTTTAGCAGTTTATTTCTGTTTTGAATAACCTTGGTATAAGCAATCAGATTTGTCAGATATTCTTTATCATTTTGAGAAATTATGGAGTCAATAAATTTCCTTCGCTCACTACTTCCTTCATTAATTAAATCATTATCGTATGGAGATATGAGTACAACTGGAATTAATCCAATATGATTTGAAAATTTTTTATAAGGTTTAGCATTTCTTTTTAGAACTTTTTTTTCACCCAATTTTAAGCTGCATACAATACTTTCTTTCTTACCATTCAGCTCAAAAACACCATCTACAAGCATATAGTTTTTCCCTTTATTAATAATTTGATCATTTTTTATGTTAAAATAACTTTTACCCATAGAAAGATGGTAAATTGCATCTAAAATATTTGTTTTTCCAACACCATTATTACCAACAAAACAATTAATTTTTGGATCTAATTTAAATTCTTTATCCAATATATTTTTATAATTAATAATAGAAATATTTTTGAGAAAAACAGATATCACTTTAAGCTTATTATCTATGCAAATTATGTAAAATAATTAAGTAATTATCATGTTTGATTCGTATAAAATTTTATTTTTGCCACGTAATTATGGCTACATATAAAAAAAGAGCTATTAAAAGTAGATCTGCAAAAAGGTCTAAGGATATTGAGTCAACCAAACAAGTTTTCGATACTCTTGATGTTAGTGCATCCAAAACTGAAACATTTGTCAACCAATATCAAAACTACATCATTGGCACTATACTTTCTATTATAGTTATATTTTCAATTTATTTTGCTTACGATAAATTTATTATTCAACCTAAAACCGCAGAAAGTAACCTCGAGATTTTTACTGCTCAAAAATATTTTGATTTAGCTATGAAAGCCGAAGAAAACAAGGATTCTCTTTTTAATTTAGCATTGAATGGAGCAGAGGGTAAATTTGGTTTTTTAGACATAATTGAAAATTATTCTGGCACAGATGCCTCAAATCTATCTTATTATTCTGCTGGAATGTCTTATTATAACATGAAGAGATATGATTTAGCAATAGAGATGTTAGAAAACTTTTCGTCTGATGATGAAATTTTACAATCATTGAGTTTAGCAACCATTGGAGATGCATTCATTCAATTGAATCAATTTGAAGATGGACTTAATTATTATGAATCTGCATTATCTTATACACAAAATAGTTTTATAAGGCCTGTAATATTGCTAAAGGCAGGTGATTTAGCTAAACAATTAGATAAACTAAATAGATCTGCAAAATATTTTCAAGAAATCAAGGAGGATTTCCCAAAATCAAACGAAGCCAATCTAATCGATATCAGGTTAGAGCAAGTCAAGTAGTCATGTCTACAAAACATAAATCTCCAAATTTGGATTTAAATAAACTCAAAGCTGCATCAGCTAAGAAGTTTGCCATCGTATGCTCAGAGTGGAACTCTGAAATAATTGAAAGATTATTGAGTGGTGCATATGAATTTTTTAATAGTATTGGCATCCACAGAGAAAAAATCAAAGAGCTCAAAGTACCAGGAAGTTTTGAATTAATATACGGATGTTCAACTTTACAATCCTCTAATAAATATGATGCTATTTTAGCCATTGGAAGTATAATTAGAGGTGAAACTTCACATTTTAAATATATTTCTAATTCGGTATTTAACGGAGTCAAAGATCTAAATATGAATGGAAAATGCCCAATTATTCTATGCCTTTTAACTGATGATAACTACCAGCAATCTCTGGACAGAAGTGGAGGAAAATACGGTAACAAAGGTTTTGATTGTGCTGCAGCTAGCGCTCAGGTATCACTTATTTGAAATATTTAAAAGGAACAATTAACATCCCAAAGCACTCTCCACCTTTCTTATGAATATTTTTGTGGTGAATTTTGTGTGCACGTCTGATTCCCCTTGCGTATCTATTATTGACATTCCTAAAAATTTTGAATCGACGATGAATAAAAATATCATGTACGATAAAATATGTAAGACCATAAAGAAAGATACCAATAGCTATTGGAAGGCCATAGAAAAAGTCAAGTTTTGCCCATGATAAAACAAAAAGCATACTTACCACAGCATAAAAAATAAAAAAAGTATCATTTCTTTCAAACCATGAGTCATGATCTTTTTTGTGATGGTCTTCGTGTAGGTACCATAAAAAACCATGCATGATATATTTGTGCGTGAACCATGCCATAAATTCCATGATTGAAAAAGCACCTATTAATGAGAGTATCCAAAGAAAAATTTCCATTTATTATAATATATTTAATCTGTATCGTACATAAGATCGTGCCAAAACATCAACTTTTTGATAGTTTGGTACTCGAATTCTCTGTTTTTTAATTTTTAAATAAGAAGATTTTTTTAGTTTAATTAAAAGTCTTTTATAGTATTTATAAGCTGCGTAAACCCCAAACTTAGCATTATTGGGCAGCATATAAATTCCTTTCAATGCTTTATTAAAATCTTTTTCAATATCAGTCATGATTTTATCCTTCGCATCTTCATCGAATGAATTATACTCAACTCCAGGGAAATAAACTCTATTTAGTTTTTGATAATCATCGTTTAAATCCCTTAAAAAATTGACTTTTTGAAATGCAGAACCTAGAGCCATTGCATAAGGTTCAAGTTTTTTATACTCAATATCATCACCTGAAACAAAAACCTTTAAACACATCAACCCAACAACATCTGCTGACCCATATATGTAATCTTTGTACTCTTTATTATTTTTGTAATTTTTTTTATTAAGATCTTGCTCCATACTTTTTAAAAATGAGTCAATCAGATCCTTTTGAATAGCATATTTGTGAACTGTCTTCTGAAAAGAATTTAGTATGGGGTTCAGACTAATTTTTTCGGAAAGTGAGTGATTAAGATCATCAACAAATCGTTCAAATAACTCTTTTTTATTGTAACTATGAAAAGTATCAACAATTTCATCAGCAAACCTAACAAATCCATAAATGTTGTAAATATCTTGTCTTATTGAGCTTGAAAGCATTTTTGTAGCTAGACTAAATGATGTACTGTAGGACTTAGTCACATTTTTGGAACATTCTTCAGAAATTTGATCAAAGAGTTCTTTCATTCTTTATAATTATATCTGAAACTAGTTTTCCAGAAACAATTGCTGGAGGGACACCAGGTCCAGGTACAGTTAACTGTCCACTAAAATACAATTTTTTTACTTTTTTACTTTGTAATTTTGGTCTCAAAAAAGCAGTTTGAAAAAGTGTATTGGCTAATCCATAAGCATTTCCACCATAAGAATTGTAATCTTTCTTAAAATCATTAACACAATAGCTTCTTTTATAAACAATATTTTTTTCAATATCGTTACCAGTCAGGTCTTTTATTCTTCTTAGAACAACCTTGAAATATTTATTTCTTAATTCATCATTGTCCTCCAAGTTAGTTGCCAGTGGCACAAGAATAAAGCAGTTCTCATGACCTTTTGGTGCTGTGTGACTATTTGTTTTAGATGTTATGTTTAGATAAAATAAGGGTTCAGTGGGCCACTTAGGTTTAGTGTAGATTTCATCTGCATGTTTATCAAAATCAGTATCAAAAAATAAATTGTGGTGGTTCAATCCCTTTAGCTTTTTATTTAACCCAATGTAGAATAATAGGGATGATGGCGACCAAGTTCTCTTTTTCCAATAGCCAGATGAATATTGTTGGTATTTTTTTTCTAAAAGTGTTTCTGTATGATGATAATCTGCACCTGAAATTAAAATATCACATTTTTTATATTCATCATTAATAAAAATACCATCTACACAACCATCAACAACTTTAATTTCTTTTATTTCAGAATTGGTATTAAAAGATACACCTTGATTGGTAGCAATTTGTATCATAGCCTTAACAACATCATAAAACCCATTCTTAGGTTGCCAAGTACCCAATCCAAAATCAGCATAATTCATAAAATTATAGAAGGCGGGCGTATTTGATGGTTTAGCACCTAAAAATAGTACAGGGAATTGTAAAATTGACCTTAATCTTTTGTCTTTAAAAGTATCCTCTACAATTTGTTTGATATTAGAAAAAAATAAATTTACTTTAAATAAAGTATCAATATTTATTAGTTCTAGAATAGATTTGCCTGGCATTTTATATAGCATATTAGTTACTGCCAATTCATAATTTTCCTTTGCCTTTATTATAAAATTTTTCAACTTTAATCCCGAACCTTTTTCAATTTTTTCAAATTCAATTGCAATTTTATCTATACTATCTCCAATTTGAATCTGACTTTCTTTATCAAAAACAACCCTGTAACCTGGATTTAATTTATCTAAAGAATAAAAGTCACTACGATTTTTACCAAAATCATTGAAAAATCTCTCAAATACATCCGGCATCCAATACCAGCTCGGCCCCATGTCAAAAGTAAAACCTTCAGCTTTAAATTGACAAGCTCTTCCTCCAAGGTTTTTATTTTTTTCAAAAACATGAACTTCAAAATTATTTTTGGATAAATAGCATGCTGCAGATAGTGATGAAAATCCTGAACCTATTATGAAAACTTTTTTCTTCAATGCAATCTAAGATAAGATTTTTAAGAATGATTTGTGCACACGAGAGGACTCGAACCTCCAAGGGATATTTCCCACTAGGCCCTCAACCTAGCGCGTCTACCAGTTCCGCCACGTGCG
>CETH01184124.1_pt1 | contig 19727 bp, 19 predicted proteins | sample 361461 | NCBI WGS metagenome assembly CETH01 (sample SAMEA2622695, study PRJEB7988) | marine metagenome | isolation source: saline water (ENVO:00002010), including
ATAAGCTAAGAGGACACAGAAACAACCCAGAGGAAACCAACCGGTAGATTTCTAGAAAATACCGATCTGCCCGATCAGGATTGATCCAAACGAGCAATACTTGCCGTAGTACTGAATCCAGGAACGATATCTGCTAACACGATACGACCTCCGTAGCTCTGCACGAAATCGGCGCCTACTACATTTTCGATTGTATAATCTGCACCTTTCACTAGTACGTCGGGTCTGATTTCTTTTAACAGCCGTTCCGGCGTCTCCTCTTCAAAGAGGATAACAAAGTCGACTGTTTCTAAAGAGGAAAGTACGGCGGCCCGGGCGTCTTCAGTCTGGGCTGGGCGATTTTCGCCTTTCAGCTTTTTAACAGATGCATCGGAATTCAGGCCAACAACTAACCTATCGCAGGTAGCACGCGCCTGCGATAGAAGAGATACATGGCCAGGGTGGAGGAGATCAAAACATCCATTAGCGAAACCAACGGTCTCACCTCTTTCCCTCCACGTGCGTATGCGGTCAAGGGCAACATCAATGGTTGCCGGAGCGCGCAGATAAGAGGCTTGGCTCGACAACTCTATCTCCGCACGGATATCATCCGCATAGGCAACAGCGGTTCCAGTTTTTCCAACCACGATTCCAGCCGCTACATTGGCAAGCCTCGCTGATTCTGCCGGCGAGAACCCAACAGCTATTCCGGCAGATAACGTTGCAATAACCGTATCGCCCGCACCAGAAACATCGAATACTTCACGCGCCTGCGACGGAAAATGGTCGATGCTGTCCGCCGAAATTAATGACATACCCTTAGGACCTCGGGTAACCAGCATTGTATCGATTCCGGTATCGGACAATAGATCGCGGGCGGTATTAACTATTTCGCTCTCTGTCCCTAGTTCTTTGCTTGCCGCTTCTGCCATCTCTCTCAAGTTAGGCGTGATCAGCGTCGCGCCCGAGTACCTAACAAAATCACGGGATTTGGGATCAACAATCACGGGCTTACCTGCGTTATTTGCAATATCGATCATGTGCGCAGCCAAACGATCAGTCACCACACCCTTACCGTAATCTGAAATGATAAGTAATGCCGCGTCTTGTAGAGCGGTTCCTGCCTTCGTTGACAGTTCATCAGCGACAGAGTCGGAGATCGGAGTAGAAACCTCCCTATCAGCGCGCAGCAATTGCTGCCCTCCCGCCAAATAGCGGACTTTGCTTGTAGTGGGCCGATCGGCTTCGACGGTTAGTGTGTGCGATACACCGATCAAATCCCGGAGCAGCCGTTCGATTTCGCACCCGGTATCATCGTCACCAACGACGCCGAAAAAATCGACTGAAGCGCCCAACGCCACCAGATTCCGAACAACATTACCCGCGCCACCAAGCATCGCGGTTTCGTCTATTACTCGACAGACAGGTATGGGTGCTTCCGGCGATACGCGCGTAACCTCACCATAAACGAAGCGGTCGAGCATCACGTCGCCGAGACATACTACCCTCGCGGAGGCAAGGTTCGAAACATGATCAGATATAAATGCATTCATATTAGGTGCAACTTTGCTCGAGGACATCGCATAACATTTGACCGAGGAGAATGTGCATCTCCTGTATTCGCGCCGTTTTCTCGGACGGTACGATAAGGATAGGGTCCGCTAGGCCAACCAAATTTCCGCCGTTCTTTCCAGTCAACGCCGCCGGCATCACGCCCATTTCTCTCGCCGTCTCCAGCGCGCGCGTTACATTCGAGCTTTCTCCTGAGGTCGTTATCCCAATGGCAACATCGCCCTGATTGCAGAGAGCTTCAACTTGCCGGGAAAAAATTTTTTCATACCCGAAATCATTGGCTGTAGCAGTTAGAAGTGACGTATCAGTTGTAAATGCGATTGCCGGCAAGGCCCTCCGATTGACCTTGTATCGGCATACAAGTTCGGTTGCGAGATGTTGGGCGTCACCCGCACTACCGCCATTACCAAAAAATACGAGCTTATTACCCGCCTTAATTGCAGTCTCACTAACTTCTGCTAGCCGGATGAAATCCGCCTTTAACGCTCGTGTAACCGCTACTACCGCCTCATGCTCATCCAGTTCCGCATTAAAATAGGCGTCAAGATCCATGGATCATTCTCCCTTTTCACTGGATAGCGCATTTTGCAGTGGCACGGAATCCTATTCAACGGTAAATGCACTCTCTTCTCGGTTGAACTTCCAATGCAATTAGGAAGAGGTAGCAAAAAACGGCATAGTCTAAGAAAATTCAGCTTCTAGCCCAATTTATTATCTATAGGAATTGCCGAGCTCAACTGCTCGAAAAGTCGCGTTAATGCAGCGTCAGTCGGAGGTTCAAAGCCACCGTCCCACGTAAATAAAACGGCGGAACGTCCGCGGGAATGGTCGCGAGCTGGAATGAAATCGATGCGATACGCTGGTTCCTCCACACTAAATCGGACCCAATGATTTGAAATCTTTGATTCTTTCATAAACCCAACTAAGGATCGTACAAAAACCGTGGTCTCCCCGCAAACGAAGTCCCCCCGATCATTCTCCTCCCAAATACCCGGGATCCGGAAACTAACTACGGCGTTTTTGCCACGACCTTTCCAAAGATCGGCAACCAGTAACGCCTGGCCCGGCCAGAGCCCTACAAATCGTCTGATCTCTGTTCCGAGGTAGGAATAACCGCTCTGCCAACCCGCAACTCGAAGTGGTGCGATACCGTCAAAGTCTGAGAAATCCAGTAACCCGGCATAACCACGGCGGCCAACCCTGAATGATTTCCAAAATTCGATCGGTTCTTCTCCTCCAAGACGCGGTCCATTATGCGCCTCAGCCGAGCGACAATGATCTCGCGCCTTGCCCGCCGTATATGTCGGCACCCCCGTATCGACCAAAAAACGTTTAAAGTTCGCCGTGGCCTCAATGGTAAGAAAATCGGCATGGGCATGGCCAGGATTCTCTTCGGGTCCACAGGGGCCGCAATCAAACACCACGGAGTCTCCCCCATCTGACAAAGACACATAGCCGGTAATCGGTAATTTATTTGTTCTGCTAGCCTTCGTCGCCAAGACCATATCAGCGCGCGGCGCTTCCCCCGACCAAGAATCGTTCATCAGTGTAATTTCACCGTCCGCGAGACTCATAGCAGATACTGCCGCCGTCATTTGGTCAACGGTATTGTCCATTAGCGGCTGCCAAGCAGCCGGAAAAAGTCCACTCACTGAAAAAATCTGAACGTCAAGGAGAGACAGTATATGATACATCGGGCTGCGCTCTGTATGTCCTCCGTCGGCGAGGATATTCTGAGTGACGGACCCAGGCACTGCAGACCGAAGCTTAGCGAGGGAACACGGTACAGTTTCGCACATCGCAGCGTAAGAACTTAGCGCGACATAGTTTTTCATCAAATGGTTGAATTGCAGATCGCGCTCCAAGTTTACACTAACGAATGCTACGCAAAACCGTACGTGCTCTAAAATTTCTCCTTCGGCCTCAGGGTCGGAAGGTCCGCCAGCTTTTCGGTAAAGAGCAAGGCCAGATAATAGATTTATTACGCGATGACTGACCGTATATGAATTCCACACGTCGCGGAACACACCCTGTGTGGACCAAGAATTCTGGACAATCAGGGAGGCAAGAATTCTGCGGACGATTCCCAAGTCATAGGGATTACCACCGGCGAGCAGTGGCACTACATAGCCCATATAGGCAAGGTTCATGCGCCGCAGCGGATTATTTCCTTCATGAAATTCCCCACGCCAAGAGATGCCGTCGATACCGCCAAAATCGTATTCTCGATTTAGCAACAAAAATTTACCATCTCGGGCTCCTAAGAATGTTTCGCCATGCGTGATAGTTTGTAATTTCAAAATAATTTCAGCGATGACGGCCGCTTTAGGCGTGGAAATATCCGGCAGAGGTAGCCTTAACGCGGACCGTTTAACCCACAAATGGCTCATCCTGGGAAAACTTCCCATCACTGTGTAGCGGATTCGGGAGATAAGCCGATAGATCCATTGCTCTATCGTCAAGTGTCTAATTGTCCGCCAGAAACGACCGGGCGTCACGCTATTCATCCTGCAGCGGAGCCATCAGAGATCCACCGGACTGCCCCGTTGCAGTGACTCGATAACGGCTATTGTCGCAAAGCTAGTTTCGACAATCTCTGATTCATCGGCCGGAGCCGCTCCCCCCGCCGCGACCGCCCTCGCAAACGCCTCCAATTCAGCAGCATGGCCTTTATCCTGCTCGATAGATCGAATCGGCTTGTGTTCCTTGCCGGCTGAGGTAACCGTCATGCTGCGGAAATCGTTGATGTTTATTACCGTCCCACCGGCGAAGGCTTCAATTAGTTCTTTAGAATAGGCGGGGTCACCGAGCGCAGTGTATGCAATAGTCGCTAAACTACCATCGGAAAAGTTTAGAGAAACCGTGAGGTCATCACAGTCGCCGTGGGAAACTGATGCGGCCGAAGCCTGAACGGTCTTGATATTTTTGCCAACAAGAAACCGAGCCAAATCAACAAAATGGCACACCTCGCCTAATATTCGTCCATTACCCTCATCAATTTCGTTCTGCCACGACTCTTCAGAAAGCTGACCAGCATTAACGCGAAGTAGCACGTATTTAGTCCCCGCCTCCTGCGATAATCTATTGCGAGCCTGTACCGCCATGGGCGCGAACCGCCTATTGAACCCAACCGAAAAGAAAGCATCTGATTTCAAGCGTGCTCGGATAATTGTATTGAGCTGTTCTCGGTCGAGCGCCAGCGGTTTCTCCACCAGCACCGCCTTACCTGTCTCAAGCGCTCGGGTCGTCAGCTCGGCATGAGTGGAATGGGGCGTAGCAATTAGAACTGCATTAATATCGGCATTTTCGAAAACCGCCTTATCATCGGTGTCCGAGTGAATGAATCCGAATACCTCTTCGGAGTGGCCGGCCGAGATCCCACGCTCAGTAACCAAAGTGTGCAGTTCAACGCCATCAATCTTCTTTAAGCACGGCAACAAGACGGTGCGTGCGAAATTGCCAGCGCCGATCACACCGAGAATACATTTCCCCGCCGTCTGCTCTCCTCTAGAAACAGATACTGGCGTTCGCAGTTTCGGTGACATTTCCTGTTTATCAAAATCATACTCTAGAATAACGCCAAGATGAGATTCGGTATTTTGGGCGACCATTTCGTAGGCATGTTCTGCTTCCAAGAATGGAAACTTGTGCGTTATCATCTGTTCCACTTCGAGCCGATGGTCCCGCCGTCGCGACATAAGACGGACAGTTTCTTCAAGGTTACGAGTTTCGGTCCAACGGACGAAACCAACCGGAAATTTAATATTCCGGTTCTCATAATCTGGATCGTAACGCCCGGGCCCGTATGAGCGCGATACTACGATAGACAGTTCCTTCCTCATAAACGTTCGGTAATCGAACTCGGTCCCCGTAAGCCCTATAAGACTAATTTTACCCCTGTCTCGAGAAATAGTCGCAGCTGTATCAAACGGCTCGTTGCCATCGGTTGCTGCCGCGATCACGACACCATCACAGCCTCGGCCACTTGATAGGGCCATAATTGAGGCGGTCGGATCACCATCGCCGAGATTATATGCTAGTTCCGCTCCACCATATTCAGCGAGCTTTAAACGGTCGGCACTATAATCCAGAGCTATAACCCGACAGCCGGCAAGGTCTGCGAACTGCACCGCGAGTTGGCCAACCAGTCCAACGCCGATTACTCCGATGACATCGCCCAACTGTGGCTCAAGAAGCCGCACCCCGTTCATAGCAATTGCACCCAGCGTTCCGAAACAGGCTTCTTCGTCGTTGACGTCGTCGGGCACAGGCGCGCAGAGATTCGCCGGTATCGTGTTCAGTTCTGCATGATTTGCGAGGCCGGCACCCGCCATAGCAACTCGCTGTCCAACCCGGAACTTTCCTTCCAGACCGGTACCAACCTCAACCACAATCCCGGCCGCTGAATAACCCAGGGGCAACGGTTGATCTAACCGCGCCATCACCGCACGCATCGTGGCGCCTAGGCCATCGCGCTTCGTCTTATCGATCACCTTCTTTACCAAGTCCGGCCGCGCTTTAGCCTTACCTAACAGGCTTTTTTGAGCGAATTTGACAACCATACGCTCAGTTCCCGCGGAGATTAGAGAAGCCTTGGTTTGCACTAATAGATGGCCAGCCCGGACCCTTGCCTCAGGCACCTCTTTAAGAGCCAACTTGCCTGAGCGGGCGCTTTGAATGACTTGTTTCATTTATGTCACCAAACCAATTCCAACCATTTTTAATTTATGTCGCCTGACGAGGTCAGGCGCAACTATATCCATACATAAATTTCGCCCCCATAAAGACGTTTAAAGGATACCCGCTCATTAAGTACAGAACTTTGCTGGGGCAGGTTTTCGGGAAGTCGAAGGCTAGGTTGATCAGTAAACAAATTCTAATCATTGACAATCACGGTCTCCGTGTTTTCGAGAGCGCGGCACCATAGTTCCATTGCCATCATAGGAAATAGAGTGAAGGCCGCATCCACTCGACCAGCCTGAAAGTCCGCCTTGAGTGAAGAGACAGCATGAGGATCGAACAAACCTCGTGCAGAAATAGTCTTAGAGGATGTCAGTTCCTCCATTAGATCGCGGGCGACACCCTGAAGCCAGTTTCGTACCGGAACCCCGAAGCCTTGTTTCGCACGCGTCAGGATTTCGGACGGCAAGCGGTCCTTTTGTGAGGATCGCAAGATGCGCTTGGTCTGGAAAAGAGAAATTTTGGCTGACAGTGGTAGCTCCATCGCAACTGCAACCAGTCTATGGTCAACCAGTGGAACACGCACTTCTACGCCCGCCTGCATCGACATTTTATCAGTATAGTTAAGATTATGATCTGGCATGAAGCTGTTAAGCTCGAGATCGAGAAACCGTTCAACGGGATGTCGTCCCCGCGTTACTTCCAGAGAAGCACGTATGCCGGCCGCAATGCCATCAGCAGGTATTGCGTCCCGAACGCCTGCTGAAAGTAGTTTCAAGCATCCTCCAGCACCCACCGCAGAATAACTCATCCCATCGGCAAGCATCGTGTCCTCCTCCATCGCTAGAAGCGCGCCGATTCGCTTCAGCCGACGGCCAAGAATGGTAGACGGTGGAAACAGGCCCAGTAGACCGGCGCCCAAAGAGCGCATCCCCGGTATTTGGTTCGCGATGGCCCAAATTAGGCCAGCCGTGTGCCGGCCATATCCGGTAAACAAATCATCTCCTCCAACGCCCGACAACAGCACCTTGATTCCATTTTCGCGCGCTGCCTTTGCCAGCAAGAATGTTTGAACGGCAGCGAAATCCGCTGTCGGCTCATCAAGCTGCCAAACCATGCCGGGCAGTAATTCCACCAGATCAGCGTCGGTCGACACCTCAATCAATTTTACACCGAGATGTCTCGCAACGATCCGCGCATGGGTTTGATCGTCACCGAAGTTATCAGTACCAGACTCTGGTTTGTTAACTGACGCGCAGAACGTAGTAATTTTATCCGGGTCAGTAGCACGGCACATTGCAGCAACGATAGTGCTTGAATCAACACCACCGGATAGAAGCGCACCAACATCAACGTCTGCGACCAACTGTTCGGCGACGATACCATCAATCTGCCTTTGTAGTGCTCTGGGGTCGGCATCGCCTAAAGTTGTGTCGGGCTCAAAGTACGGCGTGCGATAATACCTTTCTTGTCTCACCTCACCGTCGGCGGAAACAGTCAGTGTGGATCCAGGGCGAAGTTTCTTTACATTTTTGAGCATTGTATTCCCGCCCGCCGTCCAAAGGTAGCCGAGATGGTCAGCCACGGTGGATGGATCTAAGTCGCGCGGTAGGTCGGGGCACAAAGTCAAGGCTTTCAACTCCGATGCGAAGAGAAACCCCATAGAAAGCTCTGAGTAATATAAAGGCTTCACGCCAAGATGATCTCGGGCTAACGAAAGCGTTCGGCTTTGCCTATCCCAAACAGCAAAGGCAAATATTCCGCTTAGCTTTTCAACGCAATCAAGTCCGTAGCGCGCGAACAGATATAACATTACCTCCGTATCTGAAGCCGTCCGGAACACAATCCCGGTCTGTTCCAACTCCATTCGCAACTCACGGTAATTATAGATTTCGCCGTTATAGGTCAGTAGATAACGTCCATCCGGCGTTTGCATCGGCTGTGCCGCCTTATCAGTCAGGTCGATGATTGATAGGCGCCGGTGGCCCAACGCTACGCCTTCGTCGGCCCACAATCCTTGACCGTCTGGACCACGGTGAGCGATTGCCTCGGTCATTGCAGCGACCAGAGAAGATGGCCAGGGTCCGACTAGACCAGCTATCCCGCACATAAGTTTCCGCCATTTTTAAACATTGGATTCTTACCTCTTGAATGCTGTGCGGGCTGGGAAACGGTCATTCACTTTTAATGATCCCCGCCAAACATTAGGAAGATATGAGAGATGGTATCCATACTTCATAACCTCTTCACCACTGCCCCCACAAATAAGTAAATTGAGGCCGGGCTTATGAAAATAATTAGTGTTATAAATGCTCATATCGTGTGCCTAACGTGCTTGTTGTGCGCACTATCCTAAATCCGGCACTCAGCAGGTCACCTGCCTGAGCCAAAGGGTCTGAAGTTGCATGAAGATTGCCCATGTTGTTGCGGACAACGCGTTAACGTTATTTGGTGTATGGTGACGCCCTGACCCGGCGTCAAGTAATTCCGATTGTCCTCATATGACTGTTATAGCCCAATTGACTCGCGATATCCCGCTAACCGAAATACATAAACCTCCTTTCTTTATGCGTTGGAAGCCTCTTTAATGTGTGGAATTTCTGGTATTTTCGCCTACACAACGTCCGCATCTACCTTAGATTCCGCCTCTCTTAGCCGTATGAGTGACGTCATGGCCCCCCGTGGCCCTGACGGTAAGGGCAAGTGGATATCAGCGGATAGCCGGGTCGGTTTCTCACATCGCCGGTTATCGATTATCGATCTTAGCGATGGCGGATCACAGCCAATGCTGTTTGACCACGGTCGCCTAACAATAACGTATAATGGCGAAATCTATAATTACCGAGAGCTTCGCAGGGAGTTGGAAGCCTCTGGACATTCCTTTCAGTCTGGCTCGGATACCGAGGTTTTACTCCATCTATATGACAGATACGGCCGGGCAATGGTTGAGCGTTTGCGGGGTATGTTTGCATTTGCGATCCACGATAGAAAAAAAGGTGGTATTCTACTTGCCCGTGATGGTTTTGGAATCAAGCCGCTATATTACTCGGACGACGGCACCACTTTATGGTTTGCCTCTCAGGTAAAAGCATTGCTGGCAAGCGGTAATATCGATACCTCGCCTTCGGCGCCGGGGCGGGCGGGTTTCTATGTGTGGGGTTATGTGCCGGAGCCATGGACTATGTTCGAACATATCCGCGCCTTACCAGCTGGATCTACGATGTGGATCGACGGTAATGGTGCTCGGACGCCACAACGCTATTTCGATGTAACTGCAGAACTGGCTGCAGCGGAAGGTGATTCTGCAGCATGGGCGGGAGCCGATCTGCGCGACGCTCTCCTTGATACGTTGAGGCATCATCTAGTAGCCGACGTACCCGTCGGCGCATTTCTCTCAGCGGGGCTCGACTCGGCTACAATCGTCGGACTTACTTCTGAAATCCAGCCTAAAGGGTTGCGATCGGTCACTCTCGCATTTGACGAATTCGAAGGTACAGAGTTCGACGAAGCGGCGTTGGCCGAGAGAGTCGCAACTCACTACGATACCGCCCACCGTACCCAGCGGGTAAAAGTTACTGACTTCCGAGACGAATATGATCGGCTGTGTATAGCCATGGATCAGCCTTCGATCGACGGCGTTAACACCTATTTCGTCAGTAAGGTTACGGCAGAAACTGGATTGAAGGTCGCCATGTCAGGACTTGGCGGTGATGAACTTTTCGGCGGCTACAAAAGTTTCAACGAAATTCCAAGAATTACCGGACTACTGGGCACGATTCCCGGCATGCGCCACGCCGGCAGGCTGCTCCGAAAACTAAGCTCACCGCTTATTAGTGCTGTCACATCGCCTAAATACTCTAGCATCCTCGAATATGGGACCACATATCCGGATGCCTATCTTTTAAGGCGCGCACTTTTCATGCCGTGGGAGCTACGAGGGTTGATGGATCCCGACATGGCGCAGATCGGCTGGGAAGAGCTGGAAGAGGGTTCATTTAGGCGCGGACAAGTCGACCGACTTAAAACGCCAAGGGCCAAAGTCTCTGCATTAGAGTCCACCTGGTATATGCGTAGTCAGTTACTTCGCGACTCCGACTGGGCGGGAATGGCTAATTCTCTCGAGATCCGCGTACCACTAGTCGATACAGTCTTCTTCAGAAAACTTGCACCCATGCTAGTCTCCGCCGCACCACCAGGGAAATTGGATATGGCCCATAGCCTAGCCAAGCCACTACCGGATGAGATTCTGAAACGTCCAAAGACCGGTTTTGCCGTCCCGATGCGCGACTGGCTTTTAAACGACGATCCAACAGCAACCGAGCGTGGTTTCCGAGGTTGGGCCAAGCGAATTGCAGAAGATTGCTACTCTTAAGAAATGGTATTTATATCAAGGTACCCCAAATACAATAGCAAAGCATGCTGGACGACGCGTCTATCCCATAGATGGGATCCCAAGAACTGATCGGAGCGACCCGGTGCACGAGGGAAGTGCGTGACGGTGAAATTTCCTTCTTGACCGGAGCTAACGATCATTTCGATAGCAGATGATCAAAGTAAGAAATGGTCCGCTCAAGCCCTTCGTCCAGTGCTATCGTCGGCTCCCAGCCCAGTTTTTCTTTCGCAAGGGATATATCGGGACGTCGACGGCCGGGGTCGTCATTGGGTAGCGGCAAGTTGACGATTTTGCTATTATTACCCACCGTAGAGATTATCTTCTTCGCTAATTCCAAAATCGTGAATTCTCCAGGATTCCCAATATTCACCGGACCGGTGAAATCGTCGTCGGTCTCCATGATGCGCACAAAGGCCTCGATCAAGTCGTCCACATAGCAGAATGAGCGTGTCTGGGACCCATCTCCATAAATTGTAATATCCTCGCCGCGCAATGCCTGGACAATAAAGTTGGAGACGACACGCCCATCATTCGGATGCATTCGGGGGCCATAGGTATTAAAGATGCGCGCGACTTTGATTTGTAATCCGTGTTGCCGACGGTAGTCGAAAAACAAGGTTTCAGCACAGCGCTTACCTTCATCGTAGCATGCCCGCAGCCCGATGGGATTAGTATTTCCCCAATAGGTTTCGTGCTGCGGGTGGACCTGAGGATCACCGTAGACTTCACTGGTAGATGCCTGAAAAATTTTTGATTCTAGGCGTTTAGCTAAGCCCAGGAGGTTTATCGCGCCATGCACACTAGTTTTTGTGGTCTGAACTGGATCGTATTGATAATGGATCGGGGATGCCGGACAAGCAAGATTGTAGATCTCGTCTACTTCCACATAAAGAGGGAAAGTCACGTCATGCCGCATGATCTCAAACCGCGGATTTTCCATTAGGTGAGAAATGTTGTCTTTGATACCCGTGTAGTAGTTATCTACACAAAGAACGTCTTGGCCATCATTTAAAAGCCGTTCGCACAGATGAGAACCGATAAATCCGGCGCCGCCAGTGACCAGAATTTTCTTGGGAACCGACATCATTGGCCCGCTATTGAAGTTTTTCAGTGCACACCATACCAAGGCTAACACTGAAAAGGGTTCAAAAGAACCCTAGTCAGAAAGTTGTATCAGCTTAGTTTTATGGATCCCAATCGCGAATTAGGCCGATCGGGCAAAGGAATATTTCGAGCCATGAAATAACCGATATTCATATCGATGAGGCGGTACGTAATTCTTGGGACAGAAGTACCGCAGCCTCCAAACTTTTAGAAAAACGAAGATTATAGAAATTTGGCCCCGAATCAGGCAGCGTCAGCCCGGACCAGAAATTAGGAGAAATCTCCTCTGTCGAAGTTGTTGTTAATGCCGCGTTCTTTATTAAAACAGAACCCGAGGTGGATTCGAGAACAGGTTGTCCGCTCGCCATATGGTCAAGAATTACAAATGCTTTGATTGGTGCAGTCTCACCAAAAGTAGCCGCTTCCCCGTCCCATAACTTTAGATAAGCCATATTTTCATCTTGCATAGAGGAATATCCGTGGACAAATTCACGGAATGCATCCCCGCAGTCGTCCGGCAAGGGAAGCCTGACCATAGGTAACAGGCCGAGGCAAGTGCCCGTCACTTGGTTTCCTCTCTTTAAGACCATGATTTTGCGATCACCAAAGAACCTATATCCAAGAACCGCCATATGTAGGGCTATATTCGAGCTTTCGAGACCGAAGTCCTCGATGAGGACTAGCAAACCATCATCGATCCTAACCGCCCCGGCGCGCAGACAGGTCGCCATGGGGTCGCGCGCGCAATAAATATTGATAAGTTCGGAGGCTAGTGAGCGCGCCGCGTCATAGCTGTTATTGAAGGAAAGATCCGCCGGTCGTAATCCGCTGTTCACCACTTTTAAGGACCCGTCAGCATATTCCTCAACCGCCAAATCGGGGCCGCCTTTAATGGATGTTCCTACCCATCGGATATCCCAACCGGCGAGAAAGTATGGCAGATATGGGAGAATAATATCCGCGTTTTCAACGGCCACGGGTGAATCGGGCGGCCCTATGGTCCAGTAATTGGGAATAACAGTATCTTTCCTGCCCAAAGTCTCACAATTCATCTAGAGGCGCTTCTCGGGGGGCCCGTTTTGAGAGGATGCGCTGTAGGGTTCGCCGATGCATGGTTAAGCGTCGGGCAGTCTCAGAAACATTGCGATCGCACTGTTCGTAAACTCTTTGTATGTGCTCCCAGCGTACGCGGTCCGCAGACATAGGATTTTCCGGTGGTGGTGGTAGCCTTTCACCACTGGATAGTAATGCCGCTTCGACGGCATCTGCATCTGTCGGCTTAGCCAAATAATCGAGGGCTCCCGCCTTCACAGCGGCCACAGCAGTTGCAATATTACCATAGCCGGTGAGCATCACGATACGCGAGCCGGGGCGGCTTTCCTGAATAGCTGGCACAATATCAAGGCCGCTGCCGTCCGCAAGGCGCAAATCAAGAACCGCGAATGCCGGAGGCACCGACTTTACAGCAGCAACACCGTCACGCACCGACGCCGCAGTAGAAACATCAAAGCCCCGCATCTCCATAGCCCGGGAGAGCCGCCCGAGAAAAGGCTCGTCGTCATCAACGATTAATAAGGTCCTGTCTTCAAATTGTCCCAATATGCTCATCGTCAAGCTCCGTATCCCGTATTTCAAGTTTATCGCGGTGCCAGACTATATCAACGACTGCACCCCCGTCGGGATCATTCCGAAAAGCGATATCTCCCCCCGACCGCTGCAGCAAGGTGCGACCGATAAAAATACCAAGACCCATGTGTCCTTCCGATCGTCTCCTTGAAGATATATAGGGCTCTCCTAGCCGTTCGAGTAGCCCTGACGCAAATCCTGGCCCGTCGTCTCGAACCCGAACACGAACATATTCCGCATCCCAACTCGTTTTTATTTCTACTTTTTGGCGGGCGAATTGAGCTGCATTCTGAATAATTGTACCGAGTCCATGGATAATTTCCGGACTCCGAGAAACGACTGGTGAAGAATGAATTTCGTCTCCCGGTCCACCGCTTGCGGTTAATTTGAAAGAAATATCCTCGACCTCGTGCCGCTGAACTGCTGCTTCAACAAGCACATGGACCGGCAGATGCTCGAAAGGAGACTCTTCCCCGTCTCCGTCTTCGGAACGGTCAGCGAGTTCTGCTAGTATGTCCCTACATCTTGAGGTTTCGCTAATTAGTAGCTGGACATCATCATATATTGGACTCTCTGGGTGGAGTTCCCGAGCTATTTCTCCCGATGCCACCGCGATGGTCCCCAAAGGACTACCTAACTCATGGGCTGCAGCAGCAGCCATGCCTCCAAGAGCCGCAAGCTGCTGTTCGCGCGCAAGTGCAAGTTGACTTGCGGCCAAGGCATTTGACATACGCCGCGCTTCCTCCGCCACCCGCCAGGTATAAATCGCAAAAAACAGGATGCCGATCGCAAGTGCAACCCAGATACCGAGTACGTATACCTGCGGAACAGAAAATCCTCCCTCTGCCCAAGGCAAAGGATAATGCCAAATTGCCACCATTGTTATGCTGGCGACAGATAGAATACATAGCGCAATCGTACTGCGAATCGTCAGGATCGTCGCGGATACTGCGATCGGCGCTAGTAGCAGAAAAGAAAAGGGGTTTTGGAGACCACCGGTCAAATATAAAAGTGCGGCGAGCTGGATAATATCAAACGCCAAGAAGGCGGCAGCGCTCCGCTCACCGAGGCGCACTGGCATGGTATATTCAGTCAAGACAAACAGATTTAATAAAAGAGACGCTCCCACTACCGAAAAGGCAGGGCCCAACGGAACTGGGAACCCCAATCCGAAGTGGACGACAAGGAGGGCGAGGGCCTGACCCACAATTGCTACCCACCTGATAAGAGTCAGTGTTCGTAGCCGAACCGGGTCATCGACCGCCGACCCATAGGCATAGTCCGAGAGGGGCAGCTGCGTCATTCAGATTACCGACTCATCATTGATCAACAACATTAAATTCTTCGCCTTCTAGTTTCGTCACGTCTATCGCGATAGCCGGCTATAGTGAAGCCCAAATAGACAAAAGAAAAATTATTCAATCGGGCTGGTCCTCCGGCGACTAGCAATCCATATTCCAGTTCATGGTCGATGCAGTGATAAGAGTATGTAGACTCGTCAAAAGGTTTGGCGAAGTCTTAGCCGTCAACGAACTTAGTTTCGATGTTATGGAAGGTAAAATATGCGCGTTACTAGGAGGCAATGGCGCGGGCAAAACCACCACGATTTCTATGTTACTCGGGCTTCTTATCCCAACTTCTGGAGAGATCGAGATCTTAGGCGCGGACATACTTCGTCACCGCTACAAGATACTACCAAGAATCAATTTCTCTTCGCCATATGTCGATCTTCCTAAACGGCTAACTTCCCGTGAAAACTTGATGGTGTATTCCAAGCTGTATGGAATTCCTGAACCCAAAGAAAGGATTACCGCTCTTGCCTTAGACCTCGATATAGACGATTTCTTAGATCGTCCGTTTGGTGAACTGTCGTCCGGTCAAAAAACGCGAGTATCTCTTGCAAAATCGTTGCTTAATGAGCCAGACCTTCTTTTTCTGGATGAGCCAACCGCTTCACTCGACCCAGACACCGCCGACTGGGTTAGAACTTACCTCATGGAATTCCAGAGGGATCGAAAGGGAACGATCTTGCTAGCGTCGCATAACATGTCTGAGGTCGAGCGTATGTGCGACGACGTAGTGATGATGAGAGAAGGCTCAATTGTAGACCGGGGAAGCCCAGCCGCCCTTCTAACTAGATACGGCCGCGGTACCCTTGAGGACGTATTTCTCGATATCTCCCGAGGACGCGTAAGCGAGGAAGATTCGGAAATGGCGGCAGAAAAATAACCGGGAGTACGGCGGCTGCTATATTTTTCCACCCAGCGAATTGCCGCGATGGTATTGCGGTACTTCTATCTCCTTCGCGGATCGATTCCGCGTATCATTGAACTCGCCTATTGGCCCACGATGCAGATGCTGATTTGGGGGTTTATGTCGCAATTTTTATACGAACATTCCGAATGGTTCGTGCGAGCGGGGGGAATCCTAATCGCAGCGGTACTTCTTTGGGACGTCATGTTTCGGGCTAACATCGGCGTCTCAATTTCTTTTTTGGAAGAAATGTGGTCGCGTAACCTAGGTCAACTTTTTGCAAGTCCACTTCGGCCTTATGAATGGGCATTGTCTCTGTTAGCTATAAGCGCAATTAGAACTTTTATTGGAATTATCCCGGCAGCTTTGCTGGCGATAGCTCTTTATCATTATTCTATTTTTGATATGGGTCTACCCCTGATTGCGTTTTTCGTTAACCTACTAATCTTCGGAGCAGCAGTTGGACTTGCCGTTTCGGGGCTTATTCTTCGCTGCGGCCTTGGCGCTGAAAGCTTAGCTTGGGCTGTAATCTTCGCGGTCGCACCATTAAGCGGAATTTATTATCCGATCTCCACCCTTCCATACTGGCTACAGCCCGTCGCCTACGCGTTGCCTTCTTCGCACGTATTCGAGGGAATGCGAGCGGTTGCTCTGGATGGCGTATTCATAATCGACCGGTTTGCTTGGGCGGTGGGCCTAAACATTCTTTATCTGCTTTTAGGGCTCGGGGTATTTCTTATAGCTTTCCGGGTTGCACGGCATCGGGGACAACTTTTGCAGATGGGGGAATAGACAACTTAAACAACTTGACTATCGACTTTACTGCCCGACCGCCGCCCATCCACCGCCTTCATTATCTATTTCCAAGCGGTTTATACTAAGGACAGTTATGGCGCTGACATGCAGTTCAAAAACTCCGCTGTAAACATTACCTATCGGGGGCGGGGAAGCCGCCAAAAAATGTCGGGACAATTCGACAAAATTAACCTTCTTATAAGACACAGTCATTATTCTGAATGTTTGTGCGGTAAATGACCTATTAACGATTTATGCCTACAGACCTCATATATCTCAGTATACCGCGGTGATTGGAACGATGGGCCCATTCCCAAGCCGTACGACCGGTAAAATCGGTCAGAGTAGGATCTGCCTTGCCGTCAATCAACACCTGTACTGTTGAAAGATTACCCTCCGATGCCGCTATCATCAGTGGTGTCAGCCCTCGTCGATTTTGAGAATCTAAGTTCGCACCGGACTCAAGTAGGATCTCGACTACGCCAACATGGTTGCCTGCCGCCGCATAATATATTGGTGAGTTTCCCAAATTATCGAGTGCATCGATTTTCGCATTGTGTTTGACCAATAGTTCTACGAAATCTTCGCTCCCACGGGACGCAGCAAAAAACAATGGCGTTCGCCCATCCTGCTCCCGACCTTCAATATTGTGTTTCCTGTGAAGTAGGTCTTGTCCAACCCTTAGATCTCCGGCTTTAGCGGCCTCGATCAACGCGTCATTTTTAAGTAGATTAATTTCCGTTTGTCCGGGTAACGCAGACAGCACCGACAGAATGAGTGCTATCAAAATCATTTTTATAGTGCCAAAATTTTTCATCGTACGAACGTGTTCACCAAATTCAAAGGGTAAAGGCGTAGTCTGGCCAATCTAATTAACCACTAGTATACCTCGGATCCGTGATCTGACCGTTAGAAATTTAAGAAATGCGCCCGTATCAAACCATCCTTATTTTTACCACCGGAATAATTGTCATTGCTATAGCAGTTTTTGTATTCTATGGCGGCGGACCGGGGGGGCGCGGAGTCGCAGCAATAGGTGGTCCATTCACTCTTACTGATCAGACCGGAAGAACCCGCACCGAGAAGGACTTAAATGGTTCTTACAACCTCATCTACTTCGGATACACGTTCTGCCCGGACGTGTGCCCCACGGCTCTGCAGGTCATTTCGAATGCAATGGACCTGCTGGAAAAAGACCTTCAGAACAGCATCACCCCGATCTTCATAACGGTCGATCCTACACGTGATACGGTTGAACATCTAAAATCTTATGTCGAAAATTTTCATCCGCGTATGATCGGGCTAACTGGAACGGAAGTGGAGATCGCAAAAGCGGCCCGAGCATACAGAGTTTTTTACTCCAAATCTGAGAATACAGATGACACTACGGACTATCTTATGGATCATAGTTCCATCGTCTTTCTGATGAACCCGGAGGGGGTTTACATGACCCATTTCACCCACACTATAAAGCCCGAGCGGATGGCCGAAGCGCTGAAACGGGAAATCGGAAAGTGACGTTAGTAGGAGAGGGCAAATCAAATCCGTTCTGGAAGGAAAAAGCCCTTGAAAAGATGAACCGCCAAGAGTGGGAATCTCTCTGTGACGGCTGTGCAAAATGTTGTCTTATTAAACTTGAAGATGTCAGTACGGGCGAGCTAGCGTTTACAGAGGTCGCGTGCCGGCTTCTCAATATAGGCACTTGTGCCTGTACAGATTATTCAGGGCGTTCCAGTCGCGTCCCAGACTGTCTTCAAGTGACGCCACATCTGGCGCGCACAGCGAAATGGCTGCCGACAACTTGCGCCTACCGTCTTTTGGCTGAAGGTAAGGAACTTCAATGGTGGCATCCCCTGGTATCGGGAGACCCTAAAACCGTACATACGGCCGGTATATCTACAAAGAATAGGGTTGTTCACGAGTCTCAGCGGGTCGATCCAGAGGACCACATAGTCACTTGGCCAGAATAAAGACAGCGCCTAATAGGCAGCGTTAAGAGTTATCTGTTTGGAAGCCCATGACTTTCAGCACTTCGAATTAGCGAGCGAAGTAATAACACCAATTCCCAAGATGGCCGGCACGGCCGTATCAATGCTAAGTTTACTGTAGATATCCTTCACCGCCATCATAGGTGCCGTTGTGGCTGGCTTCATCAACGGAAAAGTAATGCCGCTAGCATGAGCTGTTTTCTGGATCGGGCCGTCGATGCTGCTTGTTTTCTACCTGCAAGTACTTCGACATTCATCTGATAGTCTTCTTAGTCTGCACTAATGGGGGCTTCCTCGTGCGCCTGTACGTTGCGTTCAAGCCATTTCAGAATTGATGACCTTGACCCTGAAAGGGTCGGTGCCAACCTGGCCGAGGACATTAGTGGTTTAATCGGCAGTCCCCTTAGCGCCGCGCGTGTATAACTGCTCCACAACTCGGCTGGATAGCCCCCACCAGTAACCCGTTTCATGGGTGAATTATCGTCATTACCCATCCAAACGCCCGTTACCAACTCGTTGGTATATCCGACAAACCAAGCGTCCCGGAAATCCTGACTAGTGCCGGTCTTCCCCGCGGCCGGGCGGCCTGGCTTAGCGGCACGCCCGGTGCCTTCGGAAACGACCGCCTGCAACATATCGTTCACGCCTCGCGCGGTATTGGGATCCAACACCTGCGCTGCGGCCCCGTCCATTCGTCGATAAAGAACCTCACCACTGCGAGTCCGGATTTCAGTAATCGCGTGCGGCCATACCGCGATCCCGCCATTCGCTATCACACCATAGGCAGCTGTTAGCTCTAATAATGACACCTCGCTAGCGCCAAGAGCTAAACTGGGATGTGACTTCAATGGCGACGTGATTCCGAGCCGTCGTGCCATATTGATGACCTTCTGGCGACCCACTTTCTCAGATATTTTTATAGCAACGGTATTAATCGATCTTAAAAGAGCATCTTTTATCGTTACCACTCCCTCGTAGCCACCGCCGTAATTCCGGGGATTCCATTTCCCGATTTTCAACGGTCCGTCTATCAGCGTATCCTGCGGCGACATGCCGCTCTCTATTGCAGCGAGATATACAAAAACCTTAAACGCGGACCCAGGCTGACGTCTGGACTGCGATGCACGATTATACTGACTAGATGAATAATCGCGTCCGCCTACTAAAGCCCGGACCGCACCAGATTGCGACATCGATACTAACGCTGCTTGGCTAATATTTCGTTTTTTTCCTTGGCGTTTCAGTACGGCCTCTAGTCGGGATTGCGCTATTTTCTGAGAACGAGCATCCATCGTAGTATGGACAATCAGGTCATTCTCCGCTCGGCCGATAAAACT
>CETH01014428.1_pt1 | contig 19670 bp, 11 predicted proteins | sample 361461 | NCBI WGS metagenome assembly CETH01 (sample SAMEA2622695, study PRJEB7988) | marine metagenome | isolation source: saline water (ENVO:00002010), including
TTTTTTCTACCCTCAATACCCATAGATTTCAATGTTGTTTCATCTAATTCAAATATATGAGCTAATTTTTCACTTAATGCAATTGCGTCTCCAGCTTTAAATAAAAAACCAGTCTTGTTATCTACAATTGTTTCATTTGATCCACCAATATTGCTTGCAATTATTACTTTTTCCATTGCTTGCGCCTCAACAGCTACCCTTCCAAAAGCTTCTGGTTCAATAGAGCTGTTTATAACAATATTCGCAATTTTATAAGCTATAGGCATATTTTTGCAATTATTAATAAATAATATATCATTAATAAGTCTATATTGTTCGACAAGTCTTTGAAGTTTCTTTTTATATATTTTTCTACCCTGGTCACTTCCTAAGATTATTACAAAAAATAATTTGTCAGGATTTTTTTGTTTAAAAATATTTAGTGCCTCAATAAATACTTCATGACCTTTCCAATAAGTAAGTCTTCCTGGAAAAAGAATGATTTTTTTTTTATAAAAACTTAGAGTTTTATCTATTTTCCATTCATCAATAAGTTTTAGCTCAGCATTATTTTTGATCGCAGCTGAATTAAAGTATTCTAAATTTATACCTCTAAATATTGTTAATAATTTTTGATTTTTGTTCATGTAAATAGAATAATTTTCATTTATGTGAGTGAAAATAAAATTTGATCCTGCAATAATCAGATCAGATTTAACCATTACAGAATTATAAAATTTTTTAAGTGAATTATTAAAATTATAAGTTCCATGAAATGTTGTAACAAATTTTCGTCTCGTAATTTTACATGCTATTAAACATGCCCAAGCTGGAGCACGACTTCTGGCATGAACAATATTTATTCCACAAAATAAAATAATAAATATTAAAAAAATTGAATTTAAAAAAATAAAAATTGGATTCTTGATTTGGACAGGTAATCTTATGAGTTTAACTTTTTTTTTATCAATATATTTTATTAAGGGTCCGCCACTAGTAATTATGTAAGATTTAGCATTTTGTTCATGTAGATAGTGAGCTAAATCATAACATCCAGTTTCTGCTCCTCCATAACCTAATTTTGGAATTACCTGTAAAACTTTTAATTTAGATGACATTTGATAGAATTATATATTAAGAATTTACTCTTATAAACTTTAATGAATAAATATAAATTTTTAAAAATATCACCATCTAAAAAAATTAGATATTTGATCAATAAATACAAAGAAAAGCCATATGTTGTTTTTCTTCATGGATTTATGTCAAATTTGGAGGGAGAAAAACCAAAAAAAATTTTAAAACTCTGTAATAGGAAAAAGATAGGCTTTCTTGCCTTGGAGTATTCTGGTCATGGAAAATCCTCAGGTAAATTTACTCAAGGCAACATTAGTAAATGGACTTATGAAACAAAAATGATAATTAAGAAAATTGTAAAAAAAAACAATTTTATTTTGATTGGTTCTAGTATGGGTTCATGGATATCTTTGAATCAATTTAAATTTTTCAATGATCAAATATTAGGTTTCTTAGGAATAGGTTCTGCTCCTGAATTTTTAGAAAATCTAATGTGGAAAAAATTTAATAGAAAAATTAAAAAAGAAATCAAAAAAAAAGGAATTTATTATTTAAAACATGGAAGTTATGAATATCCAATTTCATATCAATTAATTATAGATGGAAGAAAAAATAAAATTTTAAACAAAAAAATAAAAAATAAAATTTACGTCACTATGATACATGGAGAAAAAGATGAGGTTGTTCCAGTAAGTTATTCAAGAAAAATTCTTAAAATTTTTAAGAATGCAAATAAAAAACTGCTATTAGTAAAAAAAGGAGATCATAGTCTTTCATCAAAAAAAAACTTAAATAAAATTACAGTTGAATTAGAAAATATTATTTCTGGTGTAATTTAGATAGCAATATTTATTTTATTTTTAACGCTTATAGGTTTTTGAAGTTTATTTAACATCTCTTTTGGACATACTTGATAGAAGTTATTAATCTCACTTTCAAAATTTAAAATAATCTTTTCAGCTATTTTTGATTTTGTTTCTTCAACGTGTTGTTGGACTAAATTTTTTAATAAATTTTTCCAATATTCAGTCTCGATTCTTTGCCAGATAACCGTTTCTGAATTAACTTTTTTTTCAAATTCATTTTTTTCATCATAAATAAATGCCATTCCTCCAGTCATACCTGCCGCAAAATTATCTCCCACTTGTCCAAGTATTACTACGTTTCCTCCTGTCATATACTCACAACCATTTGAATCACAACCTTCAATAACTGTATTTGCACCAGAATTTCTTACGGCAAACCTTTCTCCAGCTTTTCCTGAAGCAAATAATTTTCCTGATGTAGCGCCATATAGCACCGTATTTCCAATAATTGTATTATGATTAGAAATTAAATTACTTTCTTCAGGTAATTTAATTGAAATCGTAGCACCTGATAAACCTTTGGCAACATAATCGTTTGCGTCTCCTTCAAGTAAAAGCTTCAAACCTTTAATTCCAAAGGCTCCAAATGATTGACCAGCTGAACCTTTAAATTTTAAGGTTAAGAAATCTTCTTCAAGCTTTTCATGACCAAATTTTTTTAATAAATAATAGGAAATTCGAGTTCCAACTGCTCTATGAGTATTTTTAATATTATACTGTTTATCAATAATACTTTTCTTTCCTATTTTATTTTCAATTTCAGGCAATATTACTTGATCTAAAGTGTCAGGAATCTTGTTGATGGCTTTATTTTCACAATATCTTTTGTTATCGCCTGGATCTGGTAAAATGAATAGTGGGTGCAAGTCTAGGTCATCCAAATTTGAGGATCCTGTGCTAACTTGCTTTAATAAATCTGTTCTTCCAATAATTTCATTTAGTGATTTAAATCCTAATTCAGCTAATATTTCTCTTACTTCTTCAGCAATAAACCTAAATAAGTTTACAATTTTTTCTGGACTACCACTAAATTTTTCTCTTAATTTTTCATCTTGAGTACAAACTCCAACTGGGCAAGTATTAGAGTGACACTGTCTGACCATAATACATCCCATAGCAACTAAAGCAGTGGTTGCAACACCATATTCTTCAGCTCCCATCATTGCAGCAATAACAACATCTCTACCAGTTTTTATCCCACCATCAGTTTTTAAAGTAACGCTATGTCTCAAATTGTTTAAAATTAAAACTTGATTTACTTCTGTTAAACCCATTTCCCAAGGTATTCCTACATACTTTACGCTTGTTTGTGGTGTAGCTCCTGTTCCACCATTATGCCCAGAGATTAAAATTATATCTGCTTTAGCTTTTGCAACTCCTGCTGCTATTGTGCCTATTCCTGATGATGCAACTAATTTAACTGCAACTCTCGCTTTTGGATTAACCTGTTTCAAATCATAAATTAATTGAGCTAAATCTTCTATAGAATAAATATCATGATGAGGTGGTGGCGAAATTAGTGTGACTCCTGGAGTTGAGTATCTTAATTTAGCAATTTCATCGGTTACTTTAAAACCAGGCAATTGTCCTCCTTCACCTGGTTTTGCTCCCTGTGCAATTTTTATTTCTATCTCATTACAGTTATTTAAATAATTAATTGTAACACCAAATCTTGCAGATGCTATTTGTTTTACTCTTGAATTTGCATTGTCATTATTTTCTAATAAAGAGAATCTTTTCTCGTCTTCTCCTCCCTCACCACTACATGAAGCACCTTGAATTCTATTCATTCCTATAGCTAAAGTTTCATGTGCTTCTTTTGATAAAGCGCCATGAGACATACTTCCACTTCCAAACCTTTTTAATATATCTGTGACTGGTTCAACTTCAGAAATATTTATTGATGATTTGAGATATCTTTTTCTAAAATCAATTAAATCTCTTAGATTGATAGGTGGAAGATCATAAATTCCTTTTGTATATCTTTTATAAGTTTCAAATGAATTATTATTAACAGCACTTTGAAGTAAATGAATTAATTTACCTTGATATTGATGTGTTTCTCCATTTTTTCTATATTTATAAATTCCTCCAATTGGCAAAACATTATTATTCCCTTGAAAAGCTTCTTTATGAATATCTTTGATTTTTTGTTCTATTCCAACCAGTCCAATACCTGAAATTTTTGATGTTACTCCATGGAAATAATCTGATACAATTGTTCGACTTAGCCCAAGAGCTTCAAAATTACAACCACCTCGATAAGAACTTAAAACTGAAATTCCCATTTTAGACATTATTTTTAAAAGTCCAAAATTTACAGATTTAATATATCTTTCTATGCACTCTTCTAATTGAAAATTTCCAAAAAGTTTTTTCTCATACCTTTGATTTAAACTATCTAAAGCTAAATATGGATTAATTGTAGTTGCTCCAACTCCCAAAATTGTTGCGAATGAATGGGTATCTAGAGTTTCTCCTGTTTGTACATTTATTGAAACAAAACCTCTCAATTTCTTCTCAATTAAATGCTTATTTATAGCACCAACACACAAAAGCATTGGAAGTGCAATTTTTTCTTCTGTTACATTTATATCTGTTAATGTTAATTGTGTTGCTCCTTCTCTTACAGCAATTTCTGATTCTTTAATAATTTTATCTAGAGATTTTATAAGAGAATTATTTTTCGAAAAAGTACAATCAATAGTTTTAGAATTTTTTCCAAAGAATTTTATGAATTTTTCAAATTGAGAATTTGATAAGATAGGACTTTCTAAAACATAAATATTCTCTTTGGTTAATTTATCAAAATTTAATATATTGCCTAAGTTTCCAAATCTTGTTTTTAAGCTCATTACTTTATTTTCTCTTAAAGAGTCTATTGGTGGGTTAGTAACTTGACTAAAATTTTGTCTAAAAAAATGATATAAAGGTCTATACCTGTCGGATAGAACCGCAAGAGGTGTATCATCTCCCATAGATCCAACTGCTTCTTTCGCATCTTCTGCCATTGGGTGAAGAATCATTTCAAGGTCTTCAATACTTATTCCAAAAGCAAACTGTCTTTTTCTTAGATCTGAACCTGAAAAAATAAATTTTTCTTTATCAGCTTTAATTTTTTTATTTAAATCAACTATTTGACTATCAAAATGTTTAAATTCTTTAGCTAAATAATTTTTAATTTCATTATTATTAAAAATCTTTCCTTTTTTAATTCTTATTCCAATAATTTCTCCAGGTCCTAATCTTCCTTTTGAAATAATATTTTTTTCATCTAATTCAATCATTCCAGTTTCGGAACCTGCAAAAAGAAGTTTATCTTTTGTTATAGTATATCTCAAAGGACGAAGACCATTTCTATCGTTAGCTACTATTGCCCATTCATTATCTGTTCCAGCTATTGCAGCTGGACCATCCCAAGGTTCCATAGTACTATTTAAAAAATTAAATAATCTTTGATGATCTCTAGGTAAAGTTTTACTTTTTTTAGACCATGCGTCTGGAATCAACATTAATTTTGCTAAAGGTGCAGATTGCCCAGAAATATTTAATAGTTCAAAAACATTATCAAGAGCTGCTGAATCGGAAGCACCTGGTTGTATTACTGGTTTAAGATTTTCTATATTTTCAAAAAGTGGACTTTCCATTTCATCTTCATGGACTTTCATCCAATTACAATTTCCCCTGAAAGTATTTATTTCTCCATTATGAGCAATTGCTCTAAAAGGTTGAGCTAAATCCCAGCTTGGAAATGTGTTTGTTGAAAATCGTTGGTGAAAAATTGCATATCTTGATACAAATCTCTCATCATTTAAATCAGGATAAAAATCTGATAGTGCCTCAGCCAAAAACATACCTTTATAAATTATAGATTTTGAACTTAAAGAGCATATGTAGAAACCTTCAATACTACTTTTTATAACTTCATTTTCAATTTTTCTCCTAATCTCATAAAGCTTTCTTTCCAAATCTTTATCTACTAAACTTTTATCATTATGCTTAAAAAGTATTTGAGTGATTTCAGGTCTATTACTATTTGCTTTATCCCCCAAGACTTTTGTATTTATTGGGACTTGTCTCCACCCATAAATTTTAAAATTTGATTTAGTAAGCTCTTTTTCAATTATAGTTTTACAGTTTTCTTGAACATTGAAATTGTCTCTGGGTAAAAAGATCATTCCAACACATATCTCTGAATTATCGTGTTTATGTCCTTTAGTTTCGATCTTTTCTTCGAAAAAATTATAAGGAATTTCAAGGTGAATTCCTGCACCATCTCCTGTTTTGCCATCTGCATCAACGGCTCCTCTGTGCCATACAGCTTTTAAAGCTTCAATTCCATATTCTACTACCTTTCTTAATTTTTTTCCGTCAGTAGATGCAACTAATCCAACACCACATGCATCATGTTCCATTTTTTTTGAATAGATATAATTTTTTTCTAAAATTTTTAAATTTTTTTTATAATTTTTCATCAAGCTACTTTTACTTTTTTACTTTCTTTTTTTTTTAGATAATTTTCAATAGAAATAGCAGCTTCTCTTCCGTCTCTAATTGCCCAAACAACCAGAGATGCTCCTCTTATAATATCTCCAGCAGCAAAGACTCCTGGAACATTTGTTTCCATTGTATCAAAATCAACATTTATTGTTCCCCATTTATTAATTTTTAGGTTTTTATCTTCAAATAAATTTGGAAGATCTTCAGGATCAAATCCAAGAGCTTTAATTATGATGTCAGCTTTCAAACTAAACTCTGAGTTATTTTTAATAACTGGTTTCTTTCTTCCACTTTCATCTGGATCCCCAAGTTCCATTTTATCGACTAATATACTTTCTACTTTACTTTTTCCTAAGAATTTTTTTGGATTTGAAAGCCATAAAAATTCAACTCCTTCTTCTTCAGCATTAGAAACTTCTCTTGCAGATCCGGGCATATTTTCTCTATCTCTTCTATACAAACATTTAACAGATTTTGCATTTTGCCTTACAGAAGTTCTTACACAATCCATTGCTGTATCTCCTCCACCAATAACAATTACATCTTTTCCATCTGCATTAAGTGTTCCATCGTCAAATTTTTTAACTTTATCACCTAAACCTTTTTTATTAGATGCAGTTAAAAAATCCATTGCTGGAAAAATATTTTCTAAATCACTACCTGGAATTTCAATTTCACGTGCCTTGTAAACTCCAGTAGCAATAAGAATTGCATCATGTTTTTCTCTTAATTCACTAAGGGTTGCATCTTTACCCACTTCAAAGTTTTGAATAAAATTTATACCACTTTCTTTTAAATGATTTGTTCTTCTTTCAACAACAAATTTCTCTAATTTAAAATTTGGTATTCCATAGATAAGTAATCCTCCTGGTCGATCATACCTATCATAAATAGTTACTTGATAACCTTGTTTTCTTAATTGTTCTGCACACGCGAGTCCGGCTGGGCCCGAACCTATTATTCCTATTGAATGATTTTTTTCAGATTTGACTTTTATAGGTTTAACCCATTTATTTTCCCATGCATTTTCTGTTATAAATTTTTCTATTGATCCGATCGTAACCGTTCCATGTCCTGATTGTTCAATTACACAGTTGCCCTCGCACAATCTATCCTGTGGACAAATTCTTCCACAAACCTCAGGCATATTATTTGTGCTTTGTGCTAAATCATATGCCTCTTGAAGTCTTCCTTCGGCTGTAAGTTTTAACCAATCAGGTATATTGTTGCTCAAGGGGCAGTGGACCTGACAAAAAGGTACTCCACATTGAGAACATCTACTAGATTGTGCTTTTGCTTTTTCATTTATAAATTCCCTGTAAATTTCATTAAAATCATCTTTTCGCTCTACAATTTCTCTTTTAGGAGGGTTTTGCTGGCTCAGTTTTACAAATTTAAGCATTTTTTCTGTCATTTAGAGAAAATCATATACCATAATTATTAAGGATAAATAACGAAATAGGTAATAAATGCTGACTATAAAATTCAATATTTCTTTATTTTTAAGGGTTTTCTATAAACTTGCATGACTGTTATGCATTCTCTTAATTGCTTCATTTTAAGGTTATATTGTTTTTTTAAAAACGAATTAAATGATTTCAAATTACTTAGAAGTTCTTATTTTATCGATTGTACAAGGAGTCTCGGAATTTATTCCGGTTAGTTCTTCAGCTCATTTAATAATATTTTCAAATATAATAAATTTTTCAAGTAAATCACTCATATTTGATGTTGGATTACATCTTGGATCCCTAATTGCAATATTATTTTATTTTAGGAATGATCTATATAATATTTTAAATGATAAAAAGTTATTTAACTTACTGTTGCTTGGTTCAATTCCACTAATATTGGTTGGTTATATTTTTTACTCAACAGGAATAATTAATTATTTTAGAAATCTTGAGACAATAGCGTGGACAACATTGATTTTTGGTGTGTTAATGTATGTTTCGGATACATTTAATATAAAAAAAAATATAGAAGAAGATTTATCTATTAAAAATATTTTTATTATTGGTTTATTACAAGTTCTTGCGATTATACCAGGTGTAAGTAGAGCTGGAATAACCATAACCGCAGGAAGATTTTTAAATTTTGATAGGCATGACTCTACAAAAATATCTTTTTATTTATCTGTACCCGCTTTAATTGGAGCTAGTGTACTTTCACTAAAAGATGCAATGAATGAAAACATAGAATTTAACTTTTTTCTGATTATTTCTATTATACTCTCTTTTATTTTTTCATATCTTACAATTAAATATTTTTTAATTTATACAAAAAAGTTTTCATTGAAATTTTTTGTTATTTATAGAATAATTTTATCCTTATTAATTTTTTCAATTATTTATTCTTAGTTTTTTTAAATTCAGGTAATATTTGAGAGAAAATAACTCCTATTAGAATAAAAGAACAGCCAATTATATTATTTATATCTAAAAATTGATTTAAAATTATCCATGCTGCTATAGCTGCAAATACACTCTCTAAAGAAAAAATAATTGCTGATGGTGATGGCGCTATATTTTTTTGAGCATATATTTGTAATGTGAAAGCTATTCCACCTGATAATACGCCTGCATAAATTATAGACACTGACTCATTTAAAATATTTACCAAAGATATATCTTCAAAGAAAAAACCAAATAAAAATGAAAAAGAAGATACTACTAATGCTTGTAGAGCTCCAAAAAATAACGGTATATCAAAAATTTTTATAAATTTTCCAATAAAAATTATATGGAGAGACCAAAAAAAAGCACATAATATAACTAAGCTATCACCAAATCTCACTGTTGCATCAGAAAAATCACTTAATAAGTAAACTCCAGCTACGCATAGAGCTGCTGATGGCCAAATGCTCCAATGTATATTTTTTTTGTAAAATATAAAAAGAATGATTGGAACCATTGGTACATAAAAAACAGTGAAAAAAGCTGCATTAGCTATATCTGTATAAAGAAGAGCAGCTTGTTGTACAAATGTACCTAAAAATAGAAATAAGCCAATCCAAAAAAGAAGTTTAAAAAATTCAACTCTATTATCATTAATTTGTCTCACTATTTTTGAATTTTCAAAAATAAGAGCTATTGGGATTATTGATAAAAAACCTATTAAAAATCTTGCTCCATTAAACGTAAGAGGGCCTATTTTATCCATTCCAGTATCTTGGGCAATAAATGTGGTTCCCCAAATAAATGTACATAATAGAGCACTAATTAATGATAGGGATTTAGACATATAGCGAATTAAAAAGCTAAATTATAAGCAAAATTTTTGCCTAAATTTTCTTTTAATAAATTACAAAATTTAGCTGCTTCTGCTCCATCTATAATTCTATGATCATAAGATAGTGATATTGGCAACACTGTTCTAACAAGAAATTTATCCTTTATAAAAATTTGTTTTTTATACGACCTTCCAATTCCAAGAATTGCTACTTCAGGATAATTAATTATAGGTGTAAAATAAGTACCACCAATACCTCCAAGGCTTGTAACTGTTATAGACCCTCCAAAAAATTCTTTTTTATCAATTTTTAAACTCTTACTAAGATCGCTAACTTTTTTTAATTCCTCTGCAATTTCTTTTATTTTTTTTTTTTCTACATCTCTAATTTTTGGAACCATTAATCCATGCTCAGTATCGACTGCTACCCCAATATGAAAATATTTTTTTAAAGTTATCTTTCCTCCGTCAATATTATTAATGGAAGAGTTGAACGTAGGAAATTTTTTTAAATTATTACACAATGCTTTTATTATGAAAGCAAGAGGTGTTACCTTTAATTTAATTCCAGAAACAGGATCTATTAGTTTAGTTCTAAAATCTTCGAGCTCTGTTATGTCTGCTTCATCATGATGTGTTACGTGAGGAATTGTACTCCAAGAGTTTGATAGATGTTTAGCAGCTAATCTTTTTATTCTGGGCATATCAATTACTTCTATTTCTCCAAAATCAGAATGCTCAAATTCTGACTTAACTTTAATATTTTCTTTAATTTTTGATTTATTTAAATTTTTATTTACAAGGTTTTTAACATCTTCCTCCGTTATTCTTCCTAATCTTTCAGATCCTTCAACTTCAGAAATATTTGCTCCAAGTTCTCTTGCAAACTTTCTCACTTTTGGTGTTGCGAATATTTTTTTATTATTGGACATAATTTATAATTTTGTCGGAATTGATTTATTTGGATCTATATTGTATTTTTTTATTGCCTCACTTGCATATTTTGATGAAATTAATTGCTCTTTTGCCAAAACACTAAGAGAGTAAGCTACAATATGTTCTTTATCAACTTCAAAGAAATTTCTCAAATTTTTTCTTGTATCGCTTCTGCCATATCCATCAGTTCCGAAAGAGTAAAAACTTTTTCCTATGAACGGTCTAATTTGGTCTGAATTTAATCTCATATAGTCCGAGGCAGATACTATAGGACCTTCAGTTGAAGAAAGGCATTTTTCTATATGGCTTTTTTTGTTGTTTTTATCTGGATTGAGTAAATTATATCTTTCAATCTCAATTGCCTCTTTTCTAAGCTCACTATAACTAGTTACACTCCATACATTGCTGTCTATTTTATAGTCTTTTTCTAATATTTCTGCTGCAGCAATAATTTCTCGCAGAATGGCTCCTGATCCTAGTAGCTGAATTTTAGTTTTTTTATTTTTATTAAATTCTTTAAATTTATACATGCCTTTTAATATATCTTCTTCAATATTTTTTTCTTTTGGAATTTCAGGGTGAGAGTAGTTTTCGTTCATAGTTGTAATATAATAAAAAATGTTTTCCCTTTTTTCGTACATCCTTCGTAAACCCTCCCTAAAAATTACCGCTAATTCATAGGAAAAAGTCGGATCATATGAAATACAATTTGGCACAACAGAGGATAGTATATGACTATGACCATCACCATGCTGAAGACCTTCTCCAGATAATGTTGTACGTCCAGCAGTTGCACCAATTAAAAATCCTCTTGTTTGATTATCTCCCGCAGCCCATACAAAGTCACCTGTTCTTTGAAAACCAAACATAGAATAAAATATATATATTGGTATCATTGAAATATCATGATTTGTATAAGATGTACCTGCTGCAATCCATGATGAAATAGCTCCAGCTTCTGTTATACCCTCTTCTAAGACTTGACCCCTTATATCCTCTCGATAAGAGCTTAATTGTTCTGAGTCTACCGGTTCATATTTTTGTCCTTCATGAGCATATATACCAATTTTTTGAAATAATCCTTCCATACCAAAAGTTCTAGCTTCATCAGGAATAATTGGAACTAGTCTTGGGGCAACATTTTTATCTCGCATAAGATTTGTGAGCATTCTAACTAAAACCATAGTTGTTGACATTTCTTTTTCTCCAGTAGACTCTCTCATTTTTGCAAATATGTCTTTAGGTGGTGTTTTTATAGCCTTTGCAAATGAAGATCTTTCAGGCAAAAATCCTCCTAATTTAATTCTGCACTCTTTTAAATATTTGATTTCTGGAGAATTTTCATGGGGTTTATAATACTCAATATTTTTTACCTGTTCATCAGTTAACGGAACATCAAACCTATCTCTATAATATAAAAGATCTTTTTCCTCTAATTTTTTTTGTTGATGTGTTGTATTTATACTTTCACCTGATTTACCCATACCATACCCTTTAATTGTTTTTGCTAATATTACCGTAGGAGTACCTTTATTTTTCATGGCACTATGATAAGCCGCATAAACTTTATGAGGATCATGTCCTCCTCTATTAAGTTTCCAAATATCCTTATCTGTCATTTGAGACACCATATCTAACAATTCTTTATATTTTCCAAAAAATTTTTCTCTTACATAAGATCCACCTTTAGCTTTGAACGCTTGATATTCTCCATCTACAGCTTCACCCATTCTTTTAATTAATAATCCGGATTTATCTTTAGCTAATAATTGATCCCAGTAAGAACCCCAGATAACTTTAATTACATTCCAACCAGCTCCTCTAAATATTCCCTCAAGTTCTTGAATTATTTTTCCATTTCCTCTTACTGGACCATCCAATCTTTGTAAGTTACAATTAACAACAAAAATTAAATTATCTAATTTCTCTCTTGCAGCTAGTCCTATAGCACCTAAAGATTCAGGCTCATCAGTTTCACCGTCTCCTAAAAAACACCATATCTTTCTACCTTCGTCTTTAAGTAAACCTCTATTTATTAAATATTTATTAAATCTAGCTTGATAAATTGACATTATCGGTCCTAAACCCATTGATACTGTAGGGAACTGCCAAAAATTTGGCATTAACCATGGATGAGGATATGATGATAAACCCCCTGGTTTAACTTCTTGTCTAAATTTATCTAATTCTTTTTCACTAATTCTACCTTCAAGAAAAGCTCTAGCATACATTCCAGGTGCACTGTGACCTTGAAAATAAATTAAGTCTCCACCAAATTTATTATTTTTTGCTCTCCAAAAATGATTCATTCCAACATCATAAAGTGTAGCAGCAGACGCAAATGTTCCAATGTGACCTCCAAGCTCTGGGTTTTTTTTATTTGCTCTTACAACCATCGCCGCTGCATTCCATCTAATTAAAGATCTAATTTTTCTCTCTAAATTTTGATCCCCAGGAGATTTAATCTCCTCTTCTTGTTTTATTGTATTAATGTATGGAGTATTTCTAGATAATATTAAATCCGAGCCTTCTTTATAAGAATGATCAATAAGTTTTTTTATTAAAAACTGAGCTCTATCTTTTCCTTCTCTTTCTAATACTGCAGATAGTGATTCTAACCACTCTTTAGTTTCTATTGGATCAATATCTCCATCTTTTGAAAGTTCGATAATTGTCTCATTTTTTTTCTCAATTTTATTTGAATTAGTTTTTTTATCAGTTTTTTCTAAACTCTCCTCTGCTTGCTCAATAATTTTCTCAGTTTCTAACGGTATTTTTTCTTTACTAGAACTAGTTTCTTTACTAGAACTAATTTCATTACTTTCATTGTCTTTTTGAACTCCAGAAAGTGTTATTAGTTCATCGCCTTTTGAAACCTTATCACCAATTTTTACACTTATATTTTCAACAACACCTTCTAAAGTAGAAGGTACTTCAACACTTGATTTATCACTTTCTAAAGTTACTATAGAATCGTTCTTTTTTATCTTATCTCCCGATTTTACAAGAATTTCTATAATTTCAACATTTTCGAAATCACCTATATCAGGAACATTAATTGTATTACTCATAAGAATACCAATAAAAATTTAATTCAAATTAAATAAATGTTTCATTTTAGACATATTTATATCTTTTTTTAGTCAATCTTAAATGTGTAAATTATACCATGTTAATAAAGTTATCACATTTTATTATAAAATTTAGCTTATCTAATAAAAATAAAAATATAGATAGTCGATTTTGGATACAAAAGTTACTTTTAAAGAAAAGATATAGAGCTACCTAAATATTTATTGTTTAAATTTTTTTATTCATTTATATTGTTTATAAGGGCTGCTAGCTCAATTGGATAGAGCGCAGAGCTACGGACTCTGAGGTGAGGGTTCAAGTCCTTCGCGGCCCACCAAATAAATTATGAAAATATCTTTACAAAACTCTGTTATAATTTTTTTTGTCATAATTATTTTAATATTATTTATTATAACAATGTTTATTTAAACTTATGATGGATAAATTCGAGCAAATTAGTATTCAGCCAGGTTTCATGAAGCACAATGGTGGGATTCTTTTTAGACAGATTTCAGAAACAGAATTTGAATTTAAAACAACTATTGACAAAAATAAACTAAATTCAGCTGGTATTACACATGGAGGATATATATGCTCATTTATCGATGCCGGATCAGGAACATCAGCTCACCGAGCAAGCAATAACACACCGTGCGTAACTATTTCTTTAGATGTAAAGTTTATTGGATCTACAAAAGTTGGGGATGAAATAATAGGTTTTACCAAAATTCAAAAAATTACAAAATCGATGGTTTTTTTGGTTTGTAATTTAAAATCAAATTCAAAATTAATAGCTTCTGCTTCAGGTGTTTGGAAAAAACTAAATAAAAAAGTTTCTAGTTTTGGACCAGGAGGTTGACATTTTTTAGTATTGTAATTCTTTAAGATTTTTAAATTCATTTAATATTTCAGGATTTGCTAATGCCTCCTTATTTTTCAATTCATTTCCTTCAATAATATTTTTAACTGCTAGCTCAACAATTTTTCCATTTTTTGTTCTTGGAATATCATTAACTTTTAGAATTTTACTAGGAACATGTCTTGGTGAAGCGTTGGTTCTAATTTGCATTTTTATCCTTTTTACTAATTTTTTATTAAATTTAAAATTCTTGTTCATTGTTATAAAAAGTATTATTCGGATATCATTCTCCCAAGATTGACCTACAACTATTGACTCCTTAACTTCCTTGAATTTTTCCACCTCAGAATAAATTTCAGATGTACCAAGTCTTACACCTCCTGGATTTAAAGTAGTATCTGATCTACCATATATTATGAAACCCTCAGATTTCTTTAATTCTGCATAATCTCCATGGTGCCAAATATTTTTAAATTTATTAAAATATGCATCTTTAAATTTTCGATCATATTTATCATTCCAAAATTTTAAAGGTATTGTAGGAAATGGACTTTTACAAACCAATTCACCTTTTTTATTTTTAATTGAATTTCCAAATTCATTATATATATCAACATCCATTCCTAAGCCTTTATTTTGTATTTGTCCTGCAATAACAGGATCATAAATATTTCCTAGCACAAAACATGAAACAATATCAGTTCCTCCTGATATTGAGGCAAGATGAACATTTGACTTTACTTTTTTGTATACAAATTTAAAACTATCTTCAGATAATGGAGATCCAGTAGAACAAATTGTTTTAAGATATTTAAGTTTGTATTTTTTTTTATCTAAAATTTTTGATTTACTAAGTGCATCAATATATTTTGCACTAACGCCTAGTAATGTTATTTTTTCATCATCTGCTAATTTTATCAATAAATCACTTTTTTTATACATAGGAAATCCTTCAAAAAGAACTATTGATGCTTTGGATGCTAGAACACTTATAAGCCAATTCCACATCATCCATCCACATGTGGTAAAATAAAACACATTATCATTTTCTTTAATTTCATTATGGAGCTGATGTTCTTTAAGATGTTGTAATAATACTCCTCCTGAACTGTGACAAATGCATTTAGGTTTACCAGTTGTACCACTTGAATATAAAATTGCTAATTCATGATCAAAATTAAATTTTTTTAATTTAAAACTTTTTGATTTCATCTTCATCACTTGGTTCCATTTAAAATATTTTATGTTTTTTGATTTTTTAAATTTTATAAATTGTTTTTCAGGATAATTTATAACAATAACATATTTAATTGATTTGATTTTTTTTAATATTAAAGGCAATCTTTTAATTACATTAATTTCTTTTCCATTATAAAAATACCTATCGCATATAATTAATACTTTTGGTTTTATTTGTGAAAATCTCTCTATAACACCACCTGTTCCAAAATCTGGTGAACAAGAAGACCAAATTGATCCTATAGCTGATGTGGCTATAAAGGATTCAACTGTTTCAATAAGATTTGGCAAGTAAGCAGCAATTCTATCTTTTTCTTTAATTTTGATTAATTTAAAAAAAGTAATTAACTTATTTACATTTCTATTTAAATCTCTCCATGTCTGAATTTTTTTATAACCTTCTTCGTTTATAAAAGTTATTGCTTTACTATTATCATTTTTTGATAATAGATTTTCTGCAAAACTTAGCTTGGAATTTTTAAGAAATTTATTTTTAAAAAATATATTTGATTTTTCAAAATTTTTATTTTTCAATCCTTTTACATTAGTAAAATCCCAAATCGAATTCCAAAATTCTTTTGGATTTTTTATACTCCACTTAAGAATTTTTGAATATTTTCGATTTATTTTTAATCTATATTTTGAAAATAAAAATTTTTCATATCTAAATAAATTAGATCTATTTATTTGATGCTGACTAGCTTTCCATAATATTTTTGATCTCATAATTAAAATATATATTTAATTATTTTGAATTATGTTACTGTCATTTTATAAAAAAATAAAAATGAGAACTTTTTCCTTAACGATTCGGTCATGTTTTATACTATTTTTGTTCCTGGTCACTTACAAGATATGGTAGTTTAAAAAAAAAAAATACTAAAGATTGAAATGCAAAAAAAACCAATTACAGCCATCCTTGGACCAACAAATACCGGAAAAACCTTCCAGGCTATAGAAACTATGCTTTCATTTGATTCTGGAATGATTGGTTTTCCACTAAGACTGCTGGCTAGAGAAGTGTATGATAAAGTTATTCAGCAAGTAAGTATTAATAATGTTGCTCTAATTACGGGTGAAGAAAAAATAATTCCTTCAAATGCTAAATACTTTTTATGTACTGTAGAGTCTATGCCGATAGATAAAAAATTAGATTTTGTTGGTATTGATGAAATTCAAATGTGCTTTGATCATGAGAGAGGCCATATATTTACCGAGAGATTATTAAATTTAAGAGGTGAAAAACTTACTATGTTCATGGGTTCTAATACTATGAAAAATATAATATCTAAATTAGAAGGAGATATAGAATTTATTAATAAAAAAAGACTTTCAAAGCTTGTTTATACCGGCCATAAGAAAATTTCACGTATAGAAAGAAAAAGTGCAATAATTGCATTTTCGGCTGAAGATGTATATGCGATCGCAGAATTAATAAGAAGACAAAAAGGTGGAGCTGCAATTGTTATGGGATCATTAAGCCCTAAAACAAGAAATTCTCAAGTAAATCTTTATCAATCTGGTGATGTTGATTATTTGGTAGCAACAGATGCTATAGGAATGGGAATTAACATGGATTTAGATAATGTTTTTTTCTCAAATCTTAAGAAATTTGATGGAAAAAAACTTAGAAGATTAAAGCTATCTGAAATAGGTCAAATTGCTGGAAGGGCAGGAAGATATTTAAATGATGGTGCATTTGGTATTACTGGCGAAAGTGGCGAAATAAGTTCTGAAGAAGTAGAATCTTTAGAAAATCATAAATTCGATGAAATTCATACAATATTTTGGAGAAATTCAAATTTAAATTTTAAAAATGGAAATAGTTTAATTCAATCTCTAGATGAAAAGCCTAAAAAATCCTGGTTGAGAAGGTCTCCAGAATGTGAAGATGAAAAAATTTTGAAATATATTTTAAAAGATACGGAAAAGTTAGACGTTTTTAATAATGAAAATGAATTAAAATTATTATGGGAGTGTTGTCAAATTCCAGATTTTGTTAAAAAAACTTATGGAAATCATTTAGAGGTAGTTGGAAAAGTATTTAATTTTTTAAGAGAAAAAAAAGGTAAAATTACAAATAACTATATGAAACAACAGCTATCTAATCTTGATAAACTTGAGGGAAATGTTGACTCAATTTCTAACAGGATTGCAAATGTGAGAACCTGGTCATATGTTTCAAATAAAGTAAATTGGGTTGAAAATCAGGACTATTGGATAGAAAGAACTAAAAATTTAGAAGATAAGTTATCTGACAGATTGCATGAAGAACTTACTAAAAGTTTTATTGATAAAAGAGCAAGTGTATTAGCAAGGGGACTCAAACAAGATATAACCTTTAATACAGAAATATTAGAAAATAGAAGAGTACTAATTAACAATCAATTTATTGGACAATTAAATGGGTTAAAATTAGAGCTTGATTTAAAAATTGGAGCTTTAGATACGGATATAAAATCACTTAAAAAAGCTGCAAAACAAAATGTTGAACCAGAAATATTAAATAGAATAAGAAAAATTAAAGAAACTAGTCAAATTGAATTAAAAGATGATTTTAAAATCTATTGGGAAAATTTTCCTATTGCAAAATTATCTCCTGGTAAAGATTATTTAAGGCCTGATATTAGTTTAATTATTGATGAAATGATAGATGTGGAGGATAAATCAGAATTTTATAAATTTTTACAAAATTGGATCGATAATAAAATTAATTACGAGCTAAAAAGTTTGACTGATCTAAAAAATATAAATACATCAAACTCGTCAATAAGAGCACTAGCATATCAACTGTATGAAAATAACGGTGTAGTCAAAAGAGAAAATACTAAAGATTTTGTTAAAAAATTAGCACAAGATGAGAGAAAAATTTTGAGAGATTTAGGGGTAAAATTTGGAAGATATCATATTTTTTTATACAAACTATTTAAACCAGGTGCGGTCTCTTTGAGAATAGCGTTATGGAAAAATTTCCATCAAAAATACTTTGATCTAAAACCACCAACGTTTGGATTAAATTTTATTAAAGAAAGTAAAGAATATTCAAGAGATTTTATGCTACTATGCGGCTTTGAAAAGTTTGACAATTTTTTTGTAAGAATAGATATATTGGAAAGACTATTTATTAAAATAATAGACAAAAAAAATGAAAAAGAAATTAAACTGACTCCAGAAATGTTAAATTTATTAGGATGTAATAAAGAAGATTTTTTAAAGTTAATAAAAAAAATGAATTACTACTCGTTTGAGAAAAATAATGATATTTACTTTAAGTATTCCCCTATTAAGAATGTGAAAAAAAGAATTTCCTCAAAAATTTTAAACAAGGAAAATCCCTTTAGTGTATTAAAAAATATAAATTTTAAATAATGTTCAAATTTTTTAACAAAGAAAATAAAAAAAATGTAGAAAATCCTATAATTAAAATAGCAGCTTTATTAATTCATGTAGCAAAGGTTGATGAAAGTTATACAGAAAAAGAAAAAGAAATTATAACAAAAGCAATTATTGAATTAGGTGCAAAAAATGAGCTTGCTAGCGATTTATTATCAAAAGCGGAAGAATTAGAAAAAAATTCTAACCAAATTTTAGATTTTACAAAAGAAGTAAAAAATATAGATGAAGATTCAAAAATAAAAATTATTGAAGTTTTATGGAAAATAGTCTATTCGGACAATAATTCTGATATGTATGAAAGTACTCTAATGAGAAGATTGTCTGGATTACTTTACTTAGACCCAAAAATCGTAGGTGATGTCAAAGAAAGAATAATAAATAATTTAAAAAAATGACTTATATAGTTAATGAAAAATGCATCAAATGTAAATTGATGGATTGTGTGGATGTTTGCCCGGTAGATTGTTTTTATGAGGGGAAAAATATGCTTGTAATAAAACCAGATGAGTGTATAG
>CETH01177752.1_pt1 | contig 19648 bp, 15 predicted proteins | sample 361461 | NCBI WGS metagenome assembly CETH01 (sample SAMEA2622695, study PRJEB7988) | marine metagenome | isolation source: saline water (ENVO:00002010), including
CACCTCCCTTTCACGGAGGCGACAGGGGTTCGAATCCCCTTGGGGCTATAAATTTCATTTAACTGAAGGAATTAGTGGGAAATCTAGCTTGTCTATCAACTGCTATAAGATTTTCACTTAAATCTCTTTTCAATCTCTTCTCAATCATCCCAATTGGCATCCATTGACATCCTTTTACGGTTAAATCGTAGAATAAGGAATTCTTTTTGGAATCATTTATACCTTTTATTTTCCAACTTCCTTCAAACCTTCTGAAATCTCCTTTTATTAATCTAAAATTTATTAGGCCATTATCTTTCTCTTCATATAGATCCAATATAACCTCTGCTGAAAATTTTATTCCTAGAAAATCTTGCGATCCTATTTGTTTCAAATGTACATTATTGTTATTTTCATAAAGAATTTTACTAGTTAGCAAATTGGGAATAAAAAGATTTAGCCTGTCATAGTCTGTTAAGACCTCCCACAATGAATCAAAACTTGCTGTGGTAGTCAATTGAGCTGCAAGTCTTCTAGCGCCATCAGGAAGCTTTTCCATGGTCTGTTCAATTGTCTTGTAATCTTTCCCTTGATCTTGATTACCTGATTCTTGAGTGAGTTTCATGAACCGATTTCGAACAAACTTTATTAATACTGAGTAACTATACTCACAAAATCTCAAATTAAAGAAAAAAAATTCTTTCTTTGTTAAATTATTCCGATCTCAAAACGTAACCATTTTTGTAAATTAAATACATTTTCGTGTACAACTTGATATTCTCTTATAAAAGTTATCTTTACAATGGCATACACGGAAGCACAAGTTATTTCAGGAGGATTTGCTCATATACCTATAATTATAGGAATTTTTTGGCTTATTAATAAATATTTTGTTAGAAGGAGTAAGACCTTTGAAGAGGCTAATAAACCAATTAAAGTTAAACCTTCTGTTAAATCAGTCGCTGCTGAAACAAAGAAAATAGAAAAAAAATCTATTACGACAAAGGTTGAGTCAAAACCTACTAATGTTGCTAACCTTCCTGATTCAAAAAAAATTGACTCAAAAAAACCTGCTAATGCAGAGAAAGATAAAGATTCATCAAATACAGTAAGTCCAGAAATAAAAACAGTACCTCCAAAAACCTTAGAAAATACTAAAATTGATCAAAAGCTATTTAAGAAAATGAAACACCCGGATGTACCAGTAAATACTTATCGACCAAAAACCCCATTCGTTGGGACTGTAAAAGAAAACTATAGTCTTCTTAAAGATGGCGCAATTGGAAGAGTAAATCATATCACCTTCGATTTATCAGGTGGAGACCCTTTTTTGAGATATGTCGAAGGTCAAAGTGTTGGAATTATGCCTGCAGGAGAAGATGCGAATGGTAAACCTCATAAGTTAAGGCTTTATTCTATTGCAAGTACAAGACATGGAGATGATTTCGAAGGTAATTCAGTTTCTCTTTGCGTCAGACAGCTTCAATATGAGAAAGATGGAGAGACTATAAACGGTTTATGCTCAACCTATTTATGTGGTGTTAAACCTGGAGACAAAGTTAAAATTACAGGCCCAGTAGGGAAAGAAATGCTTCTACCTGAAGATGAAAATGCAAACATTGTGATGTTGGCAACAGGTACAGGCATTGCTCCAATGAGAGCTTATTTGAGAAGAATGTTTGAGGCTTCTGAAAGAGAAAAAAACAATTGGAATTTCAAAGGAAAGGCATGGTTATTTATGGGAGCTCCCAAGTCAGCTAATCTTTTATACGAAGAAGACTTACAAAGATACCTTGTAAATTATCCTGATAATTTCAAATATACAAAGGCCATTAGTAGAGAGGAGAAAAATACAAAGGGAGGAAGAATGTATATACAAGATAGAGTCTTGGAGTCAGCGGATGAACTATTTAATATGATTGAGGATGAAAAAACTCATATTTATCTTTGTGGTTTAAAAGGGATGGAACCAGGAATAGATGAAGCAATGACAAAAGCTGCTGAAGCTAAAGGTCTCGATTGGTCTGAGTTAAGGCCTCAACTTAAAAAAGCAGGACGTTGGCATGTAGAAACATATTAAATATTTTTTATCAGCTCTTTTTTTAGTTTATTAATACTTTTTGGTTTAGACACATAATGTGGCTTTAATTACAAAATTCGATGAATTTATCAGTAGATAGTATTTAAATTAATATGAATTCTTCTTTAAGTAATCCTCTTAGAATAGGTTTACGTCAAGAAAGAGTAATTCCACCTCAATGTCTTATTATTTTTGGTGCGAGTGGAGATCTTACTCATAGAAAACTCATTCCTGCTTTATTTGAACTCTTTTTACAAAGAAGATTGCCAAGCGAGTTTGCTGTAGTTGGATGTGCAAGAAGACCTTGGAATGACGAAGAGTTTCGTACAAAAATGTCTATCAAATTAGAAAAAAAAATATCTCAGAATGAAAAAGAATGGCTCGATTTTTCTAAGTATCTTTTTTATGAACCAGTAGATTTGCAGAAAGAAGAAGATGTTATAAAACTATCGATTAGATTGACAGAAATTGATAAAAATCAGGCAACTCATGGTAATAGAACTTTCTATTTATCGGTCTCTCCAAATTTTTATGGAAGCGGTTGTAAAGCATTAAAAAATGCAGGATTAATAAATGATCCTAAAAAAAGTAGAATTGTCATTGAAAAACCTTTTGGAAGAGATTACTCCAGCGCTAAAAAACTAAACCGTATTGTTCAAAGTTGTGCAGATGAAAGTCAAATATTCCGAATCGATCATTATTTGGGAAAGGAAACTGTTCAAAATATTTTGGTTTTAAGATTTGCTAATACTATATTTGAACCTATCTGGAATAGAAATTATATATCAAATGTACAAATAACGTCCTCAGAGACTGTTGGGGTTGAAGATAGAGCCGGTTATTATGAGACTTCTGGTGCTTTAAGAGATATGCTGCAAAATCATTTAACTCAGATGCTTGCAGTTACAGCAATGGAACCACCAGGTAAATTTGATCCAGAGGCTATTCGGAATGAAAAAGCAAAAGTTCTTCAAGCCTCTAAACTTGCAGACGAGAATAAACCATGGGAGTGTTCTATTAGAGGTCAATATGGTTCGGGTGGTAATAAATCCAATCCTCTTAGAGGTTATAGAGAAGAAGATGGAGTTAATATTAATAGCACTACTGAAACATATATAGCAACCAAAGTTTTTATAGATAATTGGAGGTGGCAAGGTGTCCCTTTCTATCTAAGAACCGGTAAGAGGCTTCCAAAAAGGTTGGGTGAAATTGCTTTGACTTTTAAAGATGTGCCAGTCCATTTATTTGAGTCTACTATAATTAATCCAGCCCCAAATCAATTAGTCCTAAGAATTCAACCTAATGAAGGCGCTACTTTTAAATTTGAAGTAAAGTCTCCAGGATCAGGAATGAAATCTAGGCCTGTAGAAATGGAATTCTCATATGATGAATCTTTTGGTGAGCCTTCGGATGAAGGATATGTAAGACTTTTAGCTGATTCTATGCTAGGAGATCCAACTTTATTTACAAGAAGCGATGAGGTTGAAGCTGCCTGGAAACTCTATACTCCACTAATAGAGTTAATGGAAAATGCACCTTGGAAACTTCCTACTTTTAAGTATGAATCTAAGACTTGGGGACCACCTGAAGCAGATCAATTACTATCCAAAGATAATATTTTTTGGCGCAGGCCCTAATATAAGAAAATGAAACCTCAATTAACACTCCAAACCCCACTAGAGTTACCTCCTGAAGAGATAGCAAACTATTTAAAAAAATTATGGCTCTCTGAGAATGAGTATTCTTTAGGAGCTAATACTTTTTCTCTTGTTGTTTGGCAGCCTTCATGGCTTGAGCAATGCTTAGTAAAAAGTAATTTAATAAGTGGTCCTATAACTGGTCATTTAAGTCAAGAGATCATAAAAACTGCAAAGGATTTAATCTTAGAGAATAGACTCCCATTGGCAACGTCTCTTTATAGCAGTAAATTGATTGAGTTACTAAGAAATAATATATCGAATAATTCTTCAGAAGATCTAAGAGGACAGTTTTTTGAAGCTTCCTTGAGTACATTAAATCCAAGAAGGTTAATTACCTTAGCGCCTACTTTTAGTTCTAAATCTCAGCTAAAAACATTTGTCTCTGCATATTGCCCTTTAAGTGATGACTCTAGTAATCAGACAATTTGTGGAGATCTTGTTGTCATAAGAGGAGGGCTTCAATCAATTTATTCAAAAGGCTTAGATTTAGTTAATAACTTAGCTATTGAGGAACTACCGTCTTGGTTGTGGTGGAATAGTAGTCTTGATGATTCCCCTGAAATATTTGATTATTTTAGAAAAAATAGGACAAGATTAATTATAGATACTGCTAATGGATCTATTAAAAGGTGTATTGATGTTTTAAATAATGCCTTGAGTTCAAACATAGCTATTAATGATTTGAATTGGGTAAGACTTAAAAGTTGGAGAGAATCATTAGCTATGATATTTGATCCTCCTTCCAGGAGAGAAATCCTTAATCATATTAGTGATATTGATGTTGATATTGAAGGAGAACATATTATTCAAGCACTTTTTCTTATCTCATGGATTAGTGATAGGCTGGACTGGAAGTTTAAAATAATCAAAAAAACATCTGACATTACTCAAGCTTTATTTGTTAGAAATAACGGCGAGGAAATTATAGTTACGATAAATCCCCTGCCATTAGGTAATCCTAGTATTCATTCCGGACAAGTTATAGGTTTAAGATTAATTTCAAAAATCAGTAAGAATCCAAAACAAAATACTTGCATTATCCTTGGATCTGAATCGGTAGAGTGCATGAGATTAGAGGCAGGAGGGATGGCAGATATGCATCTTATTGAAGAAGTAGTTCCAAATTCCCATATCCCTTCTGAAACAGATGTAAGCCAACTTTTAGGAAGTAGTCGAGGAAACACTAGTCCTCTTTTTGAAAATACTATTAAAATCGCGAAAAAAATATATGAAGCTTTTAATTAAAAATTTTAGATGTCTTGTATAATTTCTGCCCCCTCGACAGATAGTGGTAAGACAACACTATCTTTGCTTATATCATGTTGGGCATATTCTAAAGGATTAAAATTACAAACATTTAAGGTTGGTCCTGACTACCTAGATCAACAACAATTAAGTGCGATAGGTCAGCCTATTTGTAGGAATTTAGATGTTTTTTTAAGTGGTGAAGAGTGGGTAAAGACAACATTTTTAAAATATGCAAATAAATATGATTTGTCATTAGTTGAAGGAGCGATGGGCCTTTTTGATGGACTTGGATCTACTCATTATTCAAGTACTGCAAATGTAGCAAAAATTTTAAATCTACCTATAGTATTTATAGTAAATGCAAGAGGTCAGACTGCTTCACTTCTCCCTTTAATTAAAGGTTTCAATGATTTTGATAGTGAAATTTCTATTAAAGGGGTTATTTTTAACAATGTAAATTCAGAACGACATAAACAGCTAATAAAGGAGGTATTTCATAATCAAAATGTTGAAATAATTGGATTTATGCCTTCTAATGAGAAAATAGCTCTAAGTAAAGCTGACTTAGGGATAGTTTCACCAAAAGATTCAGATAAAACAATTGATATAGAGTATTTTGCTGATTACGCAGAAAGAAATTTGGATTTTCAGAAATTTATAAAATTTTTATTACCAACTAATTTTGATAACAATATATCTAATCCAATTGTTAACACTATACAAATAAAATCTTGTAGTCCTATTGCTATAGCAGAGGATAAAATATTTCACTTTCAGTATCCTGAGACAAAAGAGTTTTTGAAGGAAATTGGTATACCAATTGTTGCATGGAATTTAAGCGATGATGAAGAAATTCCTGACGAAGTAAAAATATTAATAATTCCAGGTGGGTTTCCTGAGAAATATGCCCAACAAATAAGCTCATCAAAAAAAAGTTTAGAGTCTTTAAGACAATTCGTAAAAAAAGGATTTATTTATGCTGAGTGCGGTGGAATGATGATTCTCGGGAATTCTATTAAGGATCGATTAGGGAAAGTACATGAGATGGCAAAAATACTTCCTTTTAACTCAAAGAGAGGAAACTTATCCGTGGGATACAGGTATATTAAAGGAATTAAAGATTCAAATTTAATTAAAAGGAATCAACTTTATAAAGGACATGAATTTCATTATTGGCAAATTGAAAAACAATCTATAAATTCAATTTCTAGTAAATATAATTTAGAAAATCAATTCAAATCTCCATGGATGACAAAATCTTGGGGTACTAATTATAAAAATGAAGGATGGGATTCTGAAAATTTACACGCTAGTTGGGTTCACTTACATTTACCAAGCAATATTAATGCAACGAGAAACTTTATAGATATTATTAAAAAATTTTCAAAATAAGGAAATTTAATTAATAAATAAATTTAAAATATTTGAAGGAGAACCAATGAAAACAATTCCAGGGAGTACAACCATCGGACCAATAATTGCACCAACAATTACTTCTGGTTTTGTATGTCCAATGGTTTCTTTCAATTTAACTAATGAGTTATCATCTAATGTTTTTGATATGATATTTATCTGAGTTGCTTGTAATCCGGCAGATCTCCTTATTCCACTCGCATCATACATAACAATTAAAGAAATACATACTGAAAGTGCGAATGTTGAACTATTAAATCCTAAATCCCAGCCAAGCCCTGACGTTACACCAGTTATTAATGCTGAGTGACTAGAAGGCATACCCCCTGATTCAAATATTATGCCAAATCTTAATTCCCTCTTGTTTGCAAGATTGAATACTAGTTTTAATAATTGAGCTGTAAAACAAGCTATCAAACTCCAAAAGAGTAATTGGTTATCAAATACTTCTATAAAATTAGTCAATATTTATGTCCCTCCTTATCTATCTCTATTTGTTATGAAGTCAGCAAGGGAAATTAAGTACTTTGCATCGGGTCCCCAAGGTTCAATAGCCTCCTTTGCTTTTTTCACTAAATTTAATGCTTTTTTCTTTGATTCCTCCATTCCTAATAATTTTGGGTAAGTCGTTTTATCTGCCAAAAGATCCTTTCCTGCCGTTTTTCCAAGCGTTTCACTGCTAGAGGTTAGATCGAGAATATCATCTATAATTTGAAAAGCTAATCCTATCCCTTCAGCATATGTTGTTAAGGCTTCTAGGAGGCTATCATTAGCACCAGCAATCATAGCTCCAGTCCTCACACAGGCTTTTAATAGAGCTCCTGTTTTATGCAAATGAATATATTCAAGAGTTTCTAAATCAACTTCTTTACCTTCGCATTCAAGGTCAACAACCTGACCTCCAACTAGTCCTGGAGCGCCTGCAACTAATGATAATTCACCAACTACATTTAATAGCCTTCTAGAGTCGACACCTGGACTTCGCAATGAAACCATCTCAAAAGCTCTTGTTAACAAAGCGTCTCCGGCTAGTATTGCTATTGCATCTCCATAGACTTTATGATTCGTAGGCCTACCTCTTCTTAAATCATCATTATCCATAGCTGGTAAATCATCATGTATCAGTGACATCGTATGAATCATTTCAATCGCTACTGCTGTTGGTACTGCTAAAGATGGTTCTCCACCGGCTAGGGAACAAGATGCTAGGCATAAGATAGGACGAATCCTTTTCCCTCCTGCTAAAAGTGAATATCTCATCGATTCCCTTAGGACTTCGGGTTTCTCTGGTCCTAAAGAAAAATCTAATGCTTCTTCAACGACCTTTTTTGTCTTTTTTAAATATTCTTCGAAATCAAAGTTTGATTCAATAACTTGAGTCATTACTATAATTTTTGATAAAAGTTGAAATAATTTTCTGTTTCATGGTAAAAGATCATCAATAGTTGAAACGATTCCACAGTTTTCTTGCCAGCTATAGATTGTGTTCACTAATAACATTGTTACTGTCATTGGTCCAACACCTCCTGGAACAGGAGTATATGCAGATACTTTGGAGATAACATCTTCTAATTTAACATCCCCACATAATTCAGAAGTACTATTACTTGAACTTTTTAATCTATGTATTCCAACATCGATAATTATCGCGCCTTTTTTAACAAAACTTGCATCTATAAATTTAGGCTTACCGGCAGCAACGATCAAGATATCTGCTTGATTGCAAATTTCAGATAAATTTTTGGTTCTAGAGTGTGTAATTGTAACAGTCCCATTATTATTTAAGATCATTATTGATATAGGTTTCCCTACTAAAAGACTTCTCCCTACGACTACAACCCTCTTCCCTTCAATAACAATATCTTGAGATAAAAGTAAGTTAATAATTCCTGCAGGAGTACATGATCTTAAAGCTGATTCTCCTTTTACTAATTTTCCAATATTCTCTTCATGTAATCCATCAACATCTTTAGAGGGTAATATATTGCTAATTAATTCTTGGGAATTTAGTTGATTTGGTAGAGGTAATTGTAATAAGATACCATCTATTTCATTTCTATAATTAAGTTCATTTATTAAACTTTTCACATCCTCATTACTAACATTGTTGTCTTGATGAAATATAAAACTTTTTATACCAATTCTCTCGCATGCTTTTTCTTTGTTTTTAACATAAACTCCACTGGCAGGATCATCTCCTACTCTTATAACAGCTAAACCAGGTGCTCTATGTGCGGTACTTAATCCTGAAATAACATCCTTTTTTAATCTTTGTTCAATGTCTAATGATAATTTTTTTCCATCTAGTTTTAATGACATTAATAAAAATTTCTCCTTTTTGACTGTGCATGCCTATAATTCTAGTTTAAATAGATAGTTTTTTTATATTCTGTGCAAAATCTTACACGGCTATTAAAAAATTTCTGGATCAAAAGTCAATTTCCTGACAGAAACCCCGCTAAATTCTCAAGAATAGATAATTTAATTATATTTTTGATTTGTATAGTTATTGCAGTAATTTCTTCGTACAAAATATTGATTAATTATCCTAATAATATTGGAACTATATTTGAATGGCTAATAACCTTTTGTGAAGTACTTATTTTTTGCTATCTATTGATTTTTATCTCAAAGAAGGAAAATCCAATGATTAACTCTCGTCAAATGGTTTTAATTATTGGACTTCTTCTATTAGCACAATGGACCAAGACTAATTTTCAGAATATTAGCCCTTTAGCGATTGTGATTCCCCCCTCATTGATTATTTCGCAAGGGATGGGTACTTTAACTGCACTATCGTGGGTATCAATAGCATGTATTAATTGGCCAGAATCAATAACAGGTATAAATAATTCTTTATTATTTATTACATTTATTTGTGCTTGTATAGTTTCTTTTTTTGGAGGCAGAATAAGAAATAGAGCACAATCTCTTCAAATAGCTTTTTTAGTCCCATTTGGTGCTTTATTAAGTCAATTGATATTTATCGCAAAAGATAATTCAAATACTAATATTTTAAATTCTTCTATACTAATAAATCCACAGGGCGATTTTTTCTCAGACTCTATTTTATTGGCAATACTTTTATTGGGAATAATTTTACTTATGCCGATATTTGAATCAATTTTTGGTTTATTAACTAAATCAAGATTATTGGAATTAGCTGATAATGAAAAGCCATTATTAAGAAGATTATCTATTGAAGCCCCAGGAACTTTTGAACATACTCTTCTAATTTGTGGTTTAGCAGAGGAGGCGACAAGAACTATTGGAGGCGATGTAGATCTTATAAAAACAGGTGCTTTGTATCATGATATAGGAAAACTACATGCCCCGACTTGGTTTATTGAGAATCAAAATGGTAAATATAATCCTCATGAAGAACTTAATGATCCCTTTAAAAGTGCTGATATATTGCAAGAGCATGTTGATCAAGGGCTTAGATTCGCAAAAAAAAATAGGCTTCCTCAATCAATAGCTAACTTCATACCAGAACATCAAGGAACATTAAAAATGGGATATTTTCTGCATCAGGCCCGAGAAAAAAATATCAATGTATCTGAAAATGATTTTAGATATAAAGGTCCAATACCGCAGTCAAAAGAAACTGCTATTTTAATGCTTGCAGATGGCTGTGAAGCTGCTTTAAGAGCTATGAATATAGAAGCATCTGATGAAGAAGCTATTAAACTAATTTCTACAATCGTTTCTGCAAGAGAAAATGATGGGCAATTAGTTGATAGTCAATTATCTAAATCAGAAATTTTTCTTATAAAAAGGTCATTTTTGAATGTTTGGAAAAGGATTAAGCATAGAAGAATTCAATATCCTACATCTAAAAATAATACTTTTTCTTAACCATTAATATTAACTAAAGTCTAATTTGTCTTCTATGGTTTGGGAGACACCAGTAGATTAGTGCTATTACACTTAATAAAGAAATAGTCAAAGTTAATCCTCCGAAGCCGAAATAGTCTTTTAAGTTTATTAATCTGACAATAGAATATGGTAATGAACCACAAATAATCATAGATAATGAAATGAGGGTTAATGTAATGCCCCACTTTCTTTCAGCTAAAAGAGCAGAGGATGCAACTATCCCAACTATCGCAGCAGGCCATCCTAAACTTATAGCTAAAGTGATATTAGCAACTTTTAATGGAGGACCTAAGCTTATTACTAAGCCAATAATAGGGAGTGCTAATATATTAGATATAAGTCCCAACCAAGAAAGTATCCAATAGCCAACTGTCTTTTCTCTCATTAAATATTGTTTTTAATAATTTAAATCTAGAATAACTTAAGTTAAATATAAAGGCTACTAAATGTAAAATTGAAAAATTTAATTACTTAGAATCGTAAAGATTTTTTTTATTTAATTTTTCTAATTCATCTAATTGTGGATGTATAGAATTCCTCTTTACAGAAAATATTAATCTATTAAGAGCATTTACATATGCATTAGCCGCAGCTACTACAACATCCGTATCTGCAGAATGACCAGAATAAATCCTACCATTATTTCTTATTCTTATAGTAACTTCACCAAGAGCATCGATTCCTTCCGTTACTGATTTAACAGAAAATTCAATAAGTTCATTCGGAACTTTAGCTAATGTATTCAAAGCTTTGCAAACAGCATCAACCGGACCAGTGCCTAGGGCTACAGTAGTTTCTTCAGTTAATTCTTCTGTATCAAATAAAGTAATAGTTGCAGTAGGTTTTGAGGTATTTCCACAACTTACTTGTACTAATTTTAGCTGAAATTTAGACTCAGGTAGTTGTACTTGTTCACTCACTATGGCTTCTAAATCTCTATCGGTTATTTCTCTTTTCCTATCAGCCAATTCCTTAAAGCGTGAGAAAGCTTCATTTAAGTCTTCACGGCTAAGGTCATAACCCATTTCTTCTAATCTAGCTCTTACAGCACTTCTTCCGCTTAATTTACCTAAAGAAATTTTGTTATCACTTAAACCAACAGTTTTTGCATCTATTATTTCGTAAGTTAAGCGATTTTTAAGAACTCCATCTTGATGGATGCCTGATTCATGAGCGAAGGCATTTGCACCCACAATAGCTTTATTAGGTTGAACATTCATTCCAGTTAAATTTGCAACTAGTCTGGAGGTCTTTGTTATTTCTTCTGTTCTGATAGCGGTTAAAGGAGTTGGAGAATCTTCGTGCCTATTTAAAAATTGATTAAAAAAACTTTTTCTGACATGTAATGCCATAACTAATTCTTCTAAAGATGCATTCCCAGCTCTTTCTCCAATACCATTTATAGTGCATTCCAATTGCCTAGCACCATTTTTGACTGCTTCTAGAAAATTTGCAACTGCAAGGCCTAAATCATTATGACCATGAACAGAAATTACTGCTTCATCAATATTTTTTACATTCTTATTTATATTTAATATCAAATTCCCAAATTCTGTTGGGGTTGTAAAACCTACAGTGTCAGGAATATTTATAGTTGTCGCACCTGCAGAGATTGCAGATTCTATTACCTCATAGAGAAATTCTGGATCACTTCTTGAGGCGTCCTCGCAGGAAAATTCAACATCATCTAATAATGATTTTGCATAATTAACCATCTCTGGAACAATATTGAGTACGTCTTTTCTAGATTTTTTTAATTTATGTTTTAAGTGGATATCACTTGTTGCAATAAAAGTATGAATCCTTTTTTTTGGGGCTGGACTTAATGCCTCGTAACAGGCTTTTATATCATTTTTTGATGCTCTAGCTAATCCACAAATAATTGGTCCATTTTTTCCACTTACTACTTCTGCAATCTTATTTACAGCTTTAAAGTCACCTGGGCTTGCGAAAGGAAAACCTGCTTCAATTACATCAACGCCTAATCTCGCTAATTGATGAGCAATAGCTAGCTTTTCCTCTAGATTTAAGCTCGCTCCAGGAGATTGCTCACCATCCCTTAAGGTGGTGTCAAAGATCAAAATACGTTTTGGATCTTTAGACATTAGCTCATGTAATATATTTTTATGATACTGGAATTAAATTAAAATTACTAGATTTATAATAAATTCAATGAATAATATAAATTATTTATCCTAATAACAAAAATTATTTAAATTTTCTTTATTCAAATCTTATTGTAAGCATTCCTACTGTATTCTTTAAAGATTCTAAATCTAATATCAATTATAAAGTCAAAGACTTAAATAATTTATATATAGATGTTTATTAGATATGAATGCTTCTTTTTCTAAAAATGAATATTTAGGTAAATTAGCATTTGTGCTTCATGCACATCTTCCATATGTAAGAAAGGATGAAGAGAATTCTCTTGAGGAGGACTGGCTATTTCAAGCTATTCTTGAATGCTATATTCCACTTCTACGTACACTAGAAAGAGTTACAAAAACTAATCCAAATAATTCAAAATTAACATTAAGCTTATCTCCTACCTTATTAACATTATTTAATAATACTCAGCTGAAAAATAAGTTCCCAGCTTGGATTAATACAAGAATTGATTTTATAAATGATCTTAAAGGTGAGCAAAAATTTGCTTCTGAGTTTCTTTTAAGAGCAATGAAAGAGCAATTATTTTATTGGGAAGATTGTTCTGGAAATTTGGTTGAAGAATTTAGAAAATACTCAGAAAAAGGCTCATTAGATATTTTGACTTGTGCTGCTACTCATGGATATCTTCCTATCCTGCGAGAAAATCCTGAGACTGTTCTTGGTCAAATAAAAACAGCTATAAAAAGTCATAGAGAATTTCTTGGGTTTAAACCATTAGGTATTTGGCTCCCCGAATGCGCTTATTATGAGAATCTTGATGGTCTACTATCTGATTGCGGAATTAGGTACGCAGTTCTTGATGCTCATGGGATTTTAAATTCAAAACCAAGACCAAGGTATGGAGTCTATGCACCAATTTGCTCAAAAAATGGCGTTGCTTTCTTTGGAAGAGATAGTCACTCAACATTGCCTGTTTGGTCTTCACGAGAAGGATTCCCAGGAGATCCAGTCTATAGAGAATTTCATAAAGATCTTGGATGGGAACTTGAACTATCACGATTATTAAAGAAAGGTATTAAAACAAGTAGGCCTTTAGGTATAAAGTATTATCGAATTACAGGGAATGAAAGCCCGTTACTAAGAAAGGAATTTTATGACCAAAATGAGGCTAAAAATAAAGTTAGAGAGCATGCAGAAAAATATCTTTATCAAAGATCTGAGCAGTTAAAGAATTTAACTCTTTCATCTTCTTTCAAACCTGTTTTAATAGCACCATTTGATGCTGAATTATTTGGTCATTGGTGGTATGAAGGACCTTTATTTATTGAAAATTTAATAAGTAAAGCTTCTAAATATAGTATTAAACTAACACATCTCAAGGATATCTTAACTGAAAAACCTTTTTTACAAATTTGTGATCCTTGTCCTTCCAGCTGGGGGCAAGGAGGTTATCATAATTACTGGCTTAACGAAAAAAACTCGTGGATAGTCCCTGAAATAACTAAGGCAGGAGAAGTTTTTGTGGAAATAGTATCTATTTATAGTTTAGATAAATCTAAATTGAGAATCTTAAAACAAGCAGGAAGAGAATTACTTTTATCAGAATCGTCAGATTGGAGTTTCATTTTACGAGCAGGTACTACTACACAATTAGCTAAAGAAAGAATAGATCGTCATTTGGCCCGATTTTGGAAATTAATAAATATGATCAAAGATAAAGAAAGTATAGATCTGAAATTTGTTGAAAGTATAGAGGAGGAAGATGAAATTTTTCCTAATATTGAGTTATCTGATTGGGCAAGAATAAAAAACTAATAAATCTTTAACATCCCTAATTTAATTTTTAATGGAGACTTAATAAACATTTTGCTCATCACAAAAATTAACTTTGGAAGAGGTAGGGTATTGGTCAAAAATCCTGACCACTCTTTGGTTGAAAGTTGAAAGAAATTTAAAAAAAAGCTTCTTAGCATTTTTTCGTCGAAACTCATAAGTCTGTTTAATCCATATTGATAAAGTTTATGCCTTTGAATTAATTCAGATGGCCATAAAATATCCCAACCTTTTCTAGCTAATTCGATAGAACTTAGTTCAGGATTTTTTAAATAAATTTTTAATTTTTTGGCTAGTAATGGCGCTCTTCTCAAAAGAGAACCAACCATATAGCCAGAGGCTGGATGAACCATACTCGCAGCTCCTCCAAAAGCTAGGATTGATTGATTTTTAAAAGGAAGAGGTAAATTCATTGGAAATAAGCAATCTTCTTCATGGATAATATCTTTAATAAGAATTCCTTTCTTATTTAATCTGTTTTGAAGTCTTTTCTTCAAAAACCCTTTTGAGAGGGCAGGGTAATTTGCTAATGAGGTTTCTTCCACAAAAAATATATCATTACCAAGATCCATAGCATATAAAAATGATGGAGCTTCTAGGAGTTCATTCTCTTCTAAATGATCAGAACGATAGTCCATTAGTACGAATTGGTTTTTATTTACTGGAGGTGAAGAAAATCTGCCTACAATTCCATAAGCAGCTTGTTGGGCCACTCCTTTTGAAGAAGGTCTCTTAATGAAATTACTTTTGTGCCCGCTTGCATCAATAACTAGTCTAGATTTTATTTTAAGACCCGACTTACACAGCACTTCAGAAAATTTATTTTGATTATATATCTTTACAGCTGTCTCATTTAACCATTTTATTCCTTTACACCTTTTGAGAAGTTCATTTTGAAATGCCTCTCGGTCAATTAGACCGTAATCATATTGATGATTGGTAGCATTATTTCCACTCTTGTTAATCCCATTGCCAAAATAACTAACTGTATTAGACCATCGATGAGATAAGAGTGACTCTAAACCAAGTTCCTCTAACTCTGAAGCCCAAATACCGTAAGTGTTGGCCCACTTATCATATGGAGATTTTGTTGAGATACATTGTATAGAAAGGTTTTGACTAGCTAATTCCGAGGCCAAACACAGAGCTGCAGGTCCAGAACCTAAAATCAAAATATCAATTATTTCTTCATTTTTCATATCTAATCATTTAATTAATTTGGTTTTAATGTTCATTCTCAATGGATTGATCCTTGTCTTCAATTTGTTCATGTGGGACTAATACTACTTCTGTTAAATGATCTCCGTCATCGAGCCTTTGCAGTTTAACTCCAGTTGCGGCTCGTGATTGTTGAGAAATTTTGTCAGCGTTTGTTCTAACAATAACTCCTTTTTCTGTTACTAATAGTACTTCTTCACCCTGCCCGAGAACTTTTAAACCAACTAGGACATCATCTTTAATTCTAAATTTAATAGCTTTTAATCCCATCCCTGCTCTTTTTTGTAACCTGAATTGTGCTACGGGTACCCTTTTACCAAGGCCAAAAGAACTAACGACTAAAACCCATGGTCCATCAGTGATTTGTGTTTCTTCATCTACTAATGAATCTTCTTTTTCGCTCTCTAATTCTGCTAGTTGGTCAACAAGTTCAGATGTTAAGACATCCATGGCAACAAGCTTGTCTCCATTTCTAAGATTCATTGATTTAACGCCTCTAGCGGTTCTTCCAAGTGGCCTTAATTCATTTTGATCTAATCTGAAGTGAATAGTCATTCCGTTACTTGAACCGATTAATACGCTATCTCCTTCACTTGATGATCTCACCCACGTTAGTGCATCTCCTTCTTCAAGACTAATCGCAATTAAGCCATTTGCTCTAATCTTAGAGAAAGCAGAAAGGGGAGTTCTTTTAATAAACCCACCTTTTGTAAGCATTAATAGATAATTGTCATTTTCAAATGATTCAACTGATATTAAAGATGTAATTAGTTCTTCTCTTGGGATTGGCAGTAACTGAACCGACGGAGTCCCTTTTGCAGTCCTACTACTCAAAGGGACTCTGTAGGCTGGTAGTGCATATGCAACTCCTCTATCACTAAAAAGAAGAAGAGTATCATGATCATTACAACTGATGAACAATTTAACTTCGTCATCGCCTTGAGTTTTTGTACCAGCTTTGCCCCTTGTTCCTCTACTGGTTGATTCAAACTCACTTACTGGCATCCTTTTTAAGTAACCATTTTCAGTTAATAGGACTACGGATCTTTCATTGGCAATTAAATCAATATCATCGAGACCTGCACCTAAATTAAGAATTTCTGTTTTTCTTGGGGAAGAAAATCTTTGCTCTATCTTATTTAGTTCTTCAACTATGATATCTAAAATTTTACTTTTGTTCTCCAGAATATTTTTAAATTCACTTATCTTAGTTGTGAGCTCCTCATGTTCGTCTTTTATTTTATCTGCTTCTAAAGCAGTTAATCTTCTTAACTGCATTTGCAAAATAGCATCAGCTTGTATAGAGGATAATTCATGATTTTTTTGTAATTGTTCTCTAGCCGAATTTGTATCGTTCGCTGATCTTATTAGATTTATAATTTCATCCATACTATCTAAAGCTAATAATAATCCTTTAATAATATGATCTCTTTCTTCTGCTTTTCTAAGTAAGAATGTAGTTCTTCTTTTTATTGTTTCAACTCTAAAATCAAGAAAAACAACTAGCATCTCTTTCAAAGATAGAGTTGTAGGCTCACCATTAACTAAAGCTAATATGTTTGCACTAAAGTTGTTTTGAAGAGGTGTTAATTTGAATAAATTATTTAATACCACTTGTGGATAAGAATCCCTTTTTAATTCAATAACTATTCTCATCCCGTCTCTATCACTTTCATCTCTGATATCAGAAATGCCTTCTAATTTTTTTTCATTTACTAAATCAGCTATACGCTCAATTAAAGCAGCTTTATTAGTTTGAAATGGAAGCTCTGTAATAATTACAGCATCTTTTTCAGGTCTCCCTGGACTCTTGATCTGCTGAATATCAGCAACACCTCTCATTGTTATAGAACCCCTTCCAGTTTTATAAGTTTCTTTTATCCCTTCCCTTCCTAAAATTTGCCCACCAGTGGGGAAATCAGGACCTTTTATTAATTCACAAAGTTCCTTTTGCTCTATATTCGGGTTTTCGATTAAACCTTTTAGACCATTGATCAATTCACCAAGATTATGAGGAGGGATATTTGTTGCCATGCCAACAGCTATTCCAGAAGAACCATTTAGAAGAAGTTGGGGAATCCTTGCTGGTAAAACTGTTGGCTCTTGTTGAGATCCATCAAAGTTGTCGGAGAAATCAACAGTTTCAGATTCAATGTCCTCGAGTAAACTTTCATCTGTTAGTGATTGCAAACGGGATTCTGTATATCTCATCGCTGCAGGCGGATCATTGTCAACAGATCCAAAATTTCCGTGGCCATCAATTAAGGGCATTCTCATTGAGAAATCTTGTGCCATTCTTACTAAAGCGTCATAAACAGCAGTGTCACCATGAGGATGGTATTTACCTAATACCTCTCCAACTACACGTGCACATTTTCTATAAGGTCTGCTGCTTGTTAAGCCAAGCTCGTACATTGCGTAAAGGATTCTCCTGTGTACAGGCTTAAGTCCATCTCTGGCATCAGGTAAAGCTCGCCCGACAATAACGCTCATTGCATATTCTAAATATGAGCGGGACATTTCATTTCTCAAATCAGTTTGAATGATCCGATTATTATCTTCACCTAAACCTTGCTCTCCAGTTCCTTGATTATCAGCCATGTAAAAATCTTTTATTTAATAATAGTGGTTTATTAGCTAATTGAATAAAAATAAATTTGGGAAAAATTATCAAATACTCACAATTGGAATGGAAATAATAAAAAATTCTTATTTTTTTTTAAATAAATATTGGCTTTTTACACCTTTAGTTGTTAGTTTATTCAAAATATAATGAATTAATAGCGTGAATATTGAAATCGGCTTAAATAAAAAAGTTCGTAGAGCTTATGGTATTGACGAAATAGCTTTAGTCCCTGGACAAAGAACATTAGACTTCGATCTAACAAATACATCTTGGGAAATTGGAAATATAAAAAGAGAAATTCCAATAATTGCCAGTGCAATGGACAGTGTTGTTGATGTTAATACCGCAATTGAACTCTCAAATCTTGGAGCTTTAGGAGTTCTTAATATGGAAGGGATTCAAACTAGGTATGAGAAACCTGAAAAAGTCTTAAATCAAATATCTTCAGTTGGCAACAATGAATTTGTCCCACTAATGCAAGATATATACAAAGAACCAATAAAAGAAGAGCTAATAATTGAACGTATAAAAGAGATTAAAGTGTCAGGAGGTATTGCCGCTCTGAGTTGTACGCCTCAAGCAGCAATAAAATTTAAAGAGACACTTGTTGAAGCTAATCCTGATTTATTTTTTTTACAAGGGACAGTAGTCTCAACTGAACATATTGGTAAGGATGGTGAATCAACTTTAAATATAAAAGATTTATGTCAATCTTTGAATTTTCCAGTAATAGCTGGAAATTGCGTCACTTATGATGTAGCTAAAAAATTAATGGATGCTGGGGTCGCAGGTCTTATGGTAGGGATTGGTCCAGGTGCGGCATGTACATCGAGAGGTGTTCTTGGAATAGGGATTCCTCAAGCTACAGCTATTTCTGACTGTAGTTCTGCTAGAGACGATTTTTTTAAAGATACAGGGAAGTATATTCCGATAATTGCTGATGGAGGAATTGTTACTGGTGGAGATATTTGTAAATGTATCGCTTGTGGTGCTGATGCAGTTATGATTGGATCGCCTATAGCTCGAGCAATAAGTGCCCCTGGGAAAGGATTCCATTGGGGTATGGCTACTCCAAGTCCAATTTTGCCAAGAGGTACAAGAATAAATGTTGGATCTACTGGATCCTTAGAGAGGATTATTAAAGGTCCAGCTTTGTTAGATGATGGGACTCATAATTTACTTGGATCACTGAGAACTTCTATGAGTACTTTAGGAGCGAAAAATATCAAAGAGATGCAATCAGTCGAAATTGTTGTTGCTCCAGCTCTTTTAACAGAAGGAAAAGTTTATCAGAAAGCTCAACAACTTGGAATGGGTAAATAATATTAATTGTGTTAGCGAAAGAGAACAAAAATCTTATTAAGAGTTATTATGAAATTATGGGGGAAACCCCATACTCCTCACACACACAAATCGCCCGATTTATCGGGCTTTTTTAATACAATTTGTTACTTAAACATTTTATATCTGTAATGAAATCATCACTAAGAAAAATTGCCTGCTAAATTTTTTAAAGGAATATATAAATTATGTCATCAGCTCCAGCCGTTACTGACTCTT
>CETH01078336.1_pt1 | contig 19634 bp, 21 predicted proteins | sample 361461 | NCBI WGS metagenome assembly CETH01 (sample SAMEA2622695, study PRJEB7988) | marine metagenome | isolation source: saline water (ENVO:00002010), including
TAAATTCATTTCATTTACCAATTTTGATTTTACATCAAAAATAGTAAATTCCCCATCTTTCTTAATATTTGAGACACTAACTAAGTCTTCAATTATTCCTGTAAACATGCAGTTTTTTTCCTCGCAATTTTCAAATTATCATTTAATAAATCAATATCTTCCTTTATTTCCCATTCATCATTTAATAATAATGGGTTTTTTAAAGATGCACCTTTGATATTTTTATCTGAAGAATATATATATATTTCATCAAGTAATTTTTGGTTATAAAATGATTGCAATACTTCTTTTCCACCTTCAACCAATAGAGAAGTGATTCCATCTTCTCCAAGAGTTTGTAAAACATCTCCTAAATCTAATTTTCCATCAAATTCATTAATTGCTATGAATCTACAAAAAGATGTTTCATTATCATTAAACTTATTATTCGAACATAATACAATAGTTTCAGCATCTTTATCATTAAATATTTTTAATGTTAGAGGCAATGATCTATAAGTATCTAAAATAACTCTCTTAGGATTACTGCCAAGAACTTCTCTTACTGTTAATGATGGATTATCTACTAAAGCTGTATTTTTTCCAATCAATATAGCATCTACTTCAGAACGTAATTGATGAGCATTAATTTTAGAAGATTCATTTGTTATCCAAGTAGATGTATTAGAATCAATGCCCATGTAGCCATCAATAGTTTGAGCAACTTTTCCTATCACCCATGGACGCTTAGTTTCAATCCATTTAAAAAATGATTTATTTAAATCATAACATTCTTCATACAGTATTCCATTTTCAACATTAATACTGTTTTTTTGTAATTCCTTTATGCCTAGACCATTTACTTCTGGATTGGGATCCGTTACACCTATATAAACATTTTTAATTCCTTCTTTAATAATAGCATTTACACATGGAGGAGTTTTTCCATAAATATTGCAAGGCTCTAAATTAACATACAAATCAGCATCATGAGGTGATTCAATACAATTATTAAGTGCATCAATCTCTGCATGATTTTTTCCAAACTCATGATGATATCCTTCTCCAATTATCCTATCATTCTTAATAATCACACAGCCCACCATAGGATTAGGAGAGACCTTCCCTCTTCCTTTTTTTGCAAGATTAATAGCCATTTTCATATACATACTATGATTTTTTGATTCTATCATATTTACAATTTACCTCATATTCAGAATATTATTAATAATTTCAATAACATCTAAAATATTAATTACATCATCTTCATTGATATCAGAAGCCCAATATTGATAATCTGAAAAATCCTCATCTTCAATAATAATAGATACTAACTGTACAGCATCTATTATATCAATAAACATATCTTGATTAATATCTCCCAAATCATTAATCATATGAATATTTGACATAATATTATACGCACCTAATAAACAATATGGAGCTACATCTTGATGTCCACCATAAGACTCTGGAAGAGATTCAAAATATACATTTTCAGAACCATTCAATATAAATTGATTATATGCTACAACTGAATTTTGGTATGGAACTCTTTCATCTATAACGCCATGAAATAAATACATATCATTTTGAGGGATCCAATCATATAAATTATTCTCTTCAAGAGCTAATCTAAATGGATAGTCTACATTAGCAGAAAATTCAGCAATAACCTCTGGCTTCATAATCTGTATGGGAATATCGGGAAGAAATGAATTTATATATCCCCCCGAATGTTCTCCACTAAATAATTCTGGTAATATAGATGCATATTCAGGTAAAAAGAAATCATCCAAAGTTCCTAAATAATATTTTTCAATATATGCCAATATAAAAAAAGGTAAATAAAATGGATCTGGATAAGTCTCTTGAGAAAGCATTAAATCAACCATAACTCCAGATAAATCATAAGCTCCAGCCATTGGAAATGAAATCGTTACATCAAATTCCTCAGATAAATTATCTTCTATTTCCTTAACTGCAGCCATAGTGGCATAACCACCTTCAGAATAACCAGCTAAAAATAATTGATCATTATATTGTACTAAATTAGTTTGATTGCAGAATTGTTTTACAGCTCTCAGCATATCAATAACTGTAGATGCAGTAACATCCTTCAAATGATATGGATGGAATATTTCTGATTGTCCCAAGCCCAAATAATCAGGCTCCATATAAATATATCCAGCTGTAACCATTGCCTGCGATAAAGCATTAAAACCATTCATTGATGGAGCACTTGCTCTTCTAATTTGAGTCCCATGTTGAAAAGATACTAATGGATATGCTTGACTATTAATATCAGGGAATGCTACCATTCCTGATGCTAAAGCATAATTCCCAAACTGATCTATTGTCTCATATGTTAAAGAATACATAATAGCAGAATACTCAGTAGAAAGAGAAAAATCACCAAATTCATTATTCAAATAATTTTCAATATCATCAACATCTACAGAATCTTGAACTTCAAAAGATAATAAATCTCCTCTTTCTGAGAATAAAGAAGAAATTATTATAAATATTAAAAATAACTTTTTCATAACGTATAAAATTACATTTTCTGAGTATATAAAAGAATTACTTTCTTAATGATTCAAACAATCTAGAAAATTCATATCCAACAACCCCTGTTGCAACAGAAACATTTAAGCTTTGCTTAACTCCTCTCATAGGAATTTCTATATGACAATTAGCTAAATTAGATAATTCTTCAGATACACCATCAACCTCATTACCTACAATAAAACATAACGGAAATGGATAATTAACATTATAAATAGATTTAGATTTAGTTGTTTGTTCGATCAAAACAAGCGATATACCTTGATTTAATATTTTCTTAGCTGCTTCTACAGGGCTCTCAAAATATTCCCAAGGAACAGCCTTTTCTGCACCTAAAGCAGTCTTAGATAAATCCAACCTTGGAGGATGTGCAGTATATCCCGTTAAATATATTTTTTCTGCACCAAAACCATCTGCTGAACGAAAAATAGATCCAACATTATGAACTGATCTAACATTTTCAACTAATATTGAAATTGGTAATCGAGGAATATGCTTTACTTCACTTAATGTAGGACGAGCAGCCTTTAATTCATCATTGGTTCTTTTGATTCTTTTACTCATTATTCTTAAAATATAGATATAAATTATATAACCAAATTTACAATTTAAAATGATTTTATTAAAGAAACCTTTAGTCATAATTGCCAATGGTGATTTTCCAGAACACTCCACACCATTAAAAAAACTTAAAAATGCAAAATGTATTGTTGCATGTGATGGAGCTGTTGATCTTTTAGAAAAAAAAGGATTTTCACCAGATGTTATTATAGGTGATTTAGACTCAATATCTAGAAAAAATAAAGAGAAATATAAGGAAATAATCATTGAAGCTGAAGATCAATCAGAAAATGATTTAAGAAAAGCAATCAATTACTGCATTCAAAATAAGATAGAAAAACTGACAATCATTGGAGCGAGCGGAAAAAGAGAAGATCATACAATAGGTAATATTTTCAGTCTATTATATTATAGCAACTTAAATATTAAATTATTAACTGATACTGGAACATTTAAATGTATTTCAGGCAATCAAAAAATAAAAAGTTTCAAGGGTCAAAAAGTATCTTTATTTTCAGATGATCGCACAATAAAAGTAACATCAAAAGGATTAAAGTATAACTTTAATAAAAGTTTTATAACCAGCTTATTTTACGGAACATTAAATGAATCTAAATGTAAAAATATTGATGTTGGCTTAAGTCATGGAAGTATACTAATCTATCAATCACATAAATAATAATTATTAATTGCAATTGTTTTCATATTCACAAACTCCCTAATACCATATTTTGACAATTCAACTCCATAGCCAGACTTTTTAACTCCACCAAATGGGAGCCTCGGATCAGATTTAGTCATATCATTTATAAAAACTGCTCCTGTTTCTATTTGACTAGCTATTTTTTTTGCTTTATCTATATCTGAAGTCCAAATACTACCTCCTAAACCATAATCACTATTATTTGCCAATCTAATAGCTTCATCAATATTTTTAATCTTTAAAACACAAAATACAGGCCCAAAAGTCTCACAATTAAATACATCCATGCTATCATCGACATCAACAAGCAATGTAGGATGATAATAAGATTTATCTTTTTTTCCACCTAAAAGACATTTCGCTCCTTTTTTAATTGAAGATTGAACTAAAGAGTCAATTTCATGAGCAAATTCAGGCTTTGCTAAAGGGCCTATTTGAGTATCATCTAATAACGGATCTCCAATTTTCAATTGTAATATTTTATTTTTAACTCTATCAACAAAATCATCATATATATCTTGGTGGACAAAAAAACGTTTTGCAGCGATACAACTTTGACCTGTATTTAAAAATCTTGCAATAATAGCTGTTTTAGAAGCCAATTCAATATCTGCATCTTCTAATACAATATAACTATCAGAACCACCTAATTCTAAAACTGTTTTTTTTATTTCCTCTCCTGCTTTCATTGCCACCTGAGAACCTGCATATTCACTTCCAGTTAATGTAACTGCTTTTACTTTATCATTACTTATAACATTTGCAACTTGAGAGGAAGAAATTAAAAGAGTTTTAAAAACATTAGGATAAGGACTCAAGTCATTAAATAATTTTTCAATCAATAAAGCACAGCCGCTAACGTTAGAAGCATGTTTCAGGACACAGACATTTCCAGCCATCAAAGAAGGTGCAACAAATCTAAAAACTTGCCAATAAGGAAAATTCCATGGCATAACACCAAATATAATACCCAGAGGATCATATTGGACATAACTCTCGGAATAATCTGACTTGATAGTTTCTCTTTCCAAGAACTTTTCAGCATTATCTGCATAATACTCTACGACCCATACACATTTCAATATTTCTGCTCTTGATTCAACAATAGGCTTACCCATTTCTACAGAAATCATTTTTGCATGAACATCTATATCAGACTTCATCCTTTTTGCAATGGAAATTAAAACACTTTTACGCTCATCAAATGACAATTCTTTCCAAGTTAAAAAACCATCTGAAACATTATCAATAATTGAATCAACCTTGCTATCTGAATACAATTCATATTCATCAAGCAATATGCCTGTAGCTGGATTTATTGATTTTAAGTTCATTTGCATTGAATAAGATTTATGTTGAAATTTAAACAAAAAATTAATAATAAATAAATTAATAAATATTAAATTCAAATATCAATTTTAACATAAAAATAAGGCATTACAATGAATGAATTAAACTTTTCAATTAAACAAGCTGTAAATGAACCAATTAAAGGTTATGAAGCTAATAGTCCTGAAAAAATATCATTAAAAAATAAATTACGAGAACTAAAATCTAAGACATTTGAAATACCAATAATTATAAATGGAAAGGAAATAAAAACTGGTGATTTAGGGAAATGTGTAATGCCTCATAACCATCAACATATTTTAGCAACATATCATAAAGCAGGAGACAATGAAGTTAAGATGGCAATTGATGGATTGCTTGAAACATGGAAAACATGGTCAAATACTCCGCTTAAAGAAAGAATTTCTATATTCCATAAAATGGCAGAACTATTACAAGGGCCATATAGAGATTTAATTAATGCTTCAACAATGCTAGGACAGAGCAAGAATGTATTTCAAGCAGAAATAGATGCTGCATGTGAATTAATAGATTTCTTTAATTTTAATTGTGAATACCTATACAATATCCATAAACAGCAACCTAAATATTCTCCAGAAGGTATGAAAAACAGCACAGAATATCGTTCATTAGAAGGCTTTGTTTTTGCTGTTGCTCCATTTAATTTTACATCAATTGCAGCAAATTTATCATGTGCTCCTGCTCTTCTAGGAAATGTAGCCTTATTTAAGCCTGCTTCTTCATGTGTCTATTCTGGATATTTTCTGATGCAGTTATTTAAAGAAGCTGGTCTTCCAGATGGAGTTATTAACTTTGTACCAGGATCAGGAAGCCAAATTGGAAAACAAGTTTTGAATCACCCCGAATTAGCAGGCATTCACTTTACAGGATCAACAGCCGTATTTCAAACAATGTGGAATACCGTTGGCAGTAATATTAAAAATTATAAATCTTACCCCCGTATTGTAGGTGAAACAGGAGGAAAAGATTTCATCCTAGCACATGAATCAAGTAACAGAAAATCTCTAAAGACTGCAATGATCAGGGGAGCTTTCGAATATCAAGGACAAAAATGTTCTGCTGCATCAAGATGCTATCTAACACAAAAAACATGGAACGATATTAAAGATGATTACATCCAAGATGTTAATTCAATTAAAATGGGAGATGTCGAAAATTTTACTAATTTCATGAATGCTGTAATAGATGAAGCTTCATTTGATAATATTGCTTCCTATATTGAATATGCAAAAAAATCAGGTGATGCAACTATAATTACTGGTGGAAATTATGACAAATCAAAAGGATATTTTGTTGAACCTACAACAATACTTACAACAGACCCTCATTTCAAATCAATGGAAGAAGAAATATTTGGTCCTATTCTAACAATTTATATATATGATGAATCTTGGGAAGATGCATGCAAGCTTGTTGATTCAACTTCACCATATGCCCTTACTGGAGCTATTTTCAGTTTAGATGAAGAGGCATTACAAATTGGTAAAGATTTATTAAAACATTCAGCTGGGAATTTTTACATCAATGATAAACCAACTGGTGCTGTTGTAGGCCAACAACCATTTGGAGGATCAAGAGCCTCCGGAACAAATGATAAAGCAGGAGCTCCTGCAAACTTATTAAGATGGACATCACAAAGGACTGTAAAACGAACATTCGATTCACCTGAAAGCTTTGAATATCCATTTATGAGTGAAAAATAAATGAATAATAAAATATATTCAGAGGTAAATCCTTTAAGATTAGTTATTACTCACAAACCAGGAATAGAGCATAGCTATATTACACCAGATAATATTAAAGAAAAAATCGAAATCAATGGAAAATTAAAGGATAATCCAAACTTTCTTTTATTTGATGATATCATTCAGTTAAATAAAGCTCAAAAAGAGCACAAAGAACTATATGAGATACTTCATCATTTTACTGATGGAAACGCCTATGAGTTCACAGATTTACTTAATTATATCATAAAAGATAATTCCATTAAAAGTAGCCTTATTAATGAGTGTATTCATATAGAATTAAAGAGCTACAACAATTCTATAGATTTTAAAAATCTTATAAATCTTGATACAGCATCACTAGTAGAAACATTAATATCAGGCTATTTAGATGGAAAAAAAATTTTTACACATCCAGTGCCTAATTTGATTTTTACTAGAGACATTGCAGTAGCTATCGGTAAGACTTTATTACTTACATGGAATAAAAAGAACATAAGAAATCGAGAGAATATATTATCAAAATATGTGTTTTCTAATTTTAAAGCTTTTAAGGATATGAACATATATGATTTTCACAAAAAACATCCAGATTTAAGCATAGAAGGTGGAGATATATTAATTTTAGATGAACAAAGAGTTTGTATAGGCATCAGTGAAAGGACAGCACTTGAATCTATTAAAAAGATTTCTAACTTAATTTTCAAAGAAGGCTTTAAATCTATTTTTGCTATTAATTTACCAAAAGAAAGAGCTTATATGCACCTCGATACTGTTTTTACATTAACTAATAAAAACGAAGCTTTAATATATCCCCCATTTTTAGACAATAACACTACAAGTGAAATTCATGTTTTAAAAAACAACAATGATCATTCTATATCACATGAAAATTTAATTAATACTTTAAAAAATGATGGTCTGGAATTAAAACCAATATATTGTGGTGGAAATTCTAAAATAATGCAAAATCGTGAACAATGGACTGATGGTGCGAATGCCTTTGCTTTAGAACCTGGTAAAATTATTTGCTACAAATGCAATGAACATACAATTAATGAGCTAAGTGCAAATAATTATAAAATTATAACCGTAGAATCCTACTTAAATGATTATAAATTTTATAATGAATCTAAAAATAAATTTGCAATAACTTTAGATAGTTCAGAACTAGTAAGAGGCCGAGGAGGACCGCGGTGTCTTACACTCCCAATTTTAAGGATATAAATGGATAAAAAAACTGTAATTATAGCATTAGGTGGAAATGCTTTGTCTCCAAAAAAAGAAGCTGGAACTATAGAGCAACAATTCAGACATACAAGAGAAAGTTTACAAGCAGTTATGCATTTTGTAAAACTTAATTATAATATTTGCATAACACATGGCAATGGACCTCAAGTGGGTGCTGAATTATCTAAAAATGAAATATCAATGAATAAAATCCCCCCCCTACCTTTGAATGTATTAGTAGCAAATACCCAAGGAGCAATTGGATATATGATTCAACAATCACTCCAAAATGCATTATATAAACTAGAATCTGATCGAGAAGTTGTAACATTTATATCTCAAATGAAAATTGACAGAAATGATACAGCATTAAAAAAACCAAGTAAATATATAGGAAAAGTTTTTTCTAAAGATGATGCAAAAAAATTATCAAAAAAATACAATTGGGAGATAGCAGAACAAGAAAAAAATCAATGGAGAAGAATTGTACCTTCTCCTAATCCATTATATATATTTAATGGAAAATCAATAAAGCATTTAGTTAATTTTGGAACTATTGTTATTGCTGGTGGAGGAGGTGGAATACCATCGTACAATAAAAAAGATGGCACTCTTAAAGGTCTAGATGGAGTAGTTGATAAAGATAAAACTGCAGCACTACTTGGCAGAATAATTAAAGCAGAAGAATATTTTATTATTACAGATGTTGATAATATATATTTAAATTATAATAGTAAAAATCAGCAAAAAATTAATAATGCTAAAGAAAGCGAAATAAGGACATGGCTAAAAGAAGGACATTTTGGTATAGGAAGTATGGAGCCTAAAATAAAATCTGCATTATATTTTTTAAAGCATCATGGAAAGAAAGTAGTAATAACTTCAATATCAAAATTAATTGAAGCTATAGATGGAAAAGCGGGTACACATATAACAAAGGATTAAGAATAAATGAAGATTCACGAATATCAAGGAAAGAATATACTAAAGAAATTTAAAGTTCCAATACAAGATGGATATACTTTAGATCAAATATCAGAGGCTGAAGATATAATAAAAAAAGTTCAAAATGATTTCAATACAACGGATGTTATCGTAAAAGCTCAAATACATGCAGGTGGACGTGGAAAAGGTGGCGGAGTAAAATATTCTGCCAATTTTGATTCAGCATTAGAAAATGCAAAAAATATTTTAGGAATGAATCTAATAACTCATCAAACTGGACCAGAGGGTAAAAAAGTAAACAAACTATATATAACAGAAGCCTATGATATTAAAAAAGAATATTATGCAGCTATAACTCTTGATAGAAGTAAAAAAATGGATGTATTTATGGTTTCTACTGAGGGTGGAATGAATATAGAAGATGTTGCAAAGAATACACCAGAAAAAATAATTAAAGTATGGATTGATCCATTAGAATATTTAGATAGAAAAAAAGCAAAACAACTTGCTTCTGGATTAAATTTTTCAAATAATTCAATGGAAGAATCAATTGATATTTTTCAGAATATGTATAAATGTTACAAAGATACAGATGCTTCATTATTAGAAATCAATCCTTTAGTAGAAACTGAAGAAGGTAATTTAGTTGCCCTTGATGCTAAATTTAATTTTGATAGCAATGCTTTATTTAGACATCAAGAAATATTAGAAATGAGAGATTTCACAGAAGAAGATGAAATGGAACTAGAAGCAAGTAAATTCAATTTAAATTATGTAAAGCTAGATGGCAATGTTGGTTGCATGGTAAATGGTGCAGGATTAGCAATGGCAACTATGGATATAATAAAATTATCTGGAGGAGAACCTGCGAATTTCCTTGATGTTGGAGGAAAAGCTAATGCTGAAACAATTAAAAATGGTTTTAAAATTATATTAAGCGACAAAAATGTCAAATCAATTTTAATTAATATATTTGGTGGGATAGTAAGATGTGATAGAGTTGCAAATGGTGTTGTACAGGCAGTAAAAGAATTAGGTTTAAAAGTTCCTGTAATTGTAAGACTCGCTGGAACTAATGCAGAATTAGCAAAAGAAATACTTGAAAATTCAGATGTTGAAATTATTCCTGCAAACAATTTAGAAGATGCTGCAGAAAAAGCTGTTTCTGTTGCATTAAAGGAGGTTTCATAATGTCAATAATTATTAATAAAAACACAAAAGTAATTGTGCAGGGCATTACAGGGTCAGAAGGTACTTTCCACTCTAAACAAATGATTGAATATGGAACCAATATTGTTGGAGGAGTAACTCCTGGGAAAGGAGGAACAAAAGCTATTGATGGAACAATTGATGTTTATAACAAAGTAACTGAAGCAAAGGAAAGAACCAATGCTAATGCTTCAATTATATTTGTTCCACCTGCTTATGCTGCAAATGCTATTATAGAATCAGCTGAAGCTGGAATAGAAACAATTGTATGTATAAGCGAAGGTATTCCAACAAAAGATATGATTAAAGCAAAACATATTGTAGATGAAAAAAATATATGTCTTATAGGTCCAAATTGTCCGGGGATAATTACTGTAGATGAATGTAAATTAGGAATTATGCCTAGTTTTATAACTAAAAAAGGCAATATAGGCGTGATATCAAAATCAGGTACTTTAACATATGAAGCAATTTATCAATTAGTTGAAAATGATTTAGGCCAAACAACTGCATTAGGAATAGGTGGAGATCCTATAATAGGTACAGATATGAAAACTGCAGTACAATTATTTGAAAAAGATTCAGATACTGAGGGGATAGTAATCATAGGCGAGATTGGTGGAACTATGGAAATTGAAGCTGCTTCCTGGATAAAAGAGAATTCTAATAAACCTATAGTAGGTTTTATAGCTGGGCAAACAGCACCATCAGGGAAAAGGATGGGCCATGCCGGTGCTATTATTTCAGGTGGTGATGAAACTGCACAAGCTAAAATGAATTTTATGGAAGAATGTGGAATACATGTTTGTGAGTCACCTGCAGAAATAGGAAAAAAGATGAAAATGATACAAAAAGGAATAAGCCATGTCTAATAAAACATTTGCTATTATAAAACCCGATGCTGTAAAAAAAAATTTTACAGGTAAAATATACAATCATATACTAGAAAATAATTTTAAAATTTTATCTTCTAAATTAATCAAAATGACAAAAAAACATGCTGAAGAATTCTATAAAACACATAAAGAAAAACCTTTTTATGAAGAATTAACAAATTTTATGTCCTCAGGACAATGCATGGTTTTAGCTCTTGAAAAAGATAATGCTGTGGAAGAATGGAGAGACACAATTGGAAGCACCAATCCTAAAGATGCAAAAGAGGGAACTATTAGAAAACTTTATGCAACAAGTTTAGGAGAAAATGCAGTACATGGATCAGACTCAGATGAAAATGCAAAAAAAGAAATTGCTTTTTTCTTTTCAGAGTTAGAAATTTTATAATAATTACTATGAACAATTTTATGAATTTAATAAAATCAATATTTATTCTTTTTGTTATTGTATCATGTCAAGAAAAAATAATTTGGCAAGAAACGTATACAGATAAAACAATTAAGCTAGAATCAAAGGAATTTAAAGCTGGAAGCACAAACTATATATATAATTGGTCAAAACCAAATGGGCCTGATAGTACAATTTCATATACTATAGAACATAATAAAATGCTAATAAATCCTCAGATACCAGGAGAATATATAATAAATTTATCAATTGATAATTTATCTAACAAAAGAGTACATGAAGAAAAATTTTATCTCAATGTCATAGAAAACCCTAGCCAATTAACTAAAAATACTAAAGGAGAAGATAAAAAAGCATCATTTGCAAGATATACAATTCAAGTTGCAGCATGGCCCAATATAGAACAAGCGCTAAATGATAAAGATAGCCTTATTAAAAAAGGATATGATGCATATATAGAAAAATATTACAATGAAAAAAAAGATATTACTAGATGGAGAGTTCGAGTAGGTAGTTTTGAAAATAAAAAACTAGCTTCCAAAGTAAGAAAGGATTTATCAGAGTTTAGGGGGAAAGATCTCTGGATAGATAAAATAGATTAAAATATTTGTTATCTTATAAATTAAATTTTAAATTAATATAAAGTAATTGGAAAAATAATATGGCAGTACCAAGAAAACGACATTCAAAAGCAAGAAGTAGAAAAAGACAAGCACAATGGAAACTAGATGATAAATCTTGTGTTACCTCTTGTTCTCAAACTGGCACTACTCACTTACGTCATAGAGCTTACAAAGTAGATGGCGTATTGTATTTTAAAGGAAAAATCCTGTCAAAAAACAGTTAATTAAACTTTAATGAAAATAGCCATTGATATAATGAGTGGAGATAAAGCTCCTGATGCAAATATTAATGGTGTAATCAATACATTAAAGAAAACAAAAAAAATATTTTTCACATTAGTAGGTGATGAAAAAATTATCAAAAAAAATAAAGAATTAAATAAATATAAAAAAAATTTTAATATTATTCATACGTCACAAATTGTAACTATAAATGACAGACCTTCTCGAATAATTAAAATAAAACCTGATTCATCATTAGTGAAGTGTATTAGTCTTATTAAAGATAAAAAAACTGATGCAGTAATTAGTTCAGGAAACACTGGATGCCTATTAGCTAGTTCTTTATTCATATTAGGTAAAATTGAGAATATAAGCAGGCCTGCTCTTGCAGCATATATACCAAATGAAAAAAAAGGATTTGTTTTATGTGATGTTGGAGCAAATGCTATTAATAAGCCAGCTCATTTATTAGAATTTTCATTAATGGCAAAAGCATATATAGAATATCTCGAAGATATTAAAAATCCAAAAATATCTCTTCTTAATATAGGAATAGAAGAAAACAAAGGTAATGATTTAATAAAAGAAACATATCAATTATTAAAAAACAATATTCCAAATTTTATTGGTAATATCGAATCTAGAGATTTATTCAAAAACAAAGCAGATATAGTAATTTGTGATGGATTCACAGGAAATATAGTTCTGAAACTTATTGAAGGCACAGTTGAAAAAATGATTAAATGGACTACTAAAAGTATCAATTCTCATTCAATTAGTAAATTTGCTAAACCAATGCTATATCCTGTATTTAAAGATATAAAGAAAAATTTTGATTATGAGGAACATGGTGCAACTCCTTTAATGGGGGTTAATGGCATTGTATTAAAATGCCATGGATCTTCTAATGAAAAAGCAATAGAAAATGCAATAAATAAAGCAAAAAAATGCATTGAAAATAATTTTATTGAAAAAATAAAAGAAAATTTACAGAAATAAAATATGCAAACCTTTAATGAATAAAGTTTTCATTTTTCCAGGTCAAGGATCGCAATATGTTGGCATGGGACAAAAAATAGCAGAATTTTCAAATATTTATGATGAAGTGTTTGAAAAATCAAATGACATACTAAAATATAATATAAAAAAAATATGTTTAGATGGTCCTCAAGAAATCCTAAATAAAACAGTACATACACAGCCTGCAATTTTTATTAATAGTATAATTAAAGATCGGATACTAAAGGAGAAAAATATATTTCCAAGTGCTGTTGCAGGTCATAGTTTAGGTGAGTTTTCTGCATTAGTTTCAGCAAATATAATATCTTTTGAAGATTCTCTTAAAATAATCAAAATAAGATCTGAAGAAATGCATAAATCTGGTAAAAAGAATCCAGGAGCAATGGCTGCTATTATAGGAGCAAATAATGAACAAATACAATTAATCTGTAATCAAAAAGGAATAATCGTTATCGCTAATTATAATTCAAATAAACAGATTATAATATCAGGTGAAAAAGAGGCCATTACAAATGCAATAAAAACAGGGAAAAAAATAGGCGTAAAAAAAATTCTCCCATTAAAAGTATCTGGAGCTTTTCATTCTCCATTAATGCAAGGCGCAAAAGAAAAATTAAAAAATATCATTAATAAAACATTATTTTCAAAATCAAAAATACCAATTTATCAAAATATAACAGGAAAAAAAGAATTTGATTCTAATAAGATTAAAATTAACTTAATCAATCAAATAGATAATCCTGTTAAATGGTTACAAACAATTACTAATATGAACAACGATAAATATAATTACTTTATTGAAGTTGGGCCCAAAAATGTTCTTAAAAAAATAAATATACAAATTCTTAAAAATAGCATAACAAAATCATTTGAAGAATTAATTAAATTATAATAATGTATAATTTAAAAAATAAAACAGCTATAGTTACTGGAGCATCCAAAGGGATTGGTAAAAATATTGCTATTAATCTATCAAAACACAATGTCAATTTATGCCTTTTAAGTCGGTCTATTGATAAACTAAATATTGTTAAAAAAGAAATACAAAAAATAAGCGATGTTGAAGTAAGTTGCTTTGAAATTGATGTTAAGGATATAAAAAAAGTAGAATTATGTATTAAAAAAATAATAGAGACTAATAATAAAATTGATATTTTAGTTAATAATGCAGGTATAACTAAAGATAATTTAATTTTAAGAATGAAAAAAGAAGATTGGGACGAAGTTATCAATATCAACTTAACAGGTTATTTTAACATGTGTAAATCAGTAACTAAATACATGATTAAACAAAAATATGGGAGGATAATAAACATATCTTCTATCATAGGTCTAAAAGGGAATCTGGGTCAAGCAAATTATTCAGCATCAAAAGCAGGAATTATTGGATTAAGTAACTCTCTATCTAAAGAATTAGGATCAAGAAATATTACTGTAAATACTATAGCTCCTGGTTTTATTAAAACTAATATGACGGATAATTTAGATGAAAAATCAAAAAAAGACTTTTTAAACAAAATATCACTAAAAAAGTTTGGAAAAACTGAAGATGTCGCTAATCTTGTTTGCTTTCTAGCATCAGATTTATCTAGCTATATCACAGGACAAACCATCAATATTGATGGTGGAATGAATTAATCAATAAAAAGGAGAAAAAAAAATGACAGATGACTTACTAAAGAAAATTGCAGAAATAGTTGTTGAAAAACTAGATGTTCCAATAGAAAAAGTTACTGGAAGTGCAAAATTTATTGATGATTTAGGTGCAGATTCTCTAGATACAGTTGAATTAATTATGCAATTTGAAGAAGATTTTGATATCGATATTCCTGATGAAGATGCTGAAAAAATTCTATCTGTTCAAGATGCTTTAGACTACATAAAAAACAACAAATAAATTGAACAAAGTTGTTGTTACTGGAGTAGGAATAATTTCTCCAATAGGGAATGATTGCAATTCTTTTTTAGAATCTTTAAAAAATGGGAAAAATGGAATTAAAGAAATATCTTCTTTTGATACTTCTGAATACAGTGTTAAAATTGCAGGCGAAGTTAATATAGATTTAAATAATTTTTTCTCAAAAAAAGATTTAAATAAATTAGATCGTTTCACAGCCTTTTCTATCATCGCTGCAGATCAAGCTATATTACAATCAAAATTAAATAAATCTAAATCTAATCTAAATAGAGTTGGTGTAATTATAGGTTCTGGAATTGGAGGAATAAGCACTTTTGAGAAACAGCACAAACGTCTATTAAAGCATCCTAAAAAAGTTAGTCCATATTTCATTCCAACAATGATATCTGATATTGCGGCAGGACACATATCAATAAAATATGGTTTTAAAGGTATCAATTATGGTGTAGTTTCTGCTTGCGCGACAGGCAATCACGCCATTGGAAATGCATATAAACAAATAAAATATAATGATGCAGATATAATGATTGCAGGTGGAAGTGAAGCTTCTATTACTCCTATATCAATTGCTGGTTTTTCTAATATGAAAGCTTTAACTAAAAATTCTGATATAAAGACAGCTTGCCGACCATTTGATTTAAAAAGAGATGGTTTTGTAATGGGGGAAGGAGCTGGAATATTAGTCCTAGAAAACAAAGAGCATGCAATAAAAAGAAATGCAAATATATTGTGTGAAATTATTGGATATGGCGCAACTGCAGATGCATATCATCTAACATCTCCAATACCTGGAGGAATAGGTGCGATAGAATCAATGAAAATTTCTTTAAATGAAAACAATATTAATTACAAAGATATTGATTATATTAATGCACATGGAACTTCTACCCCATATAATGATAAAAATGAAACTGCGGCTATTAAGTCTGTTTTTAAAGATCATGCTTATAAAGTCAAAATAAGCTCAACCAAATCTTGTACAGGACATTTACTTGGTGCTGCTGGTGGTATTGAATCAATTGCATGCATACAAGCTATAAGGGATAACTTTATCCCCCCTACTATTAATTTAAAAAATAAAGACCCTGAGTGTGATTTAGATTATACTCCTAATAAATCTATTAATAAAAATATAAATTATGCGATGTCTAATACTTTTGGATTTGGAGGACATAATGCATCATTAATATTTAAAAAATATGCTGAAGATTCAAAATAATATAAATTATTTTTTCAAAGATTTAGATATATTAAAAAAAGCTCTTACTCATTCATCAATTAATTACAAATCTAACTATGAAAACTTAGAATTTTTAGGTGATTCAATAATAAATTTTTTTATTACAGAATGGATTTATAAAAAATATCCTCATTTAACAGAAAATGAAATGACCGTAATGAAAAACCAATATATAAATAAAGATTATCTTTCCAAAATATCAAATATTCTCAAAATTAGTGAATTCGCATCAATAGATAAAAATATTGAGATATCAACTAAAATAAGTTGCGAACTATTCGAATCAATTGTCGCTGCAATATACTTAGATTCTAATATTAAGAACACTAAAAAATTTTTAAATAAAAATCTAATAAAAAATTTTGAAGAAAGTGATAAAGTAATAGACTACAAAGGAGAACTAATTATATTTTATCAAAAAAAAATAATAGGAAATTTAATAATACAGACAGAACAATTAAATGAATCTAAAATATTTATCTCTAAAATATCCTTTAATAAATATCATTTTTATGGATTCGGATTCAATAAAATTAAAGCTGAACAAAATGGAGCATTATTTGCATGTAAGCATATAAAAGATACTATTCTTCAAAAGAGAGTTTGTTAATTCTATCTCTAATTAATGCTGCAGAATTATACTTTTCATCATTAATACATTCAACTAAAATTTTTCTCAATTTATCCATCTCTGATATATATATTTTTTTATTTTGAATACTCATATTATCATCATTGAAGAATGTATTTTTACTCAAATTATCATTTTCTAATAATTCAGTATCAATATTTATAGCACAAAGAGATTTCAAACCTATAATAATAGCATCATGAATGCTAGAATCTAAAACATGAATTTCATCTTCAATAATTAATTTTATTTCACAGTATATATTTTTTTTTGAACTTCTAATTAAAATATTGGAAATTTTAATTTTCAATAAACTCAATAAATTGATAAATAATTCATATTGACTTAAATCTGGACTATCAACGCATTCTGATGCCATAGCAATATTCTTTGCATGATTAGCTGGACAATAAAAATAAAATTTTTTCAAATTATCTTGATTATGAAAAATAATTTTATATTTTTTTGAACTACTCTCATATAATATTTTATATAAATAAATTGGTTTTATCATCATATCATTGACTTTATTTTTTTTATAGAATTAACAGGAGTTGGGTCAATTTTATTATACATAGCACAATAATATGATACCCAATCAAAAAAATTAATTAATGTTAAAATATTTTGGATATTATGTGATTCTGTTTTTACTACATTATATTGGTTCTTAATACTCTTCAATATTCTAGATGTAAATATCATTCTATCTTTTATTTTTTCATAGTCATTATTAGTATAAATCCAAACAATAGCTAAATCTTTTTTACAAGATTTTTCAAAAGCCTCTATCTCATTATGATTCTGCTCAGGAAAAATAAAATGAGATGATAAAATTTTAGCATTCTCTGCTAATTGGCATCTGAAACGTAATGCAATAGACTCTAAATGATTATCAATATATATTATAGCAAATTTATTATAAATTTTCCCGGCTAAAACAATAGATTCATTATGATTATTTAACATTGATAATTGATTATTTTGTTTTTCTATTACAGACAAACTATTTTCTATTTCATGTATAAGATTATTTTTAATTACTTTAAACTTATTCAATATTAGCATTAATAAAGAAATTGAATATCCTATAGCTGCTCTTGGTTGAAAACCACTAGGAAATTTTATATGCGATTGATTATTTTTTATTGCTTGATCTAATAGAAATCCACCAGTAGTAATAACAACTGGCTTAATTTTTCTTTTCATAGATTCTTTATAACATGAGATTGTCTCTTCTGTATTACCAGAATATGAAGAAATAATAACTAATGTTTTCTTATCAACCCACTTAGGCAATTTATAATCTCTATTAACATATAAAAATAAATCAGAGCTATCATGTGTTATTTCCTTACATATATCTCCTGCTATAGCTGATCCTCCCATACCACAAACTAAGATATTATTAAAATCATTGTTTTGGACTTTAAAATTTTTCATGATTTCAAATGAATCTCTAATCTGATTAGGAAAGGATAAAATCATATCCTTCATATTTGATTTATCATACTTTTTAATATTTTCTAGTAATATTTTTTTACTCATTATTTTTTTCTATTTAAAATTAATTCTGTGAAACTATATAATTTACTTGTATCAATATTCAAATCCGATAAAATATGGTTAGCCTCTTCTAATATTTCTTTAATATGCTTTTCAGTTATAGATATAATTCCTTCATCATATAAAAACTTTTTATAATCTTGAAACATTTCATCATTATTTTTTTTAGTACTATTAATTATAGAATTTATTTTAGGTGAATTAATTTCATTAGATTTAATCAGTAAATAAGTTTTTTTATTTAATAAAAAATCACTATCTAATGTTTTTCCCATAATACTAGATTCAGATACAATCTCTAATAAATCATCTTGAATCTGAAAAGCTCTTCCAATTAACTGTCCATATTCTTTTAGTTTATCACATTCTTCTTGATTTCTAGATGACAAAATAGCTCCCAATTCTGATGAAAGTCCTATCATAAAACCTGTTTTTTTATCAATCATTTTCATATAATTTTCTATTCCAATATCATTTTTATCCTGATAAGATATATCTAAAGCTTGTCCTTCACAAACTTCTATTAAAGCATTATGAAATCTATTAATAATTAGATTTTTATTAATTGATAAATTATCTAAAAGATTTAATGCAAGTGCAAGCATAGCATCTCCTGATAAAATTGCAACAGATTCATTCCATTTACTGTGAATAGTTTCTATTCCATGCCTCAAAGAGTCGTTATCCATTATGTCATCATGAATAAGAGTAAAATTATGGAATAATTCAATGGAGAGCGCAACATTTAAAACATCATCTTCTTGTGAATTTTTAAAAGCATCTACAACTAATTGAAATAATATTGGACGAATTCTTTTTCCA
>CETH01443778.1_pt1 | contig 19612 bp, 34 predicted proteins | sample 361461 | NCBI WGS metagenome assembly CETH01 (sample SAMEA2622695, study PRJEB7988) | marine metagenome | isolation source: saline water (ENVO:00002010), including
TTTCTACCATTCAATATTTTTGCCTGCTGCGCTGCCTAAAAAGTTAAGAATCCATCCAGAATGCAAGCGGTTATCGGCACATAAACAGACGTCATGTTGTGTCGCAAAGCAGGTCCAAAAATCTTGCGGCCATAATTACATCCGCCCGAAGACTCTCCCTGCGTTTCATCACCTCCGGGTCTTCTCCCCATTTATTAATCTGATCGGTCTCTTCTAGGAGAGAATATTCCCAGGCAGTTATCGCATCGATTTCCCCAAATGCCATGGCCAATCCTAGTACCACTGATCCACACGCCGATGTGGCCATATGAAGCGCTGACAAACCAAAAACGTCAAAAGAAGCCACTAAATCACGAATGGCATTCAAATCCCGCTGGCTCTGTTTCAGGGGCAAGACTGAGGCAGTTGACTTGAGTTCTATCCCCTTCTCATCACGCAGCCAGCAAAGCAATGGTTCCCAGTGCCGATTCTGCTTTTCATTAAGCTCAGGCGGTTCAATCGTTCGATAACATACCAAATCGGTTTCTGCGAACGTAACAATCTCCTCGATGACAACCTCGCAATGCGCCGAAACACGGTCGACAGCGGTATTCGCCAATCGTGTGAGTTTCATACAACTCGGATCAATCTCGTCTTCATCAGTCCGCCATTCGTCTGCCACGGCGACCGCGAGTGATTCAGATGGCAGTGAAAGGTCATTTTTAGCAGGTGTCTTTATGGGCCGTTCGTCCAGATAAATCGAATACCCATCGTCTCTCTCGCGGACGCTAACATTTTTATATAATTTTTTCACGGCCCCAAAGTTCCACTGATCAGCAAAGCCGAATACTCATGAAGCTGATCGAATTCATCTACGACATGGTGTGCGCCGGCATCCCTCAACTTCTGTTTGGGATGAACCCCCCATGTTACCCCGATCGCTCCCGTCCCGGCATTCCGCCCGGTTAAAATATCGTACGTCGTGTCCCCAATCATTACCGTGTCTTCGGGTGCCGCGCCGACATCGGCCATTGCTTCGTTCAGAAGATATGGATCAGGCTTTCCGGGTCCTAGATCAGCCGTTTTAACTGTCGAAAAACGGTCGGACAGCCCCGCTTGATCAAGCAAATCATAAAAACGTCGGTTTGACCGGCTTGTTACGATCGCCAGCACGTAGTCATCCTCTTCAAAACGATCAAGCATTTCAGAGGCACCAATAAAAATCTCTTCTACCGGTCGATCGGGCGGGGAGCGATCACCGCGAGCGATTTCTGCATGGTACTCGTGGATCATAGACACTTCTCGCGCACCAGCTCCAGGAACGAGGGTTTCGACACTCTTTTCCCAAGGCAAGCCGATGATATTCCGAATCTGGTCATCAGACACCTCGGGAAATCCTAATGCATTCCAGCAGGCCCGGACACCGATAACGATCGACGGAATGCTGTTCAACAGTGTCCCGTCCAGATCAAATGCCGCCAATCGTACCTTAGAGCTCATTCCGCCTTCTACCCCCGCCCCATGTCGAAACCGAAAAACTGCCACGATTGGATTAGTTTTGCAGGTAATGGCGCCGTTACACGCAATTCTCCACCGGATGGGTGCGGTAGTTTAATTGACCGAGCATGAAGATGTAGTGTCTCCGGATACGGTGTCCCATCGAGAATTGCCGCTTTTCCCCCATATTTCCGATCGCCTGCGATTGGGGTGTTCATGCCCGCACAATGAACTCGAAGTTGGTGTTTCCTGCCGGTCTGAGGTTTTAAGAGCAGCCAGGATACCTTCCGGCCAGCTGCATCGACCACCCGGTAGTCCGTTATTGCAATCTTACCCATCGCAGCATCGGCTATTACCTTCTCGTATCCATCCCGGCCTGTCGATTTAATAAGAGGGTGACTTATCGTCCCTTGGCGTGGCGACGGAACTCCAGACACAAGCGCCCAATAGGATTTTTCAGCAGCTCGTCCTCTAAACGATTCTCCAAGTTTTGCCGCGACGGAAGCGCTACGAGCGACCAGCAAAACGCCACTAGTATCGAGGTCTAGTCGGTGCACCAGCTTTGGTCGGTCTTCGCCGGGATTAACCAATCCTGCCAGAAGTCCGTCAATATGCCGTCCAACACCGCTTCCGCCCTGCACGGCTATCCCTGCAGGTTTGTTCAGTGCAATCACATCAGCATCTGAATACAGGACCAAGGAATTGATCCAGGAACAATCAATCGGACTGACTTCTTGATCGATAGCCGACCGCTCCGACTCTGTCACTAATTCGAGCGGGGGTATACGAACTTTCTGACCAGCTTCCAGCCGGGATGACGATTTTACACGCCCGCCGTCCACACGTATCTGCCCCTTTCTTAGAAGCTTTTCGAGCCTACCGTGTTTCAACTCGGGAAAATGCCGTCTAAACCACCGATCGACGCGGATGTTGGTTTCCTCAGTCGCCACTTCACGAGTTTGAACTCGCCTCATAAGAGAATTACTCGCGCCAGACCCAATCCTGCAAAAAGCCCTCCCAAAGATAGTATAAGGGTACCAATCACATAAAATACTGCGAGATGGTGCCGGTTGCGTTTCGTCAAAATCAAAATATCCATCGAAAATGCTGAAAAGGTTATGAAACCGCCCAGAACGCCGACGACTAGGAATAACCTGAATTCCGCTGACAGAGCCCAGCACTCCGCCAAAATCTCTATTATGACACCGAAACATAGGGAACCACCAAACTTGACAACTACCGTGCCCCATGGAAATCGTCCGCCTATTATCTGAACCGTTGCAATTCTTATCGCATATCGCAAAGACGCGCCTACTTCGCCACCGGGTACTACCAAAAAAGACATTTTCATAGCGTTCTAACCGTCTTCACTCTGTATCGAGGTACGTAGTTTTTCCCAGTATTCCAAACGTTCCGAAATATCGCGTTCGAAACCACGATCAAACGGATGGTAAAACTTCTCTCTCGAAATCTCCTCTGGAAAATAGTTCTTGCCGGAAAATCCCTCTTCCGAATTATGGTCGTAATGATAATCGTGTCCGTATCCAAGGTCTCTCATCAGAGTGTTTGGCGCATTAAGAATATGCTTCGGCGGCGACAAAGACCCGCTCGACTTGGCTGATCTGGCAGACGACTTAAAAGCCGAATAAACCGCATTAGACTTTGGCGCAGTCGCAAGATAGATCACGCACTGAGCAACCACGAGATCTCCTTCGGGTGACCCAATCCGTTCATATGCCTCCCACGCGGCAATCGATTGGCTTAGCGCATTGGGATCCGCTAAGCCAATATCTTCTACCGCGAAGCGTGTCAGGCGCCGCAGAATATAGCGTGGGTCTTCTCCTCCATCTAACATGCGCGCAAACCAGTAAAGCGAAGCATCTACATCGGATCCGCGCAAAGATTTATGAAGTGCGCTGATCAAATTGTAATGCGCTTCTTGGGTCTTATCATATAGTGGCGCACGTTTCTGAATACGCTCGGTTAGCTCAGCAACATCAAGAGGAGCCGACGCGGGGATTGCCCGGATTTCCTCAACGAGATTAAGCAAATACCGGCCATCCCCGTCTGCCATGTCGCAGATTGATCGCCTAGCATCGTTTGTTAACGGTAAAGGCTGACCAAATTCTGCCTCAGCCCGCGTCAAAATGTTCTCCAGCGCAACTTGGTCAAGTCTATTAAGTACCAAGACGTGGCATCGAGACAATAAAGCGCTGTTGAGCTCGAAAGACGGGTTCTCTGTCGTTGCACCGACCAAGATAATAGTACCGTCCTCTAAATATGGGAGGAATCCATCCTGTTGTGTGCGGTTAAAGCGGTGAATTTCATCGACGAACAACAACGTCCCCTTCCCAAGGGCCCGACGTTCCACGGCAGCATCGAAAATCCGGCGTAGATCTGCTATACCTGAGAATATGGCAGATATGGCCTCGAAGTAAAAATTTGTCGTGTCCGCCAGAAGCCGTGCGAGAGTAGTCTTTCCTGTCCCAGGCGGTCCCCACAGGATCATGGACGTAACTCTGCCTTCTTGAACCATACGCCCCAGCGGGGCGGTCGGGCCCAACAAGTGATCTTGGCCGAGGACATTTTCTAACCTACTCGGTCGCAAACGGTCCGCGAGCGGTTTTGGTACTTGAGCCTCAAAAAGGCCCCCACTCCCATTACCCATTCTTCAACCCCTGATAAGGAGCTGGAGCAGGCGTCCAGATCGTCTGATCTCGATTCGCCACGCCTTGTAGTCCGTCCTCAATAATTTCTTAAGACGAGCAACCGAGGATATTTTTGCGTGGTTTAACCGAATAAGTATATCTCCCGGCTTTAGGCCTATTCGATCAGCAGGCGACCCCCTCTTGAGGCGCAAGACAATAACACCTGTCGATCCATTCTTAAGTGCCAGTTCTTCAACTAAAGCCGGGGACAAGTTAGCGATCTCCGCACCTGCGTACGGATTGGATCCAGTAATTAACCACAAATCACGTGGCGGCTCCTCGGGAGCAGCGATGAGATTAACTCGCCTTTCAAACGGTCGCCCGCTGCGAATAGCCCTGATAAGCGTTTGGCCACCAACCAGTAGTGTTGCTATTCGAAATTTTAGGGAATTCGCATCGGGTACATCTTTACCATCGATAGATACAATTACATCCCCGACCTTCAGTCCCGCGACAGCTGCAGGACCCCCGGGATGGACGGAATTCAACAATACGCCGGATGGCGTGGGTAGCTTTAGAGAACGCGCAATATCAGCATCCACGGTCTGACCACTTGCGCCGACCCAAGGTCTAATGACCACTCCACCTTTGACCGCACTATCAATAACGGTGGCAACCATATTCGACGGTATGGCAAAGCCTATGCCGTTAGAACCACCACCGCGCGAATAAATCGCCGTATTAATCCCGATAAGTCCACCATCCAGAGAAATTAACGCTCCGCCTGAATTACCGGGGTTAATGGCCGCATCCGTTTGGATAAAAAAATCAAAATCACTTACTCCACGTGCCGTGCGCGCTAACGCTGAAACGATGCCGCTTGTTACCGTCTGCCCGACGCCAAAAGGGTTCCCAATGGCCAGAACAAAATCACCAACCTCGAGGGTGTCGGAGTCTCTAAGACTGAGGTAAGGTAACTTCTCAGTTCGACCCTTGATCCGCAGGATGGCGAGGTCGGTCTTTTTATCCCGTGTTACAACATCGGCCTCGAATTCTCGGCGATCCGCCAAAACAATTGTTATTTCATCTGCTTTGTCGATGACATGGAAATTCGTAACAACCAAGCCGTCATTGCTGACGATAACGCCGGACCCAAGGGAATTCTGAACACGTTTACGGGTTCTTCCACCGAATTCGAATTTCTCGCCAAAAAATTGTCTGAAAAATGGGTCATTAAACAACGGCGTTTGAGCCCGGGTTTGTATGACCCGTCGAGTATAGATATTGACCACTGCAGGTGCCGCAGATTTAACGAGTGGTGCAAAAGATAGCTGCGTTTGGGCGCGTGAAGATGGTAAAATCTTCTTCTGCTTCGACAAACTAGATTCTACAAAAATCAGAATGCTTGCGGCAACCGCTAAAGTAAAACCAATTTTTCTCACAAAGCCTTTTATCATGATACTATTTTAGTAGTTTCCATACCTCTTTCCTCAACGCAGAAGGGCGGTCCAAAGAACCGCCCTTTCTATTTCGCCGTTTGCAAATCGATCCTAAGCAACGGCTTCTTGCTCCCGCTCTTCATCCAAAAGAACAGGACCGGAGTCTTGGCCCTTCGCGTCAGCATCTCGTTCTACTAATTCGATGACTGCCATCGGAGCTGAATCGCCGTAACGGAATCCCGCCTTGATTACGCGGGTATATCCCCCGGGTCGATCTCGGTAACGGTCGGCCAGCGTGGTAAAAAGTTTATCGGCAATAATCTTATCTCCGTGCAGCCGCGAGATCGCTATACGCCGGGCATGGAGGTCACCCCGCTTACCGAGTGTAATTAACCGGTCAACTACAGAGCGGAGTTCTTTAGCCTTGGGCAGGGTAGTCTTGATCTGCTCATGCTTTAGAAGCGCTGCGGCCATATTACCGAACAAGGCTTTTCTGTGTGAGCTCGTGCGATTGAGCTTTCGGCCACTCATACGATGGCGCATTGTAAGATCCTCTTATTATTTCCGCCGACTCAGTAAGGCTCGTCCAAACGTTTTGCCATATCCTCAATATTTTCAGGTGGCCATTCCGTAATCTCCATGCCGAGATGTAAACCCATCGTTGAGAGGACTTCTTTGATTTCGTTAAGTGACTTACGGCCAAAATTAGGGGTTCGAAGCATTTCCTGCTCAGTCTTCTGAACAAGGTCACCGATATAAATGATATTATCGTTTTTAAGGCAGTTGGCCGATCGCACCGATAGTTCTAGCTCGTCAACCTTACGTAGCAGATTGCGGTTAAATGCCGGTTCTGCTGCCTCAATTGTCTCTTGGATCGCGCGTGGCTCCTCGAAATTAATAAACATTTGCAATTGATCCTGCAGGATCCGCGCCGCAAGAGCCACCGAATCTTCCGGCGAAATTGTACCGTCAGTCTCAACGTCCATAACCAATTTGTCGTAGTCCGTCCGTTGCCCAACCCGGGCGTTTTCAACCCGATAGGCGACACGACGCACTGGACTGAATACTGCGTCGACCGGAACAAGACCGATCGGAGAATCCTCTGCTCTATTTTCGGCAGCAGGCACATAGCCTTTGCCAGAATCGACGGTCATTTCCATTGAAATCTTAGCACCATCATCCAGTGTGCAGATGACAACATCAGGATCAATAATATCGATATCATGGGTTGCCTCAATCATGCCAGCAGTGATTTCTCCGGGCCCAGAAGCGGTCAGTGTAATTCGTTTTGGGCCTTCTCCGTGCATGCGCAACGCGAGAGACTTGATGTTGAGAACAACATCGGTGACGTCTTCGCGGACACCTTGGATTGAAGAAAATTCGTGCAAAACTCCGTCGATTTGGACAGCTGTGACTGCCGCGCCTTGCAATGACGATAACAGAATGCGCCTAAGCGAGTTGCCCAAAGTAGTTGCGAATCCGCGCTCCAGCGGTTCTGCAGTGATAGAAGCGAAGCGGGAGGCCTCTTCCCCAGAATCTATGTCGAGCTTGGTGGGTTTAATCAGTTCTTGCCAATTCTTATGAATGACCGTCATACCGTTATCCTCACAGCGGCGTGATGCCGCACTTGGGTTCTTGCTTTTGTGCCGCACCAAAGGAACGGCGAGAATTTTTAACTTATACCCGGCGCCGTTTTCTTGGGCGGCAGCCGTTGTGCGGGATCGGTGTTACATCCCGTATTGCCGTAATATTGAATCCTACGGCCTGCAGCGCCCGGAGTGCAGATTCTCGTCCGGAGCCGGGCCCCTTTACTTCTACTTCAAGCGTTTTTACCCCATGTTCCTGCGCTTTTTGGCCCGCGTCCTCAGCCGCCATCTGCGCAGCATAGGGCGTCGACTTTCGGGAACCTTTGAATCCCTGCGACCCCGCCGATGACCAAGCAATAGAATTACCTTGCGCATCAGTAATTGTGATCATGGTGTTGTTAAAGGTCGCGTTTACATGAGCAACGCCGGAGGTGATATTTTTACGTTCGCGGCGGCGGGGTCGTACTGTTGCTTGTCTTGCCATTGTCTGTTCCTATTATCCGCCTATTTCTTGCCTGCAACCGGGCGTGCTTTACCTTTGCGAGTCCGGGCATTTGTGTGGGTACGTTGCCCACGAACGGGCAGTCCGCGCCGATGGCGCAGCCCCCGATAGCATCCGAGGTCCATTAAACGTTTTACATTCATCGCTGTTTCGCGCCGAAGGTCACCCTCAATCGTATAATCCCGATCAATAACATCACGGATTCGCGCTAATTCGTCGTCACCAAGATTGTTCGCGCGGGTCTCGTAGGCCACGTTTGCTGCTTTGCATATTTTAACTGCCGACGTACGGCCGATACCGAATATATAGGTCAGCGCTACCGCTACAGGTTTGTTTGGCAGGTTTACACCTGAAATGCGTGCCACGACGCTGTCTCCCTAGCGTTCAAGTCATTGAAAAAATGAAATAATATTCCGATTAGCCCATTTGGACGGAGCGCGGCGATTATAGGATCTAATCGCCTTAAGTCAACCATTAGTGAGCCTCCAAAACAGCTTCAATCTGGCGAGTAACTTCGTCGATTTCGGCCATACCATCGACACATCTCAGCGTGCCTTGATTTTCATAATAAGGAAGCAATGGCGCCGTTTGAGCATGATAAGATTCGAGGCGAGAAGCGACGGTTTCAGGATTATCATCTTTACGCCGGGTAAATTCGGTCTTACCACAGTTGTCACAAACACCTTCGGTCAGAGGTTTCTGAAATATGTCATGGTATCCAGCGCTACAGTTACTACAGCTATAGCGGCCAGAAATACGCTCGACAAGAATGGTATCGTCGACCTTCATTACAATCACGTGGTCCAACTTAACGTTCATATCGGAGAGCATCTCGTCTAGCGCCTCAGCCTGTGCGGTGGTTCGGGGAAATCCATCTAGTATAAACCCTCTGGCGCAATCCGGGTGCTGGATTCGATCCTTGATCATGGCGATCATGACAGAGTCCGATACTAACTCACCACGCTCCATTATCGCTTTTGCCCGCCGGCCGATTTCGCTATCCGATGCGACAGCGGCGCGCAACATGTCGCCGCTCGACAACTGAACTAAACCTCGGCTTTCCTCTAGCCGTTTTGCCTGTGTACCCTTGCCGGCGCCGGGCGGACCCAACAACATCAGGCTCATCCGCTACGTCCCCTCAATCTTGATTTTTTGACCAGCCCCTCATATTGATGGGCGATGAGGTGTGACTGGACTTGGGCAACTGTATCCATTGTTACCGTCACTACAATTAACAAACTTGTACCTCCGAAGTAGAAGGGCACGCCGTATTGGGAGATTAATATTTCTGGCATAATGCTAATCGCGGTTAAATAGATCGCGCCGACGACCGTAAGCCTCGTCAAAATGAAATCTAGATACTCGGCAGTGTTCTTACCGGGGCGAATACCCGGAACGAACCCTCCATATTTCTTTAGATTATCTGCGGTTTCGGTTGGATTAAAAACGACCGAGGTGTAGAAAAATGCAAAAAAGATAATCATTGCAGCGTATAGTAACAGATACGCTGGCTGCCCCCTTCCGAGATAGGCAGTAACGTCACCCAGCCAATCAGGGCCCGCATTTGCCGAGAAGTTGGCAACAGTGATCGGTAACAGAAGAAGAGAACTAGCAAAAATTGGTGGAATAACTCCCGCGGTATTTACCTTCAATGGTATGTGGGAATTCTCCCCGCCAACCATCTTGTTACCCTGTTGCCGTTTAGGATATTGAACGATAACCCTTCGTTGTGCGCGTTCAACATATACAATGAACGTGATCACACCGACCGCCATAATGATTAAAAAGATAATGAGCAAGGCAGACAGCGCGCCAGTGCGGCCAAGCTCCAGCGTACCAACCAGTGCCGCAGGCATCTCGGCCACTATTCCTGCGAAAATTATCAGCGAAATTCCATTTCCAACACCACGAGCCGTAATCTGCTCACCCAACCACATCAAGAACATCGTACCACCAACTAATGTAATTACGGTGGTAGCGCGGAAAAAAGCACCGGGGTCGGCTACGGCTACGCCTTGGGAACCAGTCATTCCCTCAAGACCGACTGCGATGCCATAGGCCTGCAATGCAGCCAGAGCGACTGTGCCGTAGCGGGTATACTGATTTAATTTTTTTCGACCTACCTCCCCTTCTTTTTTTAGCGCCTCAAAATGTGGGTGGATAGCCTGTAGTAGCTGCATGATGATCGATGCAGAGATATACGGCATTATATTAAGAGCGAAGATAGTCATCCGAGCGAAAGCCCCACCGGACAACATATTAAACATATCCAGAATTCCACCAGCCTGCTGCTGAAAAATGTCCTGAAGGATCGACGGGTCAATACCAGGAAGGGGTATCCACGTGCCAAGTCTATAGACGATCAAAGCACCCAGTGTGAACCAGATGCGTTTCTTGAGTTCTGTCGCCTTAGCAAAGTTCGAGAAGCTAATCTGCGAGGCGAGTTGTTCGGCGGCAGACGCCATAAACTATTCCTTATCTATCTCCGCGCCGTCGTCCACACGCGCCGCTGGCGTTCCTTCACCAACAGAATTTTTTTGCTCCGGGGGCGCTTTCTTTTCGTTTTTTGAGAGTAAAATGGTAAGTTTGCCTCCAGCCTTTTCGACCGCGTCTACTGCACCTTTGGAAGCACCAGAAACTTCAATCTGAAGCTTGATGTTAATTTCACCTTTTCCGAGTATTCGGACGCCATCCCTCTTGGATTTGATTACTCCCGCTGCGACGAGTCCATCTTCAGTAACGACTTTACTCGGATCGAGCTTTCCAGCATCGGCTGCCTGCTGCAGACGACCAATATTAACAACACGGTATTCCTTCCGGAATATGTTCTTAAAACCGCCCTTTGGTAGACGGCGGTATAGTGGCATTTGGCCGCCCTCAAAACCAAGTAGAGATACACCACTACGAGACTTCTGCCCCTTGTGACCCCGCGCGGAGGTTTTACCGGTACCGGAACCGATGCCTCGGCCAACGCGCTTCCGCCGATGCCTTGCACCCTGATTATCCGAAATTTCATTCAGTTTCATCATCTACTCCCGTGAGCGGAGATATACTCGCGCTCGTCCTTACTCTTCCACTCGCACCAAGTGTTTTACTTTATTAACCATGCCGCGAACGGCTGGGGTGTCCTCTAATTCGCTGGTCCGGTTAATTTTATTAAGGCCTAATCCGACGAGGGTTTGCCGTTGATCTCTAGGACGCCCGATCGGGCTACCGATCTGAGTAACTCGTAATGTTTTTTTGTCATCAACCATATTCTACGCATCCATCCGTTCTTCAGGACGACGACCAACGATATCGCCAATCTTACGTCCACGCCGCGTCGCAACCATCCTCGGCGACTGCAGATTCTTTAAAGCTTCGAACGTTGCTTTGATCATATTGTGGGGATTTTGTGTTCCGAGGGATTTCGCAACGACATCCTGAACGCCCAAAGTCTCGAAAATAGCCCGCATAGGACCGCCGGCGATAATTCCAGTGCCAGGCGGAGCCGCCCGCAAAACGACCTTCCCTGCACCATAACGGCCCCGGACGTCGTGATGTAGTGTCCGGCCCTCGCGGAGCGGAACTCGGATCATATTGCGTTTTGCTTTTTCCGTACCTTTCCGGATTGCTTCCGGCACTTCTCTTGCTTTACCGGAACCGAATCCAACCCGGCCCTTTTCATCACCAACAACAACCAGCGCGGCAAAGCCGAAACGTCGGCCTCCTTTAACAACCTTTGCAACACGATTGATGCTAACAAGCTTATCAACAATATCGCTGTCTTCACGATTTTCTCGGTCGCGTCTTGGATTACGTGCCATATATCGATCTCCTAGAATGCCAGCCCGGCTTCGCGGGCTGCTTCGGCGAGCGCCTTCACTCGTCCGTGGTAAAGATATGGGCCGCGATCGAATACGACCTCCGTGACCCCCTTCTCTGTTGCGCGCTCAGCTAATAGTTTGCCGACAGCGGTACCAGCATCCAAGCCCGCTCCGGTAGACACACCTTCTTCTCGGCTAGACGCCGCCGCTAACGTCCTGCCATTCACGTCATCAATCACTTGAGCATAGATATACTTGTTTGAGCGAAAGACCGACAGACGTGGCCGACCGTTCGAACTTTTCCGAACTTTTCTACGTACACGGGCACGCCGCCGCTGTTCAAGCTTAGAATTACCAACCATGGCTATTTCTTCTTACCCTCCTTGCGGACGATAATTTCGTCCGCATATCGAACGCCCTTACCCTTGTACGGTTCTGGCTTACGAAAACCCCTAATTTCCGACGCAACTTGACCGACTTTCTGATTGTCGACACCGGATACAATTACCTCTGTTTGGGTCGGCGCATCGATCTTTATTCCCTCCGGTATTGGATAGCGGATTTCATGGCTATGACCCAGCTGGAGGACGAGATCTTTGCCCTGAACCTGTGCCCGATAACCAACACCCGTGATCTCCAACTTCTTTTCGAAACCAGCAGAAACACCTTTGACGATGTTATCGATAAGACTTCGCGTTGTACCCCACATAGTCCGTGCCCGCTTGGACTTATTTACCGGACGGACCCATACAAGATTTTCTTCCCGGGCAACCTCGACAACATCACTCAAATTCAGCGATAGTTCACCGAGTTTACCTTTGGCTTTGACAGTCTCGCCCTCTATCTGAAAGTCGACCCCATCCGGAACTTCCACAGGCAATAACCCAATACGTGACATATTTTGCTCCTGAGTCCCTAAAAGACTTCGCAAATAACCTCGCCGCCGACATTAGCAGCACGGGCTTCGTTATCCGACATCACACCCTGTGGGGTGGACAGGATGGAGATACCAAGACCGTTGTATACAGCCGGCAGATCACGAATCTTTGAATAGACCCGCCGACCCGGCTTCGAGACCCGTTGGATATGTCGGATCACCGGCGAGCCGTCGTGGTACTTTAATTCAATCCGAAGCTGGCTTAGGCCTTTTCGGATTTCTTCTGTTTCGTATCCGCGGATATAGCCCTCTCGCTTCAAAACTTCGAGCACATTCGCCCTCAATTTTGATGTCGGGGACAGAACAGCATTCTTATTTGCCCGCTGACCATTACGGATACGTGTCAAAAGATCACCGACGGGATCAGTCATACTCATCGTCGTTCTCTCCTCACCAGCTCGATTTGACCATGCCAGGAACCTGGCCATTTGAGGCAAGCTCGCGCAGCGCTATACGTGACATCTTGAATTTGCGGTAGACGCCCCTCGGACGGCCTGTAACCGCGCAACGGTTCTGAACACGAACCTTCGCAGAATTACGAGGCAACTTGGCTAACTTCAACCGAGCTTGGAAACGTTCATCCATTGGCAAATCGGCGTTATTCGCGATTTCCTTCAAGCGTTTCCGCTGAGCCTCGAATTTTTTGACCATACGGTCGCGTTTTAGGTTTCTTTCAATGGCGCTTTTCTTAGCCATGCGATCCTCCCAATCCCATTAGTTCATAAACGGGAAGTTGAAATTCCTGAGCAAGGACCGAGCCTGCTCGTCATTATCGGCGGTGGTGCACACCACGATATCCATACCCCGAAATTCATCGACAGAGTCATAGTCAATCTCAGGGAAAATAATTTGTTCTTGGATGCCCATTGCATAATTACCGCGCCCATCGAAACTTTTAGTCGATAATCCTCGGAAATCGCGCACACGCGGAAGTGCTATATTCACCAAACGATCAATAAATTCATACATACGGTCTCGGCGCAGGGTTACCTTAACCCCTATAGGCATCCCTTCCCGTAACTTAAACGTCGCGACTGATTTCCGCGCCCGGACAATGATAGGCTTTTGACCCGAAATAACAGTCATATCTCGTAGCGCATTATCAACCTTCTTAGAGTCATTTACAGCAGCACCAACGCCCATGTTAAGGACAATTTTTTCCAAACGAGGGATCTGCATTGAATTTGGGTATCCAAATTCCTCCTGCATCGAGGGTCGGATTGTAGAAATGTATGTTTCTTGCAAACGGGCAACCATCAACTCTCTCCCTAATCGATCACTTCGCCAGACCGCCGAGCGTAGCGGACCTTCCGGCCGTCTTCGAGTGTTCGAAAACCGATACGTGAGGCCTCTCCCCCTTCGGGGTCGAGCAGAGCTACGTTCGAAACGTGGATCGAGGCCTCCTTCTCAACGATACCACCCTGTTCTGTCTGGGTCTGACGCTGGTGACGCTTCACCATATGCACACCCTGAACCAAAACACGGTTTTGCTCCGTCAAAACCTTTAGGACGTTGCCTTTTTTACCTTTGTCCCGACCAGAGATGACTATTACCTCATCGCCTTTTTTTATTCGCGCAGCCATTATCTTACTCCGGTTTCACCGCCCTAAAGTACTTCTGGGGCAAGAGAAACAATCTTCATGTATCGCCGGGCACGCAGTTCGCGGGTCACCGGTCCAAAAATACGGGTGCCGATCGGTTCACCTGCATTATTCAGCAGTACCGCGGCATTTCGGTCGAATCGTATCGATGTCCCATCCGGACGCCGTATTTCTTTAGAAGTCCGTACAATGACAGCGCGGTGAACATCACCTTTTTTTACCCGGCCGCGCGGTATCGCCTCCTTAACGGACACGACGATTACGTCGCCAACCGTAGCCCAACGCCGTTTAGAACCACCGAGGATTCGGATGCACTGCACCCGGCGTGCGCCGGAATTATCGGCTACCTCGAGATTAGATTCAGGGATAATCATTGGTCTTGTCCTTATTCCTCAACGCTTCATGTGTCGTCGAAGACGACTTCCCAGCTTTTCGACTTGGAAATCGGTTTACATTCACGAATCCTAACGATCTCGCCGGCCGTACACTTGTTTTCTGGATCATGTGCCGCAAACTTTTTGGAGCGACGAATTATCTTTTTATACAACGGATGCTGAACCTGACGCTCGACGCGGACGGTTACGGTTTTGTCCGCTTTCGCTGAAACCACTGTCCCCTGGAGGATTCGCTTGGGCATATCCTATTCCTCGTTCCTTAAGATGGGTCAGCGACTTCGTGTCGCCGTTCGCTAATAATAGTTTTAATCCGCGCAATATCTCGGCGAACCTCACCCACTCGATTTGTCGCTTCCAGTTGACCGGAGGAACGCTGAAATCGCAGGTTTAGTTGCTCTCGCTTCAGCGTCTGAAGCTCATCTTTTAATTCATCGTCCGTTTTCTGACGTAGATCTACAGCATTCGCCATGATCACTCACTCCCACCAACTAGTCTGGTGACGACTTTGGTTTGCACCGGTAGTTTTGCTGCGGCAAGTTCAAGCGCTACCGTCGCTATTTCCTTTGGTACTCCATCTACCTCGAACATGATCCGGCCCGGTTTGACCCTGGCCGCCCAATACTCGACGGTGCCCTTACCCTTTCCCTGCCGAACCTCGGCGGGCTTTTGGGTTACAGGCACATCGGGGAATACCCGGATCCAGACGCGTCCGGAGCGGCGCATATGCCGGGTGATCGCCCGGCGTGATGCCTCGATTTGGCGCGCGGTGACACGACCTGGTGAGAGAGCTTTCAGCCCATAGGCGCCGAAAGTAAGCGTAGTCGCGCCTTTTGCGTTCCCTTTGATGCGGCCCTTGTGAGCCTTCCGGAACTTTGTTCTTTTTGGTGCAAGCATCTTACCGTTCCCGTTACGCCAACCTTAGCGGCTGACCTGCTGTTCCTGCAGTCGTTTATCCTGAGCCATGGGGTCGTGTGCCAGAATTTCACCTTTGAACACCCAAACTTTCACACCGCAGGCACCATATGTAGTGCGCCCGGTAGCCGTCCCATAATCGACGTCAGCTCGAAGGGTATGAAGCGGGACACGGCCCTCGCGATACCACTCCGTCCGAGCAATTTCCGCGCCGCCCAAACGACCGGCGCAATTGATACGTATACCCTCCGCACCCAGACGCATAGCCGACTGAACCGCGCGCTTCATTGCACGTCGGAACGCTACCCGACGCTCCAGTTGTTGGGCAATATTTTCAGCAACCAGCTTAGCATCTATTTCGGGCTTCCGAATTTCAACGATGTTCAGATGGGCTTCGCTACCGGTCATTTCAGCAACTTCCTTGCGAAGACGCTCTATATCGGCACCCTTCTTCCCTATCACCACCCCCGGTCGCGCAGAGTGAATAGTGACGCGAGCTTTCTTAGCAGGACGCTCTATAACAACCCGGCTTATACCGGCCTGCGATAGCTTGTCGAATAAATAATCCCGTAGCTTAATATCTTCGTGCAACAGGCCGGCATAATTATCGCCGTTGGAGTACCACCGCGAGTCCCATGTTCGGTTAATACCGAGACGGAGCCCGATTGGATTCACTTTTTGTCCCATTTAGGTTTCCTCCTCGACTTCGCGCACAACTACGGTGAGGTTACTGAAAGGCTTTTGGATCTTACCGACCCGACCGCGGGCACGGGCACGGAAGCGTTTCATCACGAATGCTTTACCAACTGTCGCCTCTGACACCACCAAACGATCTACGTCCAGTTGATGATTGTTTTCCGCATTGGCGATTGCAGCCTGCAGGACACTTTTTACTGTTCCAGCAATGCGTTTACGCGAGAAGCTGAGTTCTGCCAAAGCACGCTCTGCAGAGCACCCCCGAATCGACTGCGCAACAAGGTTAAGTTTCTGAGGGCTGACACGTATAGTTTTCGCGAAGGCCTGTGCCTCGTTATCGCCAAGACGGCGTTGATTGGACGGCTTGCCCATTTCAGCCCCTCTTTGCTTTCTTATCGGCAGCATGACCAAGATACGTACGAGTAGCTGCGAATTCACCAAATTTATGACCAACCATATTTTCCGTAACGAGTACCGGGATGTGCTTGTGTCCATTATGGACACCAAAGGTCAGCCCCACGAACTGCGGTAAAATTGTGGAACGTCGCGACCAAATTTTAATCACATCATTACGTCCTGACTCACGGGTTTCCTCTGCCTTTTTCAGGAGATAGCCGTCGACGAACGGGCCTTTCCAAACTGAACGGGCCATTGTGCCTCTCTCTTCTTACTTCTTGCGCCGCCGGCGCATAATTAGGTCATCAGATTTCTTTTTGCGCCGTGTGCGCGCACCCTTGGTGGGCTTACCCCACGGGGAAACGGGATGGCGGCCGCCGGAAGTGCGGCCTTCACCACCCCCATGGGGATGATCCACCGGATTCATCGCAACACCGCGAACTTGAGGACGCTTACCCATCCACCGCTTTCGACCCGCCTTAGACAAATTAATATTCTGGTTGTCAGAATTGGAAACAGCCCCAACCGTCGCCATACATTTTGCCGGCACCATACGAAGTTCACCGGACGTCAGCCTTACCTGAGCATAGCCAGAGTCCTTGCCAATCAATTGAACGTAAGTACCCGCTGCACGGGCTAGTTGGCCGCCTTTCCCGGGCTTCATCTCCACATTATGAATGATAGTACCGACCGGCATATTTTCCATAGGCATCGCGTTACCCGGCTTAATGTCGGCCCGTTTTCCAGATACCACAACGTCACCGTCCCGAAGACGTTGTGGCGCCAAAATATAGGCTTCATCACCATCCTCATATCTAATCAGAGCGATGAAAGCAGACCGGTTCGGATCGTATTCGATCCGCTTGACCTTTGCCGGAACATCGAATTTTGTACGCTTAAAATCGACGACCCGATAAAGACGTTTGTGTCCACCTCCTCGGCGACGCGACGTAATACGGCCCTTGTTGTTGCGGCCACCTGACTTAGTAAGTCCTTCGGTAAGTGCCTTGATCGGCTTACCTTTCCAAAGGTCAGAGCGGTCAACAAGGACCAGACCGCGTTGGGCGGGTGTATTGGGCTTGTATTGTTTTAGCGCCATTTGATCAAACCCCCGTGGTCACATCGATTGAGTGACCGTCTTCCAGAGTCACGATAGCTTTTTTGTAGTCCGGCCGTTTACCTATCATCCCCCGAAACCGCTTTACCTTGCCCTGCTGGCGGATAGTGTTAACAGTCTTGACCTTCACCTTAAAAAGCTCTTCCACTGCCGCCCGTATTGCCGGCTTATTTGCGGTCAGCGGGACCCGAAAAGTTACTTGGTTATACTCCGAGCCCATGGTGGCCTTTTCGGTAATGACGGGAGCCAAAATGACATCGCAGGCCGAAGCAGCCGAAATGGTTACGGAACGATGATATTTCCAGCTCATGAAAGTCGCTCCTGAAGATGCTCGGCAGCACCCCTAGTTAGGACCAATGTATCGCGGCGAATGATGTCATACACATTAGCACCCTGTTGGGGCAAAACGTCGACGTTAGCGATATTAGCCGCCGCTCGGGCAAGATTGCTGTCGATTTCAGCACCAGCAACGATCAGAACATTTGACCATCCAAGCGCGGAGAGCTTGGCAGCGAGATCTTTCGTCTTCGGGGCGGCTAGCGTTGCATCTTCAAGTATGACCAGTTTACCGTCAGCCTGCTTATCAGACAGCGCTGATCGCATCGCCATCTGACGAACTTTTCGAGGTAGCTTATGCCCATGATCCCTTACAACTGGACCAAAAACGGTCGAACCTCCTCGGAACTGCGTAGCGCGAACTGTCCCCGCGCGCGCGCGCCCAGTTCCCTTCTGGTTCCAGGGTTTAGCTGTCGTCCCCCTAATTTCGCTAACATTCTTGGTTTTGTGATTACCACTTCGGCGTTTCGCAAGTTGCCAATTAACCATTCGCGAAATGATGTCTTTCCGGACTTCGGACCCAAATACACCATCGGCGAGGTCAATTGAACCCGCTTTCTTATTATCAAGAGTGAGCACGTCGCATTTCATGGCGCGCTATTCCTTCTTCTCATCATTATCTTTCGACTCATCGATAACTTCAGTGGTGGCCTCTTGTACCGGCGCTTCTGCAGTAGCTGTCTTTACAACGCTCCGGACACCAGCCGGGAACGGCACACCCTCCGGAAGTATTGACTTAATCGAATCGGAAACCTCTACCCACGCGCCCTTGTGTCCGGGCACACTCCCACTGACCATAATAAGGCCTTGTTCAACATCGGTCCGTACCACCGCCAAGTTTTGAACAGTGACCCGTTCGGCGCCCATGTGCCCAGCCATCTTTTTACCTTTAAACACCTTGCCCGGATCTTGGCTGTTACCGGTGGAGCCATGGCTACGGTGGCTTATGGATACGCCATGAGTCGCCTCAAGCCCCTTGAAATTATGCCGCTTCATACCACCTGCAAAACCCTTTCCGATGGTCGTTCCGGCAACATCTACCATCTGCCCCGGCACGAAGTGACCGGCCGTCAATTCATCTCCCACGCTAAGCATCGCATCCTCAGAAACTCGGAATTCTGAGAGCTTCCGCTTTGGCGCAACCTTGGAGCGGGCATAGTGTCCACGCATTGGCTTGGAAATATTCTTTGCCTTAGCGGTACCCACGCCTAACTGAACGGCGGTATAACCATTCTTCGAGGATGTGCGGACGTCAACCACCTGACAGTCTTCGACCTTGAGAACCGTCACCGGTACGTGCACGCCCCCATCCGTGAAAATGCGGGTCATACCCATTTTCTGTGCGATCAATCCTGAGCGCATATTCCTGTCCCTAGAGCTTAATCTCGACATCAACTCCGGCCGCTAAGTCAAGCTTCATCAAAGCGTCAACCGTCTGCGGTGTGGGGTCAATAATGTCGAGTAACCGCTTATGAGTTCGAATTTCGAACTGCTCGCGCGATTTTTTGTTAACATGAGGCGACCGCAGAACCGTGTACTTCTCAATCTTAGTAGGAAGCGGGATCGGGCCCCGCACTTCTGCCCCGGTGCGTTTGGCGGTATCCACGATCTCCCCGGTCGAGGTATCGAGCACTCGGTGATCGAAGGCCTTGAGCCGAATGCGAATATTCTGATTGTCCATGTCTTCGCCCCTTCAAAGGCCCTAGGCTTATAAGTTATTCGGTTATTGCTGCAACGACGCCGGCACCAACGGTGCGGCCGCCCT
>CETH01011159.1_pt1 | contig 19599 bp, 18 predicted proteins | sample 361461 | NCBI WGS metagenome assembly CETH01 (sample SAMEA2622695, study PRJEB7988) | marine metagenome | isolation source: saline water (ENVO:00002010), including
AATGACTTTACAAATCTTGAATTAGATGAAACTTTATATAATAATAGTTATAAATTATCAGATTTAAATAGTGATCAAGTATATTTTTGGAGGGTACAACCAATTAATATATGTGGAACAGGAGATTTTTCTAATTATAATATTTTTAAAACAGATAAAATTTCATGTATTGATTATTACTCTTCTAATCTCCCAATAGATTTGAATGATGCAAATTCAAATTCAAAAGGTATAACTGTTGCAGAGGTATCTATTCCATATGACGTTCCAATTGTAGATTTAAATGTTTTGGTAAACATTGATCATTCTTGGTTAGAGGACTTAACTCTTTATCTTGAGTCACCTGATGGAGTGAAAATTATATTGAGTAAACAAATAGGTGGTTCAGGAAATAATTATTCAGAGACTGTTTTTGATCAGGATTCAAATAATAATATTTTTAATTCATCGCCTCCTTTTTCAGGGTCATTTAAGCCTGTTCAGAGTTTAGAAGCATTTTATAATAGAAGTGCTTTTGGAAAATGGAAATTAATAGTAGAGGATAGTTTCCAAGAGGATACAGGCTCAATAAATTCTTTTTCCATTGAAATGTGTCTACTTGGGACACCAATGCCAAATAGTGATGAAGATTCAATAGTAGATGACCAAGACAATTGTCCTAACATTTCAAATCAAGATCAATTAGATTCAGATGGAAATGGTATTGGAGATATTTGTGATATTTTTTCAGAACAAAACATTTTACTTTCAAAGAGTAACTCAACATGTAAATTTAAAAATAATGGAAAAATTCAAATAGAGGTTAAAGCCGATTATGATTATAATGTAATTGTAGATTCTGATAATGGTTTTTATAAAAATTTGAATTTTGATTTGTCTGGATTAATTATTGAAAATTTATCGCCTGGAAAATATTCAATATGTATAACAAGTAATTCATTTACAACTTATATATCATGTTATGAAACTTTGATTGTTGAGCCTGAGTTAAATGTTCAATCATTTTTAAATTTAAATGATAGGGTTTTAAATTTAAATTTATCAGGTAGTAATAATTACATTGTTACTTTAAACGATGATGTTCATTATTATAAAAATTCTGGTGATTATAAATTAGATCTTTCTAAAAAAATAAATTATTTGAAGGTTGAAACAGAAAATCAATGTCAGAATTTTTATGAGGAATGGATTCCTACTGAAGATATTATTAAGGTCTTTCCTAATCCTGTATTAAATAAAACAAATATTTTATTTTTAAAAAATCAATTTTATAATATTTCTTTATTTGATTCCAGCGGAAATTTATTGTGGGATAATTCCACATCTCAGAATTATATTAATTCTTCAATTGAAATAGACATGACTGGTTTTGTTCCAGGGTTATATATTTTAGAAGCAAAAAATCAAGATTTAATAAAAACTTTTAAAATAATTAAAGAATGAATAGATTTATTGTAATAATAACTTTTATTTTATTTCAATGCTCAAAGGATCAAACTTTGGAACCTGATTCAGTTTTTCTTATATCTCCGACAAATCAAGACAATTGTAGCAGCTCTACAATAATTGATGAAAGTAAAAGTCAAGTTGATTTTAGTTGGTCTCAATCATTAAATACTGATCAATATGAAATTGTTGTGGAAAATCAATCCAATAATTTACAATTAAAAAAAATATCTCTTGAAAATAATACTTCTCTTATATTAGACAGAGGGATTAATTATTCATGGTGGGTTATCTCAAGATCAAATAAATCATCAATTACTGCAAGGAGTTTGATATGGCAATTTTATTTAGAGGGCCCATCAATTAAAGAGCATATTCCTTTTTCTGCAGTTTTATTTTCTCCTCAAAATGAGGAACAAATAAATCTAAACAACCAAAATAAATACATTTTTAAATGGAGCGGAAGTGATCTTGATGATGACATTGATTATTATGTTATCTATATTGGAAATTCTATAGATGAAATGGAAATTATAGAAAATAATATTAAAAGTCAGGAGGTAGAATTAGAATTACAAAAGCAAAAAACATATTATTGGAAAATTTTAAGCGTTGATTCAAAAGAAAATAGTTCATCATCACAGATTTATAGTTTTTATACAAAATAAAAAAGTTAGTTAAACTTATTCATTGTATTTTGAATTCCATTAAATATAAATGACAAAATAATTTCGCAACTTTCGCTAAGATAATCCTCTAGAGATTTGTTTTCAATTTCATTCCATTTATTTAAAACAAAATCAACTTTGTTTTTATTTTTTTCTTTATTATTAATTCCGAATCGTAATCTAGGATAATTTTGACTGCCTAATATTTCCTCTATGTTTTTTAATCCATTATGACCTCCTGAACTACCTTTTGATCTAATTCTTAATTTGCCAAAAGGGAGATTTAGGTCGTCAGTAATTACCAGTAAATTTTCAATGGGTATTTTTTCTTTATTCATCCAATATTTAACGGATTTCCCACTTAAATTCATGTAAGTATTTGGTTTAATTAGCACAATTTTTTTTCCTTTTTTTTGAAGAATTGTTTTTTCTGCTAATTTGAATGTCTCAAAAGGTAGTTTTTCTTTATTAGATAAATAATCAACTATTTCAAAGCCTATATTATGCCGTGTCATTTTATATTTAGAACCAATATTTCCTAAACCAACAACTAGAAATTTTTTTGAATTAGGTAAATGAGCTTTTTTAAAATTAAAAATTTTATAAAAAAATGACATAATCCTATGAAGTTAAAAAAAAGCATACACATGTATGCTTTTATTTAAAAATTAAAAAAAATGATTTTAACTATCTTTTTTATCTTCTTTTGGCTTTTCACTTGAATCATCTTTCTTTCCATCATCTTTCTTTCCATCATCTTTTTTTCCATCATCTTTCTTTGCATCATCTTTTGAATCGCCTTCTTCTGTAGTTTCATCAGTTTCTTCAGCTTCAAGCTCTTCATCAATTAGTGAAGCACGAGAAGTTCTCACTTGACAAACAACAGTATTATCTGGGTGAAGAATTGTATATAATTCATTTTTTAGTTCCGAAGTATATAATTTATTTCCTAATTCTAATTTACTAACATCTGCAGTTAAAAAGTCAGGAAGATTTTTTGGCAGGGCTTTTATTCTTAGTTTTCTCTTATTTCTAGATAGAACGCCTCCACTTAATAATACACCTGGTGCAGCTCCTTCAACTTTAACGGGAATATCCATTGACACTTCTTTGTTATCAAATATTTGATAAAAGTCAATATGAAGAATTTTATCAGTTAGGGGGTGAAATTGTATATCCTGAAGAATCGCATTGATTTCAGTTTTTTCATCAATTATTAATTTTGCAGTAAAAGCATTAGGTGTATATACAAGTTTGCTGAAATCAAGTTCTAGTGCGGAAAAATGAAGAGGTTCATCACCTCCATACAACACACATGGAACTCTGCCAGCATTACGTAAAGCTTTACTTGAAGATTTGCCCACGCTTTCTCTTTTAGATCCTTTTATTGTTATAGATTTCATGTTTTTTTAATTTACATTAAGAATTTAGAATGAATTGATTTATTAGAGTGAACAGATTCCATAACTTCAGCGAAAAGCTTAGAGCAACTAAGAATTTTAACTTTAGGATGATTCTTTTTAGAAGTGATTGAATCAGAAACTATTAATTCTTCTAATTTAGATTTTTCAATTTTATTAAATGCATCTCCAGAAAGAATAGCATGAGTACATATTGCTCTTACAGATTTAGCACCCCTATCAATCACGAGATCAGCAGCCATTGTTAAAGTACCTGCGGTATCCACCATATCATCAACTAATACAACATTTTTTCCTTTTACTTCTCCAATAAGTTCCATATGAGAAATAACATTAGCTTTTTTTCTTTGTTTGTAGCAAATTACAACATCAGATTTTAAAAATTTTGAATATGCATAAGCTCTTTTTGAACCTCCCATATCTGGGGATGCAATTGTAAGATTATTAAGTTTTAAAGATAAAAGATAAGGAAGAAAAATTGATGAAGCATATAAATGATCTACTGGTTTTTCAAAAAAACCTTGGATTTGATCTGCGTGAAGATCCATCGTTATAATTCTAGTAGCACCAGCGGTTTCAATCAATTTCGCAATTAATTTGGCACCAATTGGGACTCGAGGTTTATCTTTTCGATCCTGACGTGCCCAACCAAAATAAGGTATAACAGCTGTAATATGGCGTGCAGATGCTCTTTTAGCTGCGTCCAACATTAATAACATTTCCATTAGGTTTTCAGAAGAAGGATTTGTAGATCCAATTATAAATATTCTTGCACCTCTTATAGACTCCTCAAATGAAGGTTGAAATTCTCCATCACTATAATGAGAAAAATTAACTTTTCCTATCTCTACACCATAGTGCTTAGAAATCTTTTTTGCTAAATCTAAACTTTGAGAGCAAGAAAATATTTTAACAGACGGCTCCAATTTTTTTATATTTGGACTGCAAATTTAGAAATATTTTTAAGCTTATCGTTATGGTTTAAATTAAAAGTCAAAAAAATAATTTTCTATTTTTGAAATTTTTGCCTCGGTGGCGGAATTGGTAGACGCGCTGGATTCAAAATCCAGTTCTTTCGAGAGTGTGGGTTCGATTCCCACCCGAGGTACATAATTCTAAAATTTTATTTTTTGATATTTAAGTGTTTTTCTTAAATATAAAGGATGTTTTGGAATACCATTGACTGATAATTCAATACAGTAGGGTTCTTTTACTATTTTTTTTAACCAAAAGGGAGTCTTTTCATTATTTCCCCAAGCATAAATAATTAATTTAGATTTTTTTACCATACTTTTTATTGAATCAACATTTTTTTTTTCTTGAATTTTTTTAATTGAAACAATATTTTTTGGGTATGGGCTTATATTACTGTATAAATTTCCTACATAAAAACCTCCAAATCCCCATGATTTAGAAAAGGCTATTAGTTTTTTTATTGTTGGATCATTTTTATTTGCGCATGCGATTGAAGGGTTTAGCATAATAAATAAAATTTTTGGCAATCTTTTTTCCCAAATTCTATATAAACTATATCTACATAGCCCATCTTTTGAAAAAATTGCATGCCCAATCATTTTACTTTTTGAATAAATAAAATAGTAAGGAAAGAATAATACTCAAAAGTATTGAGGTTCCAAGAGGAAAATAGAAACTAAAATTTTCTTTTTTATATGTAAAGTCTAAAGGATTATTATAAAAATTAGGATACTTATCAGCTAATATTAAAATTAACCCTAAAATCGATATAAATATTCCAATACTTAAAATTACTTTTCCGATAACTTTAAAATTTAATTAAAATTATAAAAATTAAATTCACTTGCCTAAAATATCAAATTGGTAATTGTATTTAATGGTTATTATTTGATTATCAATTTTATCAATAAAATCTCTGTCTCTTATAGTATTTATAACAAGAAAAAGTCCAGTGTTTGCATTTTTTATCCATCCAAAACGAGCATTTAAAGATGTAATATTTGAAATATTATTATACTGTATTAGGCTTTGAATAAAAATTCTTGGTGTGAAAGAGTAAGCAAAACGTAATCCTGAGATAAATGCATTTATTGTACCATTCCTTAATTTTAAATTATTATAATTTAGAGATAGAGAGGAATTAAATTTATTACCTAGACGAAAATTTATTTTATTTATACTAGAAACTCGATTTCCCCCAAAGTATCCACCAATAAAAGTTGTTGTTTTATATGATATTTTAGCATTGGGATTAGTTATAATAACAAGTTGAAGTTCTTTGTTTTTATATTCTCCTTTTTCAATTTTTACGTTTGATATTTCAAAATCTTTAAAAACTCCCTCTTTTGTAAGGTTAATTCCAGTATGAATTTCAAAACCACTTTCCCAAACCCAATGGTTATCAATATGTGTCCATCCTGTTGTTAATTCTCTATCAAAATTCCAAAACGATCTATGGGCAATATGTGGCCTTACCTCTAAAAGTTTGCCAGTATTTTTTGGTCTCCATTGCTTCCATATTAAGGAACCGAATTTTATAAATCCATCGTTCCTGCTTAAATAACCAACTTCTGGGTTAAAACCTTCACCTACTTCAGTGTAATTAGCTATTAATCTCCATCCGTCCCAATTATATACACTCTCAATTCTTAGTGCATGATCTTTAGAATTTATTTCAGGAGAATTACTTTTAGAAATAAAGCCAGTTATTTCAGCTTTTTTTCCAAGACCCCATTTCCCATCTAAGGCATAAACTTTATTATATTTACTGCTACTTTTAATGTTTTGTTTATTTATTATTATTCCACCAAAAGAAGATCTGCTTTTAGAAAAGTCATGATTTATCCTTGCAACCGTAAAACTAGTTTTATCAATATTAGATGAAATAATATCGTCAGTATACATGTTTAAAAGACCAATGTTGGTTTGACCAATTTTACCTGAAATTCTTGACCCACCTATTATAGGTATAATAGAACCATTATCAGATAGACCTATTCTTCTGCTAAAAAATAAATCAACTTCACCAGGACTTCCAACAGAAAATTGGCCTGCATTTTCCAAAAAGAAAGATCTTTTTTCTGGAAAAAAAAGGTTAAACCTATCAATATTTATTTGTTGATCATCAACTTCAACTTGAGCAAAATCTGTGTTATAAGTTAAATCAAGGGTTAAACCAGGAGTTAAACTGTATTTTACATCTATGCCTTTATCAAAATTTGTATTTTTTGTTTTATCAGATTTATCATTAACTCTTTGAATGAGACTGTAAGGAATTATTTTAAGGTTTTTAGGGTTTTTAATATTTATACCAGTTAATTTACCTGCAAGAGAAAGTCTTTTAATTTCAAACCCAAGAGGTAAAGGAGACCAATATACTGTTTCAGAATTCTTACTTATGTTTCTTTGAAAATTTATACCCCAAATTTTATTTTTACCAGGACTGAAACGAATTGAATTTAGAGGAATTGCAAATTCAGCACTCCAACCATAATCACCTATATTTGTTTTAACCTCCCAAGACGCATCCCAATTTATATTTGTTCCTCCAATCACTCCAGCTTGTTGCCTATTAACATTAAAATTTCCTTTACCTTCATTATCAATTTGAGCATCGTATTCCATGCCATTAGAATTTGTTCCAAAAAGGAAACCGTTTTGTTGATCATTATAAGTGTCAATAATAAATAAAAAGCTATCCTCATCATTAAGATCGGAATCTCTTCTCGAATCGGAAATAACAATCTTTTCAGGATTTTTGTCAAAACATACAACTCCTAAAAAAAGCATTTTATCTGAGAAAGCAATTCTTATTTCAGTTTTTTCGGAGGCAATTTGTCCAAATCTTGGTTTAATTTGAATTAAATCTTTTATTGGGTTTATTTTCATCCATAATGGGTCAGATAAGATATTTCCATCAATATTTGGTTCAACTGAAAAGAAAGAGGCTTTAATTTCTTTATTATTTTTTTCGAAATTTTCTTGGGAAAAAGAAGAAATTGAAAGAAAAATAAATAAAAATGATATTTTAAATTTCAATATATATTTTTCTATTAAACGTTAGACTCTAAAATATTTTTACAATAATCTACGCATTTTTTAACTTCTTTAATAATGGTTGAATCTGAAGGAGTTTTATATTCATATTCAACGGTAGCAGGAAATTTATATTTTTTATCTTTCATGTTTAAAAGAACCTCTTTTATTGGAGTATCTCCAGTTCCCCAAACTACATTTTCTTTTCCATTTTTTGGATTTTTTCTGTCCTTTAAATGAATACTCTTTATGTGCATATTTTTTTTATTAAAAAAATCAATTGTTTCATTTGTAGAATAACCAGCTGCTGTATAATGACCAATATCAATATTTATTGCATTATTTGGAGATTGTTTTAGCGCTTCATCCCACCAAGTAGGGGTTTGTTGAGTATGGCCATGATAACCAACGTATATTTTATTTTTTTCAGCTAACTTTCCTAATCTCATTGACTGATCTTTTTTTGGTAGTTCAACAGTAACATGAGAGGCGCCTAGAGCTTTACCTGCTTTCATGGCAAAAGTAATTTCATCATCAGTATTTTTAGATCCAAGAAGAAAATCAGGCTTGTAAGCATAAATATCAACACCGGCTTTTTTAAAGAGTTTTCCAAGTTTTTCAAATTTATTTAAATCTGCACTTTTTCTCCATTTTTGAGCTTTTTCTCGATTATCTTTTAATTGACTGCGTAACTCTTTTAATTCTTTTCTATCTATACCTGACTTTTCTTTCTTATAAATTAATTGATAGAATTTTTTCATATCAACATTTTTCCCAGGTCTTCCAGCATATATTTCAGCAGGATCACCCATAAGTTCAATAGAATTAACTTCAGATGAAAGAACATATTCTAGAATAGCTTCAGCACTTTGATCTGGCATTTCTCTAAATGAGTATGTAATTACTCCTAATTGAACACCATTTATAAATGAATTGTTTTTGATTAAATTAGGAATTATCATGGGTGCACCCATAATTTTTTTTGTCATAATACCAAAAGAGGCAAGTGTAAGTCCTGTTTTCTTAATAAAAAGTCTTCTAGAGGATTTATTTGATTTAGATTTCATTATACTTTATAATTTAAAAACTTTATTAGTTTTTTTTATTTACTTGAAATTTAATGATTTTAATTAAATGAAACTTATATTTATTATATAAATTAATAGCTGTCAAATGTATTACATAGGATATGATCTTGGAAGTTCTTTTGTTAAAATAGCTTTATTAGATTATAAGAAAAACAAGCAAGTATCTTTAATTAAAGAACCAACATCTGAGATGGAAATAATTTCTTTAAAGGATGATTGGGCAGAACAAGATCCTAAGTTGTGGTGGAAATATATTTGTAATGGCACAAAAAAAATAATAAACAAAACTAAAATTAATAAGGATCTAATTAAAGCCGTTGGAATATCTTATCAAATGCATGGTTTAGTTTTATTAGATGATAAAAAAAAACTCTTAAGAAACTCAATTATATGGTGTGATAGTAGAGCTGTAGATATTGGAAATAAAGCTAAAAAAGAAATTGAAGTTGAAAATTTAAGAGAAAAGTTGCTAAATGCCCCTGGAAATTTTACAGTTTCAAAATTGAAATGGGTAATGGAAAATGAACCTGAGTTGTATAAAAAAGTAAAATATTTTATGTTACCTGGGGATTATATTGCTTATAAATTGACAGGAGAAATATCTACAACTATTAATGGTTTATCTGAAGCAATTTTATGGGATTTTAAATCTAATTCTTGTGCAGATTGGCTTCTGGATTATTTTGGAATTGATAAAAACTTTATACCACGTGTAGTAAAAAATTTTGAAGAGCAGGGAAGAATTAATAAAAAAGCTTCAGAAGAATCGGGCTTACCATTTAACATTCCTTTAAAATATAGAGCTGGAGATCAACCAAATAATGCATTTTCTTTAAATGTTTTAAATCCTGGAGAAATTGCTGCAACTGCTGGAACTTCAGGAGTTTTGTTCTCTTTGACAGATAGTTTGAAAACTAATGAAATTTCAAGAATAAATCATTTTGCACATGTAAATTATACCAAAAAATCTACAATTGTCGGAAAATTACTATGTATAAATGGCACAGGTATTCAATACAAATGGCTTAGAGAAATTACCAATGAAAAAGAATATTATAAAATGAATAAAATTCTTATTGATGTTCCAGTTGGGTGTGAAGGCCTCATAAATTTTCCTTTTGGAAATGGCGCAGAAAGAATTTTCAATAATAAAATAATTGGTTCACATTTTATTAATCTAAACTTTAACAGACACAGTAAAGCTCATTTGTATAGGTCTGCAATTGAAGGAATTGCTTTTTCATTTGCATATGGTATTGAATTAATGAACGAAGATCAATCTTTAATTGAAGTTATAAGAGCAGGAAATGATAATTTGTTTCAATCAAAAGTTTTTGCAGAAACACTATCTTCAATAATTGGTAAAAATATTCAAATATATAACACTAATGGAGCTATAGGAGCAGCTAGAGCATCAACTATAGAAGCAGATAATTTTGATTATTTTAAAAAATCAAACAAAATTAACGATTTAGTTATAGAATATGAGCCAAAAAAAAATAATGATGAATATATTCTAGCTTATGAAAATTGGAAAAAAGAGTTAAACAAGAAAATTAAAATTTAATTAGATGGCACTAATAGGAGATAAAGAGTTTTATAAAGGGATTAATAAAATATCATACGAGGGTAAAAAGTCGGATAATCCTTTAGCATATAAGTATTATGATCCTGAAAAAATAATAGCAGGAAAAAAAATGAAAGATCATTTTAAATTTGCTGTAGCATATTGGCATTCATTCTGTGGCCTTGGTTCAGATCCTTTCGGTCCTGGAACTCAGATGTTTGAATGGAATAAAAGTGGTGATCCTATCCAAAGAGCTAAAGATAAAGCAGATGCTGCTTTTGAGTTTATTACTAAAATGGGATTTAATTATTTCTGTTTTCATGATGTTGATATAATAGAGGAAGCTAATACTCTTTCTGAAACTGAAAAAAGACTTCAAATAATTAGAGATTACATAAAAGAAAAAATGAGAATTTCTGGTGTTAAAGTTTTATGGGGAACAGCTAATTGTTTTAGTAATCCGATATATATGAATGGCGCGGCAACAAATCCAGAATTTAATATTGTTGCAAGAGCTGGAGCTCAGATTAAAGTAGCTCTTGATACAACAATATTTTTAAATGGTGAAAATTATGTTTTTTGGGGAGGAAGAGAGGGTTATATGTCACTTCTAAATACTAAAATGGGGAAAGAATTAGATCATTTGGCACAGATTTTAATATTGGCAAGAGATTATGCTAGGTCTCAAGGGTTTAAAGGGACTTTTTTTATAGAACCAAAACCAATGGAACCAATGAAACATCAATATGATTTTGATGCCGCCGCCTCAATAGGTTTTATTAATAAATATGGGTTAGAAAAAGATTTTAAATTAAATATTGAAGTAAATCATGCGACTCTTGCCCAACATTCTTTTGAGCATGAATTGGCATTTGCTGCAAATTCAAATATGTTAGGTAGTATTGATGCAAATAGGGGAGATTATCAAAATGGATGGGATACTGATCAATTCCCTAACAATATTTATGAAATTACTCAAGCTATGATGATTTTAATAAAAGAAGGAGGCTTAATGGGAGGTGGAATTAACTTTGATGCTAAATTGAGAAGAAATTCAACGGATAATGATGACATTTTTCATGCTCATATTGGAGGAGCTGATGTTTTTGCAAGATCTTTAATTATTGCTGATAAAATTATAAATGAATCAAATTATGGTTCAATACTTGAAAATCGTTACAAGAGTTTTGATAATGGTTTAGGAAAAAAATTTGAAAGTGGTGAGTTATCTTTAGAAGACTTATACGAAATAGCTCATAAAAATCCTGATCCTAAATTAATAAGTGGAAAACAGGAGTTAATTGAAAATTTAATTAATCAATATTTATAAATTTTTTTAACTCAAAAAAAGATATACAAATTATTATGCATGCATAGTAAATTTATTACCTTTGTTTTACAGTAAAATTTAAAAAATAATTAATAATCAATTAATGAATATTTTAGTATGCATCAGTAACGTACCCGACACTACTTCTAAAATAAACTTTAAGAATAATGATTCCGAATTTGACTCAAATGGAGTTCAATATATTATAAATCCAAATGACGAATTTGGTTTGACAAGAGCAATTTGGTTTCAAGAGAAAAATAATGCAGAAGTGACTGTATTGACTGTCGGTGATCAAACTTGTGAGTCTATTTTAAGAAAGTGTTTAGCTATTGGCGCTAATAAAGCAATTAGAATAGACGCTGTTCCAAAAGACGGATATTTTGTTGCATCTCAAATCTCTGAAATTTGTAAGATTAATAAATACGATTTGATTATTTGTGGAAGAGAGTCGATAGATTATAATGGAGCGATGGTTGGAGGAATCTTATCAAATATGATAAATTGTCCCTATGTTGCTAATTGTATTGGATTATCAATTGATAATAAAAAGGCAACTTTAGAAAGAGAAATTGATGGAGGAAAAGAAGTCTTATCCTGTGAGCTTCCAGTTATTATTGGTTCTCAGAAAGGATTAGTTGAAGAGACAGATCTAATCATTCCTAATATGAGAGGAATAATGCAAGCAAGACAAAAAACACTTGAGGTCTTACCTGCTAATAGTATTAAAAATTTAACAGACACAAATAAATTTTTTAAACCTAAACCAAAAAAAGAAGTAAAGTTGGTTGATTCTGAAGATGTGAATGAATTGATTAATTTACTTCAAAATGAAGCAAAAGTTTTATAATAATAGGTTATGTCAGTAATTGTATATATAGAATCAGAAGAAAATAAAATAAAAAAAGCAAGTTTAGAAGCAGTAAGTTATGCAAAAAAAATATCCGAATCTTTAAAAAAAGATTTGATAGCAGTTAGTTTTAATTTGACAGATTTCTCAATATTAAAAAATTACGGTGTTGATAAGCTTTATAATATTTCAGATGATAAACTAAAAGTTTTTGAGGTTAATATTTACTCAAATAATTTATCAAACTTATTTAATGAATTAGAGCCTGAAATAATTGTAATAACTTCTTCTGCAAATTCTCGTTATTTAGGCCCAATTTTAGCATCTAAAATAGATGCGGCTTATATTTCAAATGTTACATCATTACCTATTTCTTATTCGCCATTTTCTGTAAAAAGATCATGCTTTACAAATAAGGCTTTTAATGAAACTTCTACAAAAAAATCAACTGTCGTTTTAAGTTTATCCTCTAATTCATATGGGTTACATGAAAACAAATCTAACTTAATATTAGAGGAAATTAAAGGTATTGATTCAAATTCTGCATTAAAAGTAGATTCATTAGAAAAATTAACAAACAAAGTAACTATTGCCGATGCAGATATAGTTGTTTCTGGTGGAAGAGGTTTAAAAGGACCTGAAAATTGGCATTTAATTGAGGGTTTGGCTGAAGTTTTAGGGGCTGCTACGGCATGTTCTAAACCAGTTTCAGATATGGGTTGGAGGCCACATAGTGAGCATGTAGGTCAAACTGGAAAGCCTGTTGCATCAAATTTGTATATAGCGGTAGGAATCTCAGGTGCAATTCAACACTTAGCTGGAGTTAATTCCTCAAAAGTTAAAGTTGTAATTAACAATGATCCTGAAGCTCCTTTTTTTAGATCTGCTGATTATGGTATTGTAGGTGATGCCTTTGAAGTTCTCCCTAAACTTATAGAAGGTTTGAAAGCAATTAAATAGTATTTTGCCTATGATTAATAAAAAAGTTTCTTCAGTAACTAAAGCATTGGAGGGGATTTCTAATGGGATGACTTTAATGATTGGAGGATTTGGTTTATGTGGAATTCCAGAAAATTCAATTTTAGAATTAACAAGATCTGGTGTAAAAAATTTAGTTTGTATTTCAAATAATGCTGGTGTAGATGATTTTGGATTGGGCTTGCTATTAAAAAACAAACAGATTCATACTATGATAGCATCTTATGTTGGAGAAAATGCTGAATTTGAGAGACAAATGCTTTCAGGAGAATTAAAAGTAATTTTAACTCCACAGGGAACTTTAGCTGAAAAATGTAGAGCTGCTCAAGCTGGAATACCAGCGTTCTATACTCCAGCAGGCTATGGAACAGAAATAGCTAAAGGAAAAGAAGTTAAAGTTTTTGATGGTAAAAGTTATATTCTTGAAGAAGCTTATAAGGCTGATTTCTCAATTGTCAAGGCATGGAAGGGTGATGAAAGTGGAAATCTTATTTTTAAGGGAACTGCAAGAAATTTTAATCCAATGATGTGTGGTGCGGGTAATATTACAATTGCAGAAGTTGAGAGTTTAGTTCCGATTGGTCAATTGGATCCTAACTCTATTCATATTCCAGGAATTTTTGTTGATAGAATTTTTCAAGGATCAAAATTTGAAAAAAGAATTGAACAATTAACTTTAAGAAAAAAATAGATGCCTTTAGACAAGAATTTAATTGCAAAAAGAATTTCTCAAGAACTTAAAGATGGTTTTTATGTTAATTTAGGAATTGGTATACCTACTCTTATTGCTAATTATGTTCCTGAAAATATAAATATTGAGTTTCAAAGTGAAAATGGAGTACTTGGAATGGGCCCCTTTCCCATTAAAGGTAGTGAAGATCCAGATTTAATTAATGCCGGAAAACAAACTATAACAACTTTGCCTGGAGCTAGTTTTTTTGATTCAGCTACTAGCTTTTCTATGATAAGAGGAAAACATGTTGATTTAACTGTTTTGGGAGCGATGGAAGTTTCTGAAAAAGGAGATATTTCTAATTGGAAAATCCCTGGTAAACTTGTAAAAGGTATGGGTGGAGCTATGGATCTAGTTGCATCTTCAGATAATATTATAGTTGCTATGATGCATTTAAATAAAAAAGGAGAATCAAAGTTGCTTAAAAAATGTAAATTACCAATTACTGGATTACGTTGTGTAAAAAAAATTGTCACAGAACTTGCTGTTATAGATATTATAAATGAAGAGTTTCATTTAAAAGAAATTGCACCAGATGTTTCTGTTGAATATGTAATTTCATCGACAGAAGGAAAATTAAATGTTCCAGAATTTGTGCCAACTATGAAATTTTAATTATTTTTTAAAATAGCTTTCTAAATACAATATAAATTCTTTATTTTTAAAAAAAACTAATCCAATGAAAAAGCAAATTTTTATCTCTTTACTATTTTTTATACTCTTTACTTCTTGTAAAAATAATTCAGCAACAACTGAGAATAAATCACAAACAAATATTAATAAAGAATGGCAAGATTTAATTATTCCTGATAGTTTTGAAGGTTGGCATATATATCAGAATTATGGAAATAAAAAAGGATGGACTGTAAATGGTGGAGTTCTTACTTTTACTACTGATGAAACTTCAAAAGTAGAAGGAGACAAGAGCTTATTATCTGATAAAAAATATACCAATTTTGAAATAAAATTTGATTGGAAAGTTTCAAAAGGAGGTAATAGTGGTTTTATGTGGGGTGTAAGTGAAGAACCGAGATTTCAATTTCCTTATGAAACAGGGCCAGAAATTCAAGTTCTTGATCCAGAGGTTTATAAAGGAAATGAAGAGGCTCAAAAAAATACTGCAGGAGCTCTATATGATATGCTTCCCCCAACAACTTTAGTAACAAAACCTGCAGGCGAATGGAATTCTTATCATATAACTATTAATCATAATAAAAATGAAGGAATAGTCATTCATAATGGAGTTGAAATTAATCGTTTCCCTCTTCATGGACCCAAATGGGATGAAATGGTAAGTAAAAGTAAATTTGCAGTTAGAGGTGGAGAAAATTATTGGGACGAATTTGGAAAACACAAAACAGGTCATATTTGTCTCCAAGATCATCCTGGAGTGATTTCTTATAGAAATATAAAAATAAAAGAACTTTAACTCTTAATAAAACTCTTATTTAAAAATATGTCTAATATTAAGGTATTAATTTTATTTTTTTTATTAATACCAATTTTTTCAATTGGGCAATATTATGATGATGAAGAACAATATTTAGATCCAATAAATGATCCTTCTGCTCTAGGTCAAAGAGCTTTTGTGGATGAACTTTTATGGATGGCTGGATATGTTCCAGAAAAGATTGAAATATATCAAACATTACCAAATAATTCAAGAGTCTATAGAGTAAAATTAGATTCAGTTAATGGAGGTTTTATATTTATTAGATGGGATAAAAAGAAAAAGGAGCATTATGTAGCAAATAAATTGATTGATCCAGGATTGTATTATAACTTGAAAGCTGCAAAAGTTATAATGCAAAAACAAACTAATAAAGCAAGTTTTGGTGTTGATGATATTTCAATTCAACCACCTGATCAGGAAAAAATTTCTGAAGCCGATATTTTAGAATTGAGGGAAGAATATCAACTTAAAGAGGAAGAGAAACAAAATGAACAAGAAAAATTAAGAATAAAAGAAGCAGAAAAAATTCAAAGAAAAGTTGAAAGAAAATCTAAAAAAAAGAAAAAGAATTAACGAGTAACAGTTAAAATATTATCTTTAAAAGTAGTTTCATAACACTTTAATCCACCACCACATTCATTACTAAAAGAATTTCCATGTTGAGAGCATGTAAAGGTGTTATCTTCATATGACCACTTATTTCTCACCCCTTGATGAGGACAGGCATTATCAAAAGCTCGAAAATCATTTTCAGTTATTCTAATTAACAATAAATTTTCTTCAACATAATTCATCCAACCACCAATAGATCTAATAGCATTAAATTTCGAACTACCTATATCAATTTCTATGGGACCACTGGATGAAGGTGGAGAAGCAAAATCTAAAGAATTGTCAGAAGAATCTTCACTTTTTGAGCAAGCCTCAATTAGAGGTATTCCCATTATTGAAAAAAGAACAGGAGCACATACATTTTTTAAAAAAAGTCTTCTTTTACTTTTCAATTTTTTTTCTGCAAAATAATAAATAATTTTTTTTAAAACCAATTCATTTCTTTAGTTAATTTTGCAAAATGAAATTTAATTTTTTTATAATTAATTTTCTTTTAGCTCTTTCATTAACTTCACAAACAACAGGGGATTTATCAGGAAGAGTTATTGATTTTGAATCTAAACTTCCACTGGAGGGAGCTACGATTATAATTAATAATTCAGAGTTTGGTGTAATATCTGATTCTGAAGGATATTTTATTTTCAAAAATATTCCTCCTAAAACTTATAATTTATCTGCAAGTTATTTAGGGTATGAAACACAAACAATTTTTAATGTAATTGTAAAATCAGTTGGAACATCTAATTTACTTTTTAATTTACAAGAATCTTCTGAAGATTTGGAAGAAGTAATATTAATTAAAAGTCCTTTTAGAACTTCAAAAGAAACTCCTTTATCAACTCAATCATTATCTGCAGTTGAAATTGAAACGTATCCTGGAGGAAATAATGATATTGCTAAAGTAGCTCAAAGCCTTCCTGGGATTTCTCCATCTATAGGAGGTTTTCGAAATGATTTTATTATTAGAGGGGGAGCGCCAAACGAGACAGTTTATTATTTAGATGGTGTTGAAATTCCAAACATCAATCATTTTAGTACTCAAGGAAGTGCAGGCGGACCAGTGGGAATGCTAAATATCGACTTTATTCGTGAAGTAAATCTTTCTACTTCATCTTTTGGTGCTGAATATGATAATCCTCTTTCGGGAGTTTTAGCTTTTGAACAAAGAGATGGAAATAATGATAAAAAATCTTTTAAAGTTAGAGTTGGTGCAAGTGAGGCAGGGATTACATTAAATACTCCATTATTTTTAAAGCAGAATAATAGATCAAATACTACTTTAATGCTATCTGTTAGAAGAAGTTACCTACAGTTTGTATTTGCCTTAGTTGGTTTGCCAATTAGACCAGATTATTGGGATTTTCAATGGAAAATTGATCATAAATTTGATAAATACAATTCCTTAAGTTTTATTGGATTGGGCTCTATAGATAATTTTTCTGTTGTGGCACCAGAGGATTTTGATGCAGAACAACAATCAACAATAGAACAAGTTCCTATAATTCAACAAAAAACAAGAACATTAGGGCTTTCTTGGAATAAAAATTTTAAAAATGGAAAAGGAAGAATGAGAACAGTTTTAAGCTCTAATAAACTTCAAAATTTATTTAGCAGATTTAGTGATAATGAAAAAAAGAAAGGAATTCTTTTTGAAAATGATTCTCAAGAAATTGAGACAAAACTGAGGGTTAAAGTTATTCGTTTTCCAAATAAATGGAAATTTTCTTATGGGCTAAATTTTCAAAATTCTACATATAAAAATAATACTTATAGCTTATTAAACGATTTTAATTATGATACTAATTTTAGTTTTTTAAAATATGGTTTTTTCACCAATGGAAGTAGATCATTTATTAATGAGCGTCTAAGTTTTTCATTTGGTTTTAGATTTGATACAGATACTTTTTCAAAAGGATCATCTTTAATTGAAAATTTTTCTCCAAGATTAGCTACATCTTATAATATTTCACAAGATGGAAAATGGAAATTGAATTCATCAATAGGTAGATATTTTAAAATTCCAACATATACAATGTTAGGATTTAGAGATAATAAAGGTACATATATAAATAAAAATTTAAAATATACTCAAAGTGATCATTTTGTAATTGGAATAGAACATAATTTTTCCAACTCCTCAAGATTTACTATTGAAGGTTTTATTAAAAACTATAGTCAATATCCTGTTTCTATAATTGACGGAATTTCTTTAGCTAATAAAGGTGGAGGTTTTGAAGTTTTGGGAAATGAACCTGTATCAGATGATGGAAGTGGAGAAAGTTATGGATTAGAATTTTTGTTTCAACAAAAGCTTACTAATAATTTTTATGGTGTTTTAGCATATACTCATTTTTACAGTAATTTTAGCGGTCTAAACCAAAGAGAACTGCCTTCAGTTTGGGACAGTAGAAATTTACTTTCATTTACCGGAGGTTATAAGTTAAAAAGAAATTGGGAAATCAGTATGAGGATAAGATATACTGGAAAAACTCCTTATGTACCTGTGGATATTGATGCAAGTTTGATTTCTTATCCTCAAATAGTTTTAAACTATAATATGTTAGGAATTGAAAAGTTAGGTGTTTATAGTCAAGGAGATTTAAGGATTGATAAAAAATGGAATTTTAATAAAACTTCTTTTAACTTTTATATTGAGGTTCAAAATTTTCTTGCTCAACCGATTCCAAGACCTAAAGATTACGGTTTAAAGAGAAATGAAGATGGAACTATATCCGATCCAAGAGAAATAGTTCAAATTGACACAAATAGAACTGAAACACCTTTTCCGTCTTTTGGATTTGTTTTCGATTTTTAATTCTGTAACTCTAATAAACCATCAGGCAAACTCAATTCAATATTTTTTTCTTTTCTATTTATTTTGATGATAAAATCATTATGAATTGGAACTAAAATAATTCTGTTTTTGTTTTTAATTTCAAATATTGGTTGAGGAGATAGATCATTTATTTTGTTTATAATACCAATTACTTTTTTTTCAGAAATAACTTTAAAACCAATGACTTCATGAAAGTAAAATTTTTTACCCCTTAGAGGTTTTAATAAAGTTAATGGAAGGTAAATTTTTTTTTTTAATATTTTTTTTGCTAATTCCTCAGAATCTACATCTTGGAATTTAATTCTTAAAATATCGGGTTTGTGTTTTTTTATTCTATCAATAAAAAAAGGAACTAAATCATTTTCATTTTCTAAAAAAAAATTTTTTAAATTAAAATAATTTTCAACTAGATCGCCATCTGTCTTAATTAAGACTTCTCCTTTAAAACTGTACTTTTTTATGATTTTTCCAAGATAAAAACAATCTTGTTTTTTCATAATTAATAAGCTTATTCAGTTGCAGATGTATCTTCTTTTTTAGGAGTTTCCTCGGCAGCTGGAGTTTCTTCAGTGGCAGCAGGAGTTTCCTCGGCAGCAGGAGTTTCTT
>CETH01147714.1_pt1 | contig 19598 bp, 19 predicted proteins | sample 361461 | NCBI WGS metagenome assembly CETH01 (sample SAMEA2622695, study PRJEB7988) | marine metagenome | isolation source: saline water (ENVO:00002010), including
CATCTTTTGTATAAACCCCACCCCATAAATCTTCAATTTTTCTAACAGCATCAACAGTCATTACAACTGTTGATTTGTTTACCAAATCTAAAGTATTAATTACGTGAGCAGGAAGAGTCTTAACTTTATTTAAATTTCTAGAAGCAGTAATAACATTCTCATTAGGAACATCTGTAACAACCAAAACTGATTTTGTTATATTAAGTGAATCTAGAACAGAAGCCATCTCTTTGGTTTTTCCACTACTAATATCTAAGTCATTAAGGACAACTAAATTTCCATCCCTATATTTACTAGATAAAGCCGATAAAATTGCAATTCTCCTCATTTTCTTAGGAGTACTTTGCCTATAGCTACGTGGAGTAGGCCCAAAAGCTCGACCTCCACCTACCCATAATGGGGACCGTATGGAACCTTGACGCGAGCCACCGGTATGCTTTTGAGGTCTGGGTTTTGCTCCACCACCTGAAACTTCAGCTCTAGTCTTGGTCTTGGCAGTTCCCTGCCTTTTATTTGCCAAATGAGCAGTTGTCACTTGGTGAACTAAAGACATTTTTTCTGGAACAGCAAAAACATCCGGCCTAACGTCTATTTCACCTGCGGATTCACCTAATTTATTTTTTATTTCTAATTTCATATTAATCTAAACTATTAAGACTTGTTAATTAACAAAATTGAATCTTTATGGCCAGGAACTGATCCTTTAACTAGTAAAAGATTCCTATCAACATCAACCAATAAAACTTCTAAATTCTTTACTGTAACCTTATCTCCCCCCATTCTTCCTGCCATTCTCATGCCTTTAATAACTCGACCCGGGGTAGATCCGGCTCCTATGGAGCCAGGAGCCCTATGCCTGTCTGATTGTCCGTGTGTTTTAGGCCCACCTCTGAAGTTATATCTTTTAACTCCACCTTGGAAACCTTTACCTTTGGAAGTACCGGTAACATTTACCTTAGTTCCTACTTCAAATATACCAACATTAATAGAAGTTCCTAACTCTAAAGAGGAAATATCTTCAACAGCTACTTCTCTTAAGTATCGAAAGGACTGGCCTCCTGATTTTTCCATATGCCCTTTTATAGGAGCATTATGTTTCTTTGTTGGGGAAAATCCTAATTGGACACATTCATATCCGTCAGATTCCTGTGATTTTATCTGCGTAATTATGCAGGGACCTGCTTGAATAGCAGTTGCTTGATCAGATCTACCATCTTCATGATAAAACTGAGTTCCACCTATAACTTTTCCCACTATTCCATTTAATGACATTTAAATCCTCTATATCTTTATAATTTCAATGCAATATCGACACCAGCAGGCATATCTAGACTTGTCAAAGAATCAATCGTCTTAGATGTAGGGTTATGTATATCGATAAGCCTATTATGTGTTCTTATTTCAAAATGCTCTCTCGAATCTTTATCAATATGAGGAGCCCTCAAAACACAAAACCTTTTTATAGCCGTTGGCAAAGGTACTGGTCCCGAAACACGTGCCCCAGTTCTTTCAGCAGTTTCTACAATCTGACCTGCAGATTGATCTAAAACTCTATGATCAAAGGCCTTTAATAAAACTCTTATTTTTTGAGTTGGTTGTGTCATATTATTATCCTGTTATCTTGTCGACGGTTCTTGAGAAGCCACCACAGATTCTGGTGCTTCAAGATACTTGTCAAATTCCATTGAATAGCCTGCTCTTCCTTGACTGATGGACCTGAGATCATTAGCATATCCAAAACTTTCTGCTAGAGGTAAGGAAGCTTTAACAATTTGAGTATCCCCTTGAGCATCAATCGTTTCAATTGCTGCTCTTCTTCTGCCAAGATCCCCAACTACATCTCCTAAATAATCTTCAGGAGTAACAACTTCCAATTTCATAACAGGCTCTAAAACAACAGGGCTACATTTTGTAACAGCCGTTTTTGCAGCCATGGATCCTGCAACTTCAAAGGAAACCTTAGAAGAATCAACATCATGATAACTTCCATCAATCAAAGTAACCAATAAATCTATTACTGGAAAACCAGATTTAGGACCATTATTAAGAGCCTTCCTCACACCATCTTCAACTGAGGATATATATTCAGTTGGGATTGCTCCACCTTTAATTTTATTCTCAAATAAAACGCCTTCGCCCCTTTCCCTTGGTTCCATTTCTATAATAACGTGACCGTATTGACCGTGGCCTCCAGATTGTCTGACAAATTTACCTTCGGCAGTAGTATTTTTACGTATTGTTTCTCGAAATGCCACTCTAGGTTTACCAATATTGGCTTCAACACTAAATTCTCGTTTCATTCTGTCAGTTAAAATCTCTAAATGTAATTCACCCATTCCTGACATAACGGTTTGTCCGGTCTCATCGTCATATTTAATAGTAAAAGTTGGGTCTTCATCCGATAACTTAACCAATGCATCTGATAATTTATCTTGATCCGCCCTAGACTTCGGTTCAACCGATACGGAAACCACAGGGTCCGGAAACTCTATTTTTTCCAATAATATTGGTTCTTCTATTGAACAAATAGTTTCTCCAGTTGAAGTATCTTTCAAACCTATTGCCGCAGCTATTTCTCCCGCAAAAACTTCTTCAATATCTTCTCTTTGATCAGCATGCATTTTAACAATACGACCCAATCTTTCTCTATCTCCTGTCACTGTATTCAGAACACTAGATCCTGACTTGGCCGAACCAGAATAAACTCTGAAATAAACCAACCTTCCAATATAAGGATCTGTTACTGTTTTAAATGCTAAAGCTGAAAATGGAGCTTTGTTATCAGCATTCCTAGCGATGACTTCTTCAGTTCCCGGTTTAACTCCTTCAACTGAAGGGACATCTAAAGGAGAAGGGAGATAATCTCCAATCGCATCTAACAAGGGTTGAACACATTTATTCTTTAGAGCTGTCCCACATAAAACTGGAACAACCTTATTACCTATTGTCGATTTTCTTATGGAGTTTTTTAATTCATCAATTGAAATTTCTTCTTCCATTAAAAATTTTTCTAATAAATCATCATCTAATTCAGCAAATTTCTCGACCATTTCGGCACGCCGAGTCTTAAACTCCTCAGAAAATTCTTCCGGAACCCCACCCTCTGTCATATTACCTTCACTATCAAAAGTAAACGATTTACCTTCTATTAAGTCAATAACTCCATAAAATTGGTCTTCTCTTCCCATAGGAATCTGAATAGTAACCGGGTTTCCACTTAATCTGTCTACAATAGTTTGAGTAGCTCTATAGTAATCACCACCAACTTTGTCCATCTTGTTAATAAAACAAATTCTAGGAACCTTATATTTATTTGCTTGTCTCCAAACAGTCTCGGATTGAGGCTGTACACCAGCTACGGAATCAAAAACAACAATTCCTCCATCTAAAACACGTAAACTTCTTTCAACTTCAGCAGTAAAGTCGACGTGCCCCGGAGTATCAATAATATTCAGATCCCATTCTTTCCATGTTGTAGCAGTAGCTGCTGAAACAATGGTTATACCTCTTTCTTTTTCTTGTTCCATCCAATCGGTAGCTGTATTTCCATCATCTACACTACCTAGCTTGTGTATTCTTCCAGAAAAATAAAGTACTCTCTCAGACACAGTAGTTTTACCTGCATCGATATGAGCAATGAATCCTATATTTCGCGTTTGTTTAAGACTATTACTTGGCATATTAAATCACCCTAATTTGGATCTACCACCTGTAATGAGCAAAAGCCCTATTAGCTTCCGCCATCCGAAAAACTTCTTCTTTTCTACGTACGGCAGCACCTTGCCCTCTAGAAGCATCCAACAATTCAGCTGACAGTTTCTGAGACATTCCTCTTCCAGAACGTTGCCTAGCCCCTGTTACAATCCACCTCATCGCAAGAGCTAATTTTCTAGAAGGCCTTATTTCTGTAGGAACTTGATAATTAGCGCCACCCACTCTCCTAGACCTAACCTCTATAGCAGGAGTGGCATTTCGAATCGCTTGTTCAAAAATTTCAAATCCAGCTCTGCCAGATTCGGTTTCAGCTTGATCTAAAGCAGAATAAACAATTTTTTGAGCAACAGTTTTCTTCCCATTTTGCATAACAGCATTTATAAACTTAGCAACATCTATACTGCCATGTTTTGGATCAGGAAGAATTTTCCTTACTTCTGCTCTTCTTCTTCGAGCCATACTATGCCTGCCTATTACCTATCATCAGTCTTATTCCGAACTACCATCAGCTCGAGTTCCATATTTGCTCCGCCCTCTTTTTCTTCCTTGAACTCCTGCCGTATCTAAAACACCTCTAACAACGTGATATCGAACTCCAGGCAAATCTCTTACCCTACCTCCACGTATCAACACTACAGAGTGTTCTTGTAAATTATGTCCTTCTCCTGGAATATAAGCTGTAACTTCCATTCCATTAGTTAATCGAACCCTAGCCACTTTACGTAAAGCTGAGTTAGGTTTTTTAGGAGTTTGAGTTCTAACTTGAACACATACTCCTCTTTTATGCGGAGAACCAGCACCTCTATTTCCTCTATTTTTCAACGTATTCCACGTTAAATCCAAAGCAGGTGCAGTATTTTTACGAACCTTTTTGGCACGCTTCTTTCTTATCAATTGATTTACAGTAGGCATAAACTTCCTTAACTATGTCACTCCACCACATTAAAATGGCACTATTTTAGTAGCGACAAGGAATAATTATAGACATGAAGGCACATAGTGTCAACGACTAGAGACTATTTAAAATCGACTAAAATTGTTACCCTATTTCAGGCAACAAACCTTTCTTCGAAATATACTCCAATATTTGCTTCGCACTATCATAAGCAGAATATTTAACAGTATCTAAAGCAATCTCAGGGTTCACAGGGCTCTCATAAGGGTCATCTATTCCTGTAAAATCTTTGATTATTCCGGCTCTAGCTTTAGCGTACATCCCTTTGACATCTCTTCTTTCGCAAACATCTAAAGGTGCATCAACATAAGTTTCTATAAAATGTTCTCCGGGCATCATGTTTCTGACAGAGTCTCTCGTTGATTGGTACGGACTAATAGCGGCACATATCACTAGTCCTCCATGGGAAACAATTTCAGAAGCAACATAACCAACTCTCAGTATATTAGTATCTCTATCTTCTTTACTAAACCCTAATCCTTTAGACAAGTTAGTCCTTACAACATCTCCATCAAGAACCGAGACCCGTCTACCTTGTTCCATCAACAAAACTGTCAAAATGTTAGCGATCGTAGATTTGCCAGCTCCACTAAGTCCCGTAAGCCAAATACAAGCACCTTGCCTATTTTTAGGAGGATATGAATCAGATAAAATAGAGGCAACTTCAGGCCTTGTAAACCATTCTGGCAAGCTAATGCCCAATTCCAAATAATCTTCCCTAACTTGAGTACCAGAAATAGATTTAATTTCTGACCCTTCAGGAATTTTGGTAACCTCCTCAAATTTATCCATTTCTGTTACATAAACAATTTCTTTAAATTCAACAGGAGAAACTCCAATTTCATTAGCATATTCCTTACAGGCATCTTGAGCATCATAAGGCCCATAAAAAGGTGTCCCTGTCGAGTCATTTCCCGGTCCTGCATGATCTCTGCCTACAATCAAGTGTGTTGCACCATAATTACGCCTAATTATTGAATGCCACAAAGCTTCTCTGGGGCCACCCATCCTCATTGCTAAAGGAAGAAGAGACAATAAAATCCTATCTTTCTCATAATATTTTTCTGTTAACGAGATATATGTGCGAACCCTAGTATAGTGATCAACATCTCCCGGTTTCGTCATTCCGACAACTGGCTGTAATAATAACACTGCATTTAAATCATTTGATGCTCTTTTAGTCAGTTCTTCATGCACTCTATGCATAGGGTTTCGAGTTTGGAATGCTACCACGTTAGAATATCCAAAACCTTCAAGCCTCTCTCTTGTTTGAGCAGGAGTCATTCTATAATCATAGAAATCATAATGAGCAGGAAGATTAACTACTTTTAAAACCCCAGATAAATTTCGATTACCCCAATTTAACATCTCTTTAACAATGGGATGTTTATCGTCAGTAGTGCCAAAAACCTTTAAACTAACTTCTTCTAGATCCCAAGCATAAATATCATCAACTTCCAATATTGCAAGAATATCATTCGTTAGGCTTCTCAAAACTATGGAACTACCTATCTGAACTTTTTCCTTTTCAAGTTCTTCCTCGTTCAAAGACAAGGTCACAGGCATAGGAAATATTGTTCCATCAGACAATTTCATGTCATTTAACACACCTAAATAATCAGATTCATTCATAAATCTATCCAAAGGCGAAAATGCACCTGTTGCTAAAAGTTCCAAGTCGCAAATAGCCCTTTCAGATATCTGAAATGAAGGTAAGTCTACAGCTTTTTGAAGTAAATCTTCTCTATCCTTTCCTTTAACTAAAAGGTCGACCAAAGAACCCCCATAAGGAGTAATAAGATTGCTCATAATTCAAGTCCTAAACAATAATTATATATACTAATGAGTTCGATTTCTGAACACATTAATTGTTCATGAATTGAAAAATTAAGTCAAGCTGAATTTCACGCTACCAATCACCCAATCAAAGATTTATAAGCCCTTAGGAACTACTACAAACATTTTTCCTGCGGAGATGTCAACATCTTTAATAACACTTGAAATTGCAGGAATCAACAAATCTTTCAATTCATCATTTGCTATAACGTACACATCATTAGCACCAGTTTGCAATATTTCCTTTATTGTACCTAGGTATAATTTATTTTCATCAAACACTTCAATACCAATCAGCTGATAATGAAAATAGTCTCCTCTAGGCAATTCAATCAAATCAGAATTCCGAATACACAAGGCCATACCTTTCAATGCTTCTGATTTATTTCTTGTGTCAATACCGCTAAGTTTGATGAAAAGCTTATTGCGGTCATAGCGATAAGAAGAGATCGTATATTCTTTTTGGTCTAAAAAAACTTTATTCCCAACATCAAACCTATTAGGCACATCTGTCATTTTCTCTATTCGCAGCTCGCCATGTAAACCTCTGACACCTTTTACAACACCGATCACAATTCCAGGCTCATCAAGCTGGGATTTGTGCGACATAATTTAGAAAACCTTAATCTAAACTCTATTCGATATCTAAAGTAATGTGAACGCCTTCTTTAACGGCAGCTACTCGAAGAAGAGAACGCATCGATTGAGCAATACGCCCTTGCTTACCTATCACTCTCCCTTTATCGTCAGGGTGAACCTTTAGAGTGAGAACAATGCGACCTTCTTCGTCTGATTCTTGTTCAACAACGACGTCATCTGGATTGGTTGTTATCGCTTTAGCTATATATTCTACTAATTCTTTCAATTTCTAATCCCACAAGTTAGTTTATTCTGTAACAGTTTTTTCTAATACGTCCACGGTTTCAAGCATACGTCGTACTGCATCACTAGGTTGAGCTCCATTATTAATCCACTTTTGAGCTTTTTCGCTATCAATAACTATTTCAGGCGGGTCAATACGTGGGTTGTAATGTCCTATATGATCAACAAACGCACCGTCTCTTGGTTTTCTTGAATCTGCAACAACAATCCTGTAACTAGGCTGATTACGCGCACCAACTCTTTTCAATCTAATCCTTAACATGTATTCGTTAAATCTCCCTACTAATTCTTAGCCTTATTAAGGGCACTGTGAAGTCTAGACTTTCGTCTAGACACATTATTCTTATGTAAAGAACCTTTTTGAGCAGCCTTATCTAACGCTGTAACAGCTAATTTAGACATATTTTCAGCACCTTCTAAATCACCCTGTTCAATAAGGTTTCTTGTCTTAGATATAAGTGACTTAGCTTTAGTTTTCAATGGCTGGTTTCTAATTTTTTTTCTCAAGCTAACCCGAGCTGACTTTGCACTTGGCACTTAAAAGTACCTCCATATTTCTATTTTTTTTTATATAATTTCGATTCATTCATTTCAAGGTTACGCAACCTAGAAACACTAATTATACCAGTAATTGATTCTAACCGTGTATACAAAGAATTAAGTTGCGATGTCCCGGTAACGTATACTGTCATAGATATCACACTCTCATCTTGCTCACTTTCTGAAGAAATATTGTTAATATTTATTCTTTCGTCAGACACAGCTGAGGAAACATCAAACAATAATCCCACACGATCCCAACCTCTAACTTCTATTCTCACAGGGTATAAGGTTGTCGTTTCTCCCCAATCAACATTAACGATTCTGTCTGGCTCATCTTCATTAACAATATTTAAACAATTCTGCCTATGTATTGTTACACCCCTTCCCCTAGTAATAAAACCTAATATCTCGTCTCCCATTATAGGATTACAACACTTTGCGATGTTAGTGAGAAGATCTCCTACACCTAAGACTTCAACTCCAGAATGATGTCCGATAGTTTCTACACTAGAAGTCTTAATCCGATCAACATCCCTAATATTTGTTCTAGCAATAAGTTTTGCCCATGTGAGACTGCCATCTCCTAAAGCTACAAACATATCTTCTTCACTGTTATATTTTAATAATTCTGAAGATTCTTGTGCCGTTATTTCCATGTCTAATCTTTTAAATTGACGCTGGAAAATTTCTTTCCCTCTTTCTAAGTTACTTTGTCTTTCTTGTTTATTAAAAAATTGTCTTATTTTGGATCTGGCTGAGGTTGTTTTCACATATCCAGAAGATTCATTAAGCCAATCTAGACTTGGCCCACTAGTAGTCTTACTATTCATAATGGTAATTTTGTCACCATTTTTCAATTGATATTTTAACGAAACAAGCTTCCCGTTAACTTTAGCACCAACACAACTATGGCCTACATCAGTATGAATCCTATAAGCAAAATCAAGTGGAGTTGCCCCTACAGGTAATTCCACTACGTCTTCCTGGGGGGTGTATACATAAACCTGATTTTGAAATATATCTGTTTTAAAAGACTCAACAAACTCAACAGCTCCGTCTGCATCTCTTTGCCAATCTAACAGCTTCCTGATCCATGTCATTTTACTTTCAAATTGTTCGTCTTGATCTCCACCTTCTTTATATAACCAATGGGCGGCAATTCCGTATTCAGCAACTTGGTGCATATCAGATGTACGTATTTGTATTTCTACAGGAGCTGAGTCCTCACAAATTACTGCAGTATGTAAAGATTGATATAAGTTATCTTTAGGATTTGCAATATAGTCATCGAATTGCCCTGGCAATGGTCTCCATTTACTATGAATAACACCAAGAGCAGCATAACAATCTTGAACCTGACTCAACACAACCCTTATAGCAAACAAATCATATATTTCACCTAATTCTTTATCCTGAGTCCTGTAACGTTCTAGTTTTCTATGAATGCTATAAATGTGTTTTGGCCTTCCGTATACTTCTGCATCTATGCCTGATAATTTCAATTCTTTTTGAGTTATATTAACTATGTTTTCTACGTAAGATTCCCTTTCCGTTCTTTTTGAATTTAATCTTTTTGAAATTTTCTTATATGAATCAGGATCTAATTGCTGAAAAGAAAGATCTTCAAGTAACCATTTGATTTCCCATATACCTAACCTGTGAGCCAAAGGCGCGAAAATGTCTAATGTTTCACGAGATATTGCAACCCTACGTGATTCCGATAAATAAGATATTGTCCTCATATTATGCAACCTATCAGCAAGTTTAATAAGTACAACTCTTATGTCTTCCGCCATAGCCATAAGCATTTTTCTAAGAGTTTCCGCCCTAGCAAGATCATCAAAAGATTTTATCTCTTCAGAAGAAGATATCTTACTTAAATCTCTGTGTTCTGCAATCATTTCAGCTTGGGTAAGCTTGGTAACACTTTCAACTAAAGTCGCAACGTCATTGCCAAAATCTTTCACTAATTCAGAATATGAAATATCACAATCTTCTATAACATCATGTAAAAGTGCAGCTGATAAAGTATTGGCATCTAATCTTAAATCAGCAAGAAATATTGCAGTTTGCTTAGGATGTTCAAAAAAAGGCTCTCCCGAAAGTCTCCTTTGACCTTTATGGGCTTTTTGAGCATACAAATATGCTTTAGACACGTCATCTACCTTATCAGAAGGCAAATAAGAACGGATTTTAAACAAAAAGTCATCAGAAATATCTTGAATTTCTGTTTTAGTGACATTAACCATCTAGACATCCATTATCATCAATAACTACCGATAGGAATATTATAGCTTATTCATTAAAATTATAGAAAATATGAAAATCTAATGATCCGCTCAGCAATAGTCTGGGTTAAAATAGCATCAGAAATAATACCAAATGAGGTGAAATATGCAATTTCAGGCCCCCAAAGGCACAAGTGACATATTGCCTGAAAGTCAAGATTACTGGAAAACTGTTACTGAAAAGGCATTTTTAACTGCAAAAAAATTTGGTTATAGATATATTGAAACACCTATATTTGAAGATTCAAGAATATTCGAAAGGACAGTTGGGGAAGATACAGACATAGTCGAAAAAGAGATGTATTCCTTTGTTGATAAAGGTGGAGAAAATATTAGCCTTAGACCCGAAAATACTGCTGGGGTTTGCCGAGCTTTCATAGAGAATGGTCTTTACAATAATACTTTACCTGCTCGCCTATTCTATTATGGTCCTATGTTTAGGTACGAGAGACCTCAATCAGGTAGATTCAGACAATTTCATCAGTTTGGTGTTGAATGTATTGGTGACAGTTCACATGATAATGATTTTGAAGTAATTAAACTTGCTTGGAATATTTTAGATGATTTAAAAATCAAGAATACTGAACTAAATATAAATTCTTTAGGTGATAAAGAGGATAGGGAAATTTATATTTCAAAGCTTATAGATTATTTTAGTAAGTACATAAATGATTTACCGAAAGTTGACAAACTAAGATTTGAAAGGGCCCCATTAAGATTATTAGACTCAAAAGAAAAGGTAACTATAAACATTTCCAAGGATGCTCCAAAAACTTTAGATTTTATTTCTAACGACAGTAAAAATCATCACGATAAAATTGTTGAAAATCTAGAAAACTTAAGAAAATCAGAAGGAAACTTCAAATATAAGATAAATGATAAATTAGTAAGAGGATTAGATTACTACAATAGAACTGTTTTTGAGTACCTAAGCGACTCATCTGGACCCCAGGGAGTCTTATTAGGAGGAGGAAGATATGATCCTCTTATAAAGATTCTAGGCGGACCAGACACCCCTGCTGTTGGTTTTGCTATGGGAGTTGAAAGAATCGTGAATGAGGTTAGAAAACAAGGTTCTATAGAAGACAATAATTTAGATGTAGTAATAGTTGTATTAAAAGATGAGTTCAGAACCAATGCTGAATCAACCTCTGATTTATTTAGAAGAAATAAAATAAGTACAATAATTGCTCCTAGAAGGTCCTTAAAGGGACAATTAAGATTCGCAAATAATATGAATGCAAAACTTGCTGTAATTCTTGGTGAAAATGAAATTAATAACAACTCAATTACGATAAAATTTCTTAATTCTAAAGATTCTCAATTAGAATTACAAAATGAAGATATACTAAAAATAAAGAATTTGCTTGCTTCAGAGAAATAGTATAGATGAATCGATCTTAACTATATGAGAAGAAATAAAGAAAGATTTACCTTAAAAAGAATAATTGAGGGTTTATCGGATTTTAACAATGGAAGACAACATTAAAAAAATAATAACTAGCGCACAAAAATTTATGTCATCAAAAAAAATAGACGGATGGCTACTTTATGACTACCACGGAATGAATCCAATATTCTGGGAAACAGTTGGTCAGATACCAAATGTAACCAGACCTTGTTGGTTATGGATCCCCAAGGAAGGAATATCAGAATTAATCGTAAGTTACGTTGACCAAAACAGATTTGAACACCTTGGAATAAAAACATCATTTTGGGTATCTAGATCAGATATGGTTGAAACACTATCAAAAATTTTGTCGGCACATTCATCTGTTGCAATGGAATATTCTCCCATGGGGGAACTGCCGAGGGTATCTAAAATAGATGCAGGGACGGTAGAATTAGTTAAAAGCCTTGGTGTTAATATTGTGTCTTCTGGGGATTTACTCCAATATGCTACTCAAAGGTGGAATGACTATGCTTTAAATTCTCACCTAAACGCTGCAGATAAATTAACAAAAATTGTCAAACAGGCTTTTGATTATGTTGGAGTAAATATAAATTCGAATCCCACAGAATTTGAAATAGCTGAATTCATTAGAAATAGATTCAAAGAAGAAGGTTTAGAATCCCCAGACGGACCAGTTGTTGCAGCAAACGAACATGCAGCAGATCCTCACTTTGACCCGACATATGATTTATCTGTTCCTATTCAAAAAGGTGATTGGATTTTAATAGATCTTTGGGCTAGAAACATACCTAAAGACTCAAAAGAAACAATCTACAGTGATATAACATGGACGGCATTTGTAGGAGATAATGTGCCCTATAAACACAAAGAAGTCTTCGAAACCGTTATAGGCGGAAGAGATGCCGCAGTATCTTTAATAGAGGAATCACACTCTAAAGGAAAACAGCTTCAAGGCTGGGAAATAGATAAAGTATCTCGCGACTTTATTACATCAAAAGGATACGGGAAATATTATAGTCATCGTTTAGGTCACAGCTTGGGACGTGAAGTCCATAGTAACGCAGTTAACTTGGATGGCTGGGAAACATATGATACTCGTCATTTTCTTCCTAACATAGGTGTAACAATTGAACCCGGTATTTATTTGCCAGGTGAATTTGGAGTTAGGTCTGAAATAAACATTTTCTACCATGAGGATGGGCCAAAAGTTACTACTGAAAGGCAAACTAATCCTTATTTAATTTCTATTTAATCTCTAGAAGGAAGTTTTAAAAACCCAAATATTGCTGTGGATATTAAAGCTATAGTTCCACAATATGAAAAAGCGTATTTTAACCCAAATTCATCAACAATTATACCGGCGAATATTGGAGAAAATGTGCCTACAAATGTAGCCCCATAAATTAATGATACAACTGTAGACTGAGATTGGCCTTTAGCAACATCCATGGCTGCAGCTATAAAAATAGCATGTAATGAATATATAAAAGCTCCCATAACAATAATATTCAAGATAAGCTGATATCCATCGGAAGCATACGTAAGAGTAAAGAAACATACTGACAAAATAGCCATGGAAGGAAGTAATACCTGTTTTCTAGAATATTTATCTGATGCCCAGCCAAGAATCGGTTGAGTGAACACCCCAACAACCTGAGCCCCTGACAAAAATATTCCTGCTATAAGAGTATCTTTCCCAAGACCTCCGTCCAAAGGGTCAGAAATAAGATATAAAGGCAAAAAATACATAATAGATGACTGGGCAAATGACCGTAATCCTGTTACAGAAATAAGTCCTAACATTTGCCTATCTTTTAGTAATCCCCCTAAATCTCCAAAATAATCTCTAACTGATGCTGTTTGTGTTTGGATTACCGGAACATTTTTCATTAAGGAATATACTAATACAGCAAAAATAACAGCAGGGATAATGCTGATCCTTAATATTTGATCCCAACTTAAATTAAGCAAATTACCTATAGAAATAATATTAGAATCAAAAGACTCTATGGTTAAGAAACCTATAATAACCGGACCTAACATCCCTCCAATTGCACCACCTGTACCATGTAATGAAATGGCAAACCCTCTACGATCAGGAAATTTTCTTGATAATGATGCTATTGCAGGAGGATGATAAAGAGCAGGGCCTATACCAGCTAATAGCATTATGAAAACTATCCATAAAAAACTTGAGGCATTTCCAAGAAAAAAATATGCAACTCCCATGAGTGATAAGGACAAAAATAACAATTCACTCGATTTGTGGGCAAATCTCTCCCCTAAGTATCCGGCCACCATTGTCGTGGCCCCTGCAGCCCCTTTGTCAGCAGCTGCTATAACTCCGTATTGTGTAGCGTTTAAATTAAACCTTGGGTCTACTTTCAACATAGAAAGCAGTAAAGGTAGAGATGACATGAATACATGTTTTACGGTATGGCCTAATGTAACAGCAAATGCTAACCGATTGCGACCTAATTTTTGTTCTTCAGATACAATCGTATCCATTCTAGTTGTTTCTCCAATATTGATAAAAATGATTCACTGGTCCATGCCCACTACCTATATCATGATTATTCTTTATTGCCATTGTCACATATTCTTTTGCCGCAGAGACTGCATCTAACATTGAGAATCCTTTCGCTAGTCCCGCAGCAATTGCTGAAGCAAATGTGCAACCAGTTCCATGCGTATTGTGTGTATCAATTCTTTCTGAAGAAAAAACCTCAAAAGACTTGCCGTCATAGTAAAGGTCTTGAGATTCTTGTCCTTCCAGATGTCCTCCTTTTACAACAACAGAGCCAGCTCCCATGTTCATAATTTTTGAAGCTGCTTTTTTTGCAGAATCCACATTCGTAATATCTATATTTGTTAGTTCAATCGCTTCCGGAACATTAGGCGTAACAACAGATGCCATTGGTATTAATATATTTTTTACTGTCTCTATCGCATCGTCATTTATTAAACTTGCTCCACCCTTAGCTTTCATAACCGGATCTACAACTATATTAATATTCTTTAAATCAAAGTCACCCAACGTCTGAGCCACCGTCTCAACAATAACAGAACTTGAGAGCATGCCTGTTTTTATAACATCACATCCTATGTCAGACATCACTGCTCTTATTTGAGACTCAATTAATGAAATAGGCAACTCTAGAACGTCATGAACCCCTAAAGTGTTTTGAGCTGTAATAGCCGTTATCACAGACGATCCATATACTCCATTAGCAGAAAAAGATTTTAAATCTGCCTGAATTCCGGCACCACCACCAGAGTCAGATCCTGCAATAGTCATAGCTTTAGGTAAAGAAATCACAAATATTCATACTCCTCTATCAATAAGTCGAATATGTTTAATCATAAAAATATTCTTCAGTATAAGCATCATCAATGTTCAAGTCATTAGAAATAATATCGTTATCTTTCATCCAATTAGCGAAATTATTCCATTTTTCTGGTGTCTGATCTCCAAAATCCACCCCTACGTCTACCCAAAGGTTTTGCAACAAATCTGCACCTGGCCTATCTATCGACTCATCAATATCTGGAGAATATTTCTTCAAAATATCTACACCGGATTGAGGATCCTGAACAGCATCTTTATATCCTTTCATAATAGCCCTTGCAAGACTTCGAACTGTTTCATCGTTATCCTCCAAATAAGCCTCACTAGTAACTAAAATGAGTTCATAATAATCAGGTACACCCCAATTTTCCATTCTAAAAATATCAACAGGGTATCCTTCATTTTCTAAACTAATACTCTCATGAGTAAAATATGCACCAATAACAGCATCAACATTTCCTGACATTAATGATGTGCCTAATTCCCAGCCAACATTTACTAACTCAATATCCTCAATTCCCGTAAGGCCATCTGACTTTAACATCGTATCAAGAGCATCTTCATTCCACGGAATACCCGGATACCCTATCTTCTTATTCTTTAAGTCACTGAGTGATTCATATCCTGAAGATTTAAGTGCCATAATAGAATTGAGTGGGTGCTGTACCATTCCCAAGACAGAGACTACAGGGATTCCCGCATCTCTAGCAATTAATAAGTCAGGTTGATAATTAATACCAAAATCATCAGTTCCAGATGCAACAGTTTGCAATATAGTAGACGGGTCGGAAGGAGTACGTATTTCTACATTCAAACCTTCTTCTTCAAAATACCCTTTATCTTCTGCTATATACAATCCTATATGGTTGGCATTAGGAAACCAGTCTAGTGCTAATGTTACATCTTTACCTTCATTTTGTTGTTCACAAGCACTAGCAAAAATACCTAAAAAAATAAAAGCGGTTAAAAAAACTACATTTTTCATACGAAAATTATTTGCCAAGGTTATCTCCTTTTCTAAAATTATTCCAAGGGATACATAATTTTTCTACTAATCCAATTCCAAAAAATAAAATGATTCCCATGATAGACAAAATAAATATTGCTGCAAATACAAGTTCTGTCTGGAATTGTGGTTTTGATCTGATCATTAAGTATCCTAAACCTTCACTAGACCCTACCCATTCTCCAATTACAGCACCGATAACACTAATAGATATAGCAACCCTCAAACCTGAAAACATATAAGGTAATGAATTCGGTATTCTAATTTTTCTAAATATATCCCAATTACTAGCACCCATTGTTCTAAATAATTTCTCTAAATCTATATCTATAGATTTCATACCATCAACTGTATTGACCACAATAGGGAAAAAACTAATAAGAGCAACAACAATTATTTTTGGCATTAATCCATATCCAACCCAAACTAATAGCATTGGAGCGATAACAATTATAGGAATGGTTTGTGAAGCAATAATAAATGGATAGAAAGATTTTTCTATCGTACTAGACAATGTAATCGCAGAAGATAAAAATAACCCCACAAACAAAGCAATAACAAAGCCTAATATCACTTCAATCAAGGTTGTAATAGTATGTGAAGTAAGTATACGAGCATTATCTAACATAGCTTTAAATATTTCAGAAGGACTAGGCAAAAGCCATGAAGGAACATCGTTAATTTTTACTAATACATCCCATATTATTAAGACTACTATGACAAAAAATATTGATGGAATCCATGTTAATTTTCTTTTCATAAGTATCCTACAATGCTGGTTTCAAAAGTTGATTTAATAAACGATTTTTAATACTTAAAACATCTGAACTAAACATTATTTCTCTAGATCTTGGTCGAGTCAATTTAATGTTTTCAATAGCAATGAACTCACCCGGAGAAGAAGACATAACATAAATTCTGTCTGACAAAAAAATAGCTTCATCTATATCATGGGTAACAAAAATAACAGTCTTATCTAACCCATCAAACAATTTAATTACCCACTCTTGCATTTGCATCCGGTTTAAAGCATCTAACGCACTAAAAGGCTCGTCTAATAGCAAAATAGGCCTATTCATTAAAATAGTTCTCAAAAAAGCAGCTCTTTGCTTCATGCCACCAGATAATGTAAAAGGATATTTATTTTCAAATCCTAAAAGTCCAAATTTTTCCATTTGTGCCATTGCTATTTTTCTAGATTCTTTCTTAGGTATGCCTTGGATTTCAAGGCCTAAAATCACATTATCTAAGACCGTTCGCCAGGGTAACAACAAATCTTTTTGCTGCATATACGAAATCATATTAAGTCGATCGGACTGATCACTTTTACCTTCAATCTTAATCTGACCAGAATCTGGACTTTGAAGGCCTGAAATTAAATTCAAAACCGAGCTTTTCCCACAGCCACTAGGCCCAATAATAGATACTATTTCTCTAGAATTAACCGAAAGATCAATATTTCTAAGAATTTCTAAAGAATCCAAAGAATAGTTAACACCTTTAAGAGACACTCTGCCCAATGAGTTATCAGGAATATTGGTATTCAAATAATAATTCCACCTTATATCTAATGAATACCGGAGAAGAATAGCACTCCCTATATAGCATTATCTAAATAGGTACCAGATAAGGAGTCGGTACTTTTACCCTCTCAGCCTAGATAACTAAGCTCCCCCGGCTAGGAGGAAGTTTATCACGTTTATAAAACATTATCATTCTGAATACTTTGATATCCACTTCCACAAAATATCAATTCTTTTATGATCAGATTCAGTATTAGGATTCAGAATAGGCCTACAAGTCCTAGTATAAGAACCAATAACTTGAAGATCTGTTCTATTTTTTCCCCAATCCCACTTCTGACCATTTGATTTTCTAAAAACATCATCACAGAATTTTTTTGTCACAGGAACAGCTTTTAAAAATCTTTTTGACCAAGAAGAACCTGAAAAAAGCCAAAATGAATTCCACATACTCTTATCGAACATAGCTGCCCTCACATGGGCATTAACAGAAAATCTACTCATAAGACCTTTTTCTAGAGGATTAACTACAGATCCGACAACCTGATCTACATGTATATAACCTATTAAATAAAACCCAAAAATGCTAGTAGGGGCACCTTTGGTCCAATTCTGTAGCCTTGAAATAAATATTAGAAAATCACCTCTTGAAACTTTTCTCAATGCTGAAGCGCGTGGATTCACATCACAATTGTCTCCATAAGTAAAAGTATCGAACTCTGGATCATTATGCATGGCTACTTCTCGTAAATTTTCCGGAATATATAAATCTAAATCACTCGACGGATCATAATAAGATCTCAAATCCTTATATTTAATCCCATGAGGATATGAAACTTCTATATCTTCAGGTATTGGAATAAACTCAAATGTACGGTCATCAAATACAGGGCTACAAAAAGAATGATTAGCATTACTACCAACATTTATTAGAAAAACTTTACCTGACATGATAATCCCTTAATTACGTTTACCATTTACCGCCTGTAAATCAGCTAAAGAATATTTAATCTCATCTTTAACTTCCATTGGGTTGTCTTTATCTAATTCTTCTAAAAGTATCTTATATGCTGACATACCTCCTATTCTACCTAGGGCCCAAGCTGCGTGTATTTTTAAAACTGGATCAGATTTTTTCAATATTTTAGATAAAGGCTCAACAGCACGTACATCACCAATATTACCTAATGCCACACATACATTTCTTTTGAGACCACTCAATTTAGTCCTCTTTATAGGACTATTTTTATAAACTTTGCTAAATGTATCTTGGTCCATATCCAAAACAGGTAATAATTCTGTGAGTTCAAATCCTTTACGCTTTTCAAATTCTTTAATAGTCCCAATTTTTGCCTTTCTGTTTACAGGGCAAACATCTTGGCATATATCACATCCAAAAATCCAATCTCCTAATAACGGCCTCATATCTCTAGGGATTATCCCTTTAAGTTCAATTGTTAAGTAGGAAATACATTTTGAATTATCTATGACGTATGGAGCTACAATGGCTCCTGTAGGACAATCATCTATGCAGCGAACACAATTCCCGCAATTCTTTTTTAATGGTTCATCTACGTCTAACTCTAAATCTGTAATAACCTGACCTAACAATACCCAAGAACCATAATTTTCTGTAATTATATTTGTATTTTTACCTACCCAACCTAGCCCTGACCTCCGAGCTGCAGCTCTATCGTTCATTGGGCCGTCATCAACGAATATTCTTGTTTTAACATCTTGTCCTAGACACTCTGATATTTGAGTACAAAACGACTTAAGACGTTCTTTTAAAACTTTATGATAATCATCTCCTAAAGCATATTTTGCAATTTTACCGTGCAATTTATTTGGATCATAATCAGGTGTGCCTGGATTTAAGTAGCTTGCCCCAAGAGATATTACTGACTTAGCACCTTCGAGCAACAAAGTAGGCCTATTCATAAGTTTTATCCTATCTTTATCGTACCAAGGATAATCATTGATATAACCATCATTAAATCTTTTTAATGCGGCCTTTTCATCTTCAAAAAATGAATCCGCATTTGTTATCTTAACAATATCAAATCCTATATCCATTCCTATTTTTTT
>CETH01118096.1_pt1 | contig 19535 bp, 22 predicted proteins | sample 361461 | NCBI WGS metagenome assembly CETH01 (sample SAMEA2622695, study PRJEB7988) | marine metagenome | isolation source: saline water (ENVO:00002010), including
TTACACTCGGCATTGGTACACCTAGAACAGGTATAGTTGTTAAAGCAGCAGTAACACCCGCCAAATGTGCTGCCCCTCCTGCTGCTGCAATAATTACTTCATAATCTTTTTTTTCAGCCTCTGAAATAAATCTTTCTAATCTTTTTGGAGTTCTGTGAGCAGATATGACTCTTACATCATGGTTGATTCCAAATTCTTTTAAAATCTCGCTACAGTGTTCCATAACACCTTTCCAATCAGACTTGCTGCCCATTATAATTCCTACGGTAGGTTCTTTAGTTGATTTCATTTTTCTCCTCTTTTGTTTGACTAAATTCCTTTGACTTCAATTTTTCCTCTTTTTCTTTAATTTTTTTCTCACGCTTTTTCTTTCTATTTGCTTTTTCTACTGCTTTCTCAAAATTTGCTTGAGTGCACAATCCAAGAATAACAGGATCTCTAGGGGTCAAATTTGAAAAATTCCAGAAGGTTCTATTTCTTATAAGTGAAACAGTTCCTTTTGTACTTCCTACTAGCTTTGCAATTTGACCATCAGACAATTGTGAAAAATTTTTTGTTAACCATAAAACAGAATCTGGTCTATCTTTTCTCTTTGAAATTGGAGTATATTTAATTTTCTTTCTCTCTTTTGGAACTACGATCTCTTCATTATTTTTATTTATTTTAAGTGGTCTTTCATGATCTTTTGAACATACGTCAATTTCGTCTCGAGTGAGTTGACCAGCCAAAATAGGATTGTAAGCTTTAATTCCTTTTGCGACATCACCATCAGCTATACCCTTAACTTCAAGTTCGTGAAGTCTACAAAAATTTGCTATTTGTTTAAAACTTAATGTTGTATTTTCTACAAGCCAAACCGCAGTTGCTTTTGGCATGAATGGTCCATCGGTCATATGTTAATTTTTTGACTTTCTTAAATCACCAAATTTTTTATTATATTTGCTTACTCTACCCTTATCTAATATTTTTTGAGTACCTCCGGTCCATGCTGAGTGAGATATAGGGTCGATATCTAGTTTAAGAGTATCTCCTTCCTTTCCCCAGGTAGACATAGTTTCGAAGTTAGATCCATCTGTCATAACAACTTTAATTTTATGATAATTAGGGTGAATTTTCTTTTTCATCGAATGACTAATATAATAATATTACAGATTGCTCAATATTTTTTTACAAAAATCTTCTTATTTCTTCATGTATTTTTGAATTGCTCGCGATAATATCAAGTTTTTTTTCGTTAAAACTGTTAGCTTTAATATTTTCCACGATACCCCCAGATTCTTTAACAATTATTATTCCCGCAGCTATATCCCAATAATTTAATTCTTTTTGCCAGTAGCCATCATATCTTCCTGCAGCTATATAGGCCATATCTAGAGCCGCACTTCCAGATTTTCTAATATGTGACTGTACCTTTAAAGAAATTTTTTTATATTCTTCTAAAATAAATTCTTTATTTTCACTTGTTGATTTTGGACCTCCAGTAACTAAGCATGAACTTTTAAAATCAGATTTGTTTGATACTCGAGTTCTAGAATTATTAAGATAGGCACCTTTTCCTTTCTCAGCAAAAAACATTTCATTTTTAATTGGATCAAAAATTATTCCAGACAATATCTCTAAATTTTCTTCATAAGCGATAGAAATTGCAAAATGAGGTAATCCATTTAAAAAATTAAATGTTCCGTCTATAGGGTCTATAATCCATCTCTTTCCATTTTTTTTTCCTTTAATTTCACCGGCTTCTTCACTTAAAATTGAATATTCAGTTTTTTCTAGTTCCTCGATAATTATTTTTTCAACACGCTTGTCAGATGCAGTTACATAATCACCTGGTCCTTTTTCAGAAACTTGCAATTTTTCTATCTCCCCAAAATCTCTAATCAAAACTTTGGAAGCTTTTATGCAGGATTTATACATAATATTAAATTGTGGTGAGTCTATTTTCATTAGTTCAATTTTTTTATGTATTCTAGGGTTCTTGTATCTAAGATTATTTTGTTTCCTTCTTCTATAAATGGAGGAACCATAATATCTATACCATTTTTTAATTTTGCATGTTTATAAGATGATGCTGCAGTTTGCCCTTTAACAACTCCTTCAGTACTTTCAATTTCACATTCAATATTTTTCGGTAATTCAATTGATAAAGGCTTTTCTTCTAAAAAAGAAATAGTAACTTTAAGATTTTCGGTTAAAAGTTTTATTTTTTCACCTATTAAATTATTGTCTAATGTTATTTGCTCAAAATTATCTGGATCCATAAAATGACAAGTATTTTCATCGGAATATAAAAAATTAAATTCTTTTTCTTCTAATTGTGCTCTATCGACATTTTCACTCGACCTAAATCTTTGATTAAGCTTCGTCCCCTTGGTAAGGCTCTTCAATTCAACTTGATTAAAGGCGCCTCCCTTTCCAGGTTTAACGTGTTGGGTTTTAAGAACAGACCAAAAATCATTATTAAATTCAATAATCATTCCTGGTTTAATTTCATTTCCTTGTATTTTCATATTAAATAAACTTTAAAATAGCTTTTTTTGGTTTTAAGCGTGGGTTATTCCAAATATAACTCGATATTGCAAGATAATTTACACCAAATCTTATTAAACTTTTATAATTTTTATTATCTATTCCACCAATTGCAACAATAGGTAAGTTGGTCGTTTTTTTTGTCCATTTAATCAAACTTTTTTTTGCAAATTTTGCTTTAGGTTTTAATTTTGATTTATAAAAAGATCCGATAGCGATATAATCAGGTTTTTCTTCAATAGCTTTTAAAATTAAGTTTTTTGAACCATGACAAGTTCTGCCGATAATTTTGTTTTTAAGAATTTTCCTGGCACCTTTAACAGAACCATCTTTTTGACCCAGATGACAACCATCTGCTTTTAATTTTTTCGTGATAATTGGAAAATCGTTTATTATTAGCTTGACGTTATATTTTTTTGTAATAATTCGAATTTTTTTAGAAACTTTTATTAGTTTTGAATTAGAGAGATTTTTTAATCTTATCTGAAAAAAATGCACTTTTTTTGATGCAAGAACAGCATTGAGGTCTTTATAAAAACCCTTATAAACTTTATTTGGAGATATAAGATAAATAAATCTTTTCAATTTTAAGCAGCAAAATTTTTTTCGATTTGTTCATTCCACTTTGCTTCTGTGGAAACTCCATTCATTTTAGCTCTGTGGTCAAAGACTTTTTGTACATTTTTAATATCGTTCATAGATTTTGCCCAAGTCTTTAAGGCAGATTGCTGTAAAGCCCTACCATAAGAGAATGTAAAATTAAAAGAAGTATCATTAATTTTATTTATTTCATTTAAATTTTTAGTCGCCTCAATTTCACTTTGACCTCCTGAAAGGAATGCTATTCCAGGCACATTTCTTGGCACATTTTTTTTTATACAATCTAATGTTTTTTTTGCTATCACTTTCATCTCAGCTTTTTGCTTGCAACTATTTCCTGGTAAAATCATGTTTGGTTTAAGTACAGTTCCTTTAAGATTAACATTGTGAACTTCAAGCTCCTCGTAGCACTCTGTTAAAACTTTACTCGTTACATCATAACATTCATCGATTGTATGTTGTCCGTCCATTAATACTTCAGGTTCAACTATTGGCACCATTTTAGCTTCTTGAACTATAGCCGCATATCTAGCGAGTGCATGTGCATTGGATTTTATAGATTGTTTGCTCGGATATCCTTGACCGATTGAATATACCGCTCTCCATTTTGCAAATCTTGCACCTAACTTATAGTACTCTTCCATTCTACTTCTAAGACCATCTAAACCTTCAGTAATTTTTTCCTCTTTTGATCCAGCCAAAAGTTTTGCTCCTTTATCAACTTTGATTCCAGGAATGGACCCACTTTTTTTTATTAATTCTGGAATTGTAATCCCTTTACTTGATATTTGCCTTATAGTTTCATCAAATAATATTACCCCGCTAATTGATGTTTTCATTGAACTTGAGGAAAAGAGTGTTTCTCTAAAATGAAGTCTATTTTTTTCTGTGCACTCTATATTAACATTTTTTAATCGTTTTTCCATCGTTCCAGTACTTTCATCAGCAGCAAGAATGCCTTTTCCCTTCGTGACCATTTGTTTTGCAATATCTTCTATTGTCATAATTTTAATTTTTTGTAAGTACTTTTATACCAGGGAGCTCCTTGCCTTCAAGAGATTCTATAAATGCTCCACCTGCTGTTGATAAATGCGTGAAATGTTTTTCAAAACCATTATTTTTAATTGCTGCAATTGTATCTCCTCCGCCTACAACCGATATTAGAGATTTATTTTTGGAATTTTTAGAAATTTTGCTTGCTATTGCCAAAGATCCTACAGAAAAATTTTTATTTTCATAATACCCTGCTGGCCCATTCCAAAACACAGTTTTAGAGTTATCAATTATTTTATTAATTAAATCTATTGTATTTTTGCCAATATCTAAAATTAAATCACCTGATCCTATCTCATTTAAAGACTTATTAACTGCATTACCCTCAAAAGTTCTCGAGATGTTACAGTCTATGGGAATAATAATTTTACAGTTATTTTTTTCCGCTAATGAATATAAATTTTTAATTGTATTTAATGAATCTTTTTCAAATAGTGAACCCCCTATATTTACACCTTTGTATTTCAGAAAATTATTTGCCATTGCCCCCACTATTATAAGGTTATCCGTATTTTTGCACAGACTTGATAATACATTTATCTTGGAAGAAACTTTTGATCCCCCGATTATACAAGTAACAGGTTTTTTTGATTTTTTTAAAATTAAATCAATAGAGTCGATTTCTTTTTTTAAAATTGGTCCTGCGTAACTTTCAATAAATTTAACAATTTTGTGTATTGAGGCTTGCTTTCTGTGTGAGCAAGAGAAAGCTTCATTAATATAAATTTCGCCGAGATTTGATAGAGTTTTTGCAAAAGTTTCATCATCGTTATCCTCCTCTATTGAAAAACGAATATTTTCAAATAATAATGCCTCACCTGGATTAATTTTTTTTGATGCCTCTATAGCATTATTATCAATCCTTTTTTTATAAAAAAAAATTTTCCCATTCAAATTTTCTTTCAGATAATTAAAAATTGGTTCAAGGGAAAGTTCTGAAACTATTTTGCCCCTTGGTCTACCAAGGTGTGTTAAAAGTATAACCTTTGCTTTATTTTGTATTAACCTATTAATAAAAGGCTCAATAATTTTAATTCTAGTTAAATCATCTATTTTAGAATTAGAAATTGGCACGTTTAGATCCAATCTAACAATTACTCGTTTATTATGAACAGAAATACTATCAGAAAAAGTTTTTAAATCAGACATTTGACTTATTATTTTTTAACTTTTGATTTTACTGTGTTAACTATTTCATCGCTCGTTAGGTTAAATAGTTTATAAATTTCTTTGTAAGGTGCACTTTTACCGTATGTTGACATTCCTAATGTTACACCATTTTTCCCAACAAGACTTTTCCAACCAGATTGACTTGAGGCTTCAATAGATATTTTAAAAGTATCTTCACCTAGGACTTCATCTTTATAATCTTTTGTTTGATTTTGAAAAAGATCGTAGCACGGAACCGAAATAACTTTTGAATCAATTTCTAAATTTTTTAGCTTTTCTTGTGCTTCTAAAGCAATCTCAACCTCTGATCCAGATGCAATTATTGATACATTTGTTTTCTCGGAAGTTTGTCTAAGAACGTAACCACCTTTTGAACATTTATTTTCGCCAGAGTTATGTTCACTAATATAAGGCAACTTTTGTCTAGATAAAGCAATTGCACTTGGGTTACTTTTGCTTTTTAATGCAATTTCCCAGCACTCAAGAGTTTCATTAATATCTGCAGGTCTGAATACATTTAAGTTTGGTATTGCTCTCAAGTGCTCTAATTGTTCAATAGGTTGATGCGTTGGACCATCTTCACCTAGTCCGATTGAGTCATGAGAAAAAATATAAATTACCCTTAGGTTCATTAACGCCGAGAGCCTCATTGATGGTTTCAAGTAATCTGAAAAAATTAAAAAAGTTCCACCAAAAGGTATTAGACACCCATAAAGGGCAATTCCATTCATGACACCTGCCATTGCATGTTCTCTTACTCCGTAATGAATATAATTACCTGAAAAATTTTTAGATGAGATTACTTTTGAATTTTTTGTCTTCGTATTATTAGAACCACTCAAATCTGCAGAACCACCTATTAACTCTGGAATTATGTTTGAAATATTATCAATTACAGTGGATGAACATTGTCTAGTCGCCATATCCGGTTTCGATTGAAAAAAATTAAGCTTTTGATCTCCAAAAATTTTTTCTAAATCTTCCGGGAACTCTCCTTTAATCAACCGATTATATTCCTCTTTAACCTTTACATTTTTTTTGTCTAAAATACTGGACCAGTTTTTTTCTAAAATCTCTCCCTTATCTCCAATTTCTCTCCAACTTTCTAAAATTTTTGTAGGTATATCAAACGGTTCATGTTTCCATTTAAGTTTTTTTCTTACAAGATTTATTTCTTCCTCACCAAGAGGAGAGCCATGGGAAGACGCTTTTCCTGATTTATTGGGTGAACCGAAACCTATTATTGTTTTACATGAAATTAAAGTTGGTTTTTTTGATTTATTAGCTTTTTTTATTGCATTAAAAATTTGTTTATAATTATGTCCATTGATTTCTTGAAAGGCCCATCCATAACTTTGAAATCTTTTCTTATAGTCATCTGAAACAGATAAAGAAGTAGAGCCGTCAATTGAGATTTTATTATTATCAAAAAATAATATTAAATTTTTTAAATTTAAATGCCCAGCCAAACTCATCGCCTCATGGCTGATACCCTCCATTAGATCTCCGTCACTAGCAAAAACATAAGTTTTATTATCTATCAAATCAGATCCAAATCTTTTTTTAAGTATTTCTTGGGCAACTGACATACCAACGGAATTAGCTAGACCTTGTCCAAGTGGACCAGTTGTAGTTTCAATACCAGAACCTTTAACATATTCTGGATGGCCAGCACAAATCGAGTTTAGTTGTCTAAAATTTTTTATATCTTCAATGCCAATTTTTTTATAACCCGTAAGATAAAGAAGAGAGTACAAAAGCATTGAACCGTGACCAGCTGATAAAATAAATCTGTCTCTATTTATCCAGTCAGGATTTTTAGGATTAAACCGCAGGTAGTATTTAAAAAGAACAGTTGCAACATCAGCCATACCCATAGGCATACCTGGATGACCAGAGTTAGCCTTTTGAACGGCGTCAATTGATAAAAATCTTATTGCGTTTGATAAATCTTTTAATTTTGGGTCCACTTAATAATTACCTATATAGACTCTAATTCATGATATCAATATTATGATATAAAAAAATAAGATGGAAAATTTATACATCAAAGAAAAGAAATTAGAAACCGTTTTGAATAAATTAAAAACTTTAGTCGAAACGCCAAATGACATTAGTTATGGTCTAGCGGAGCTCAATAAAGAAAAAAATCAATTAGAAAGCGAAAAAAATGAAATTGAAAATAAGTACAATCAGCTAATAGTAGAATATTCAGAATTGAAAAAAAAATTAAAAGATTTAGAGAGTGAAGGATTAAAAAGAAAGCAACAAACTGATCAATTTAATCAAGATATACAAGAACTAGGTGAAGAAACCGAATCATTAGTAGAGGAAATAGAAAAATGGCAAACGTAAACATTAAATTTAATAATAAAGACTACCTGCTATCATGTGATGATGGGCAAGAAGAAGATCTAAAAAATTTAACAAAATTTCTAGATAAAAAATATACTGACCTAAAAGAAAAACTTGGAAACATAGGGGAGAATAAACTTTTATTAATTACAACAATACAGGTTATAGATGAATATTTTGATTTAAAAAAAAGGGTTTTATCACAAAAGGAAAATTTTGAAATATTATCTAATAAATTTAAAGAAATGAAATCTTTAGCAATTGATTATAAAGATGGAAAAGAGTCCGAAATTTCAAAATTAAATGTTGAAATTGATAAATTCAAAAAAATGGTTGATGAAAGTCAGAATATTTATGAAACGATGTTAGATAAAACCACAAAATCTTTAGAAGAAATTATAAAAAATACAAAGTCTGAGTCAAATATTCAGTAAATGTTATCAAAAAAAATACTCAGAAAAAAGTTTCTGTTATTAAGAAAAAAAAAATATTTTAAAGTAAATAAAAGTTTTTACAAACCCTTAATTAAATTAATAAAAAATAAAAAAAAAACAAAGATTTCTCTATATTATCCTTCAAATTATGAAGTAGATACAAAGCCATTGTTTCAAATTTTGGAAAACAATAAAAATTACGTTACTTTATTACCTAAATCATTCAAAAATGGGAAAATGAAATTTTTCAAGTGGAGAATCTTTGATCCAATTGAAATTAACTCTTTTGGTTTTTTGGAGCCAGTATTAAAAAAAAATAGCGTCAATCCTGATATTATAGTTGTTCCAATTGTGGCATTTGATAAGTCTCTTAATAGAATTGGTTATGGCAAAGGCTATTATGATAAATTTTTGTCTAAGTTAAAAAAAAATAAGGTAATTACTATCGGACTTGCATTTTTTTTTCAAAAATATAAAAAAATCACTACTTCGAAGTTTGATGTAAAATTAGACTATATTTTAACCGAGAAAGGAATTTATAGAGCTAAATGAAAATATTATTTTTAGGAGATGTTTTTGGCCAACCTGGTGTAAAAGCTGTAACAGAAAAGTTACCAAAGTTAATTAAAGACAAAAAAATAGATTTTGTAGTCATAAATGGAGAAAATTCTGCTGACACAGGTGTAGGTATTACGGAAAAAAATACCAATGAATTTTTTAGTGCTGGAACTGATGTTATAACAACTGGAAATCATGTTTGGGATCAAAAAGAAACATTAAAATTAATAGAAACAGAAGAAAGATTATTAAGACCAGAAAATCTAATCAAACCATCTCCAGGAAAGGGGTTCGGTATTTTCTTATCAAAAAATAAAAAAAAGGTTGCAGTTATCAACCTTATGGGAAATGTTTTTATGAAGAAAAGCGACGATGTTTTTCTGGCGGCAAAAAAATTTTTAGATAATATAGAATTAAAAAAAAATGCTGACTTTATAATTGTTGATATGCATGGTGAAATTACAAGTGAAAAAATGGCTATGGCATATTTGTTTGATGGAAAAGCTACAATGATTGTTGGAACGCATACGCACGTGCCCACTTCTGACCACAGGATAATGGAAAAAGGAACTGCGTATCAGACAGATCTTGGAATGTGTGGTGATTATAATTCTGTGATAGGTATGGACAGAGAGAATTCTTTGAAAAAATTTTTAAAAGATCCAAGTGGAAAAAAACATTTTCCCGCAAAGGGCGAGGCAACTATATGTGGATTAATAGTTGAAGCTGATGAGGAAACAGGATTGGCTAATAAAATTGAACAAATTATTTTAGGGGGCTCATTACAGGGGAGAATATAAAATGGCAGGTCACTCTCATTGGGCTGGAATAAAACATAAAAAAGGTAGACAAGATAAAATTAGATCAAAAATTTTTTCAAAAATTTCAAGGGAAATTACTGTTGCTGCAAAATTGGGATCCAAAGATCCAAAAATAAATCATAGATTGCGCTCTGCAATTGAAACAGCAAAAAATGCAAACATGCCTAAAGATAATATAAATAGAGCTATAAGCAAATCGGAAATGAACAAAGATCAAAATTTTGAAAATTTGACATACGAAGGTTTTGGCCCCAATAAAATTGCATTGATAATAGAGACACTCACTGAAAATAAGAACAGAACCGCAAGTAGTATTAGAGCTATTTTAGAAAAATTTGGTGGAAATCTTGGTACAAATGGATCAACAAAACATTATTTTTATCATTGTGGCGTAATAAGAGTGGATAAAAAAAATATATCTGATGAAAAAGCTTTAGATACAGCTATAAATTCAGGAGCAAAAGATTGTGTTAGTTTTGATAATTATCATGAAATTATCACCGAAAAAGAAGACTTTTATAAAGTAAAAAATAAAATGATTTTAAATATAAATAATTTTATTTACTCAAATATTGAATGGAGACCAAATGTAATGGTTAACATATCAGAAAGAGATTTTGGTAATGTAAATGATATGTTGGACTTGTTGCAGGATGATGATGATATACAAAATGTCTTTCACAACTGCAGCTTTGATAACATAAAAAAATGAGAATAATTGGAATAGACCCTGGACTTAGCGGAGCTATAGCAGTTTTAGATGATTTTAAAATTTTTGAGATTTACGATATGCCCATAATGTCAGAAGGAAAAAAAAATAAAAACCAACTAAATAGCGCACAATTGGTAAAAATTTTAAAAAATAATTTTAAAAATAATGAAGAGCTGTTTGTTATTGTAGAACAAGTAAATGCTATGCCTGGGCAGGGAGTTACAAGTATGTTTAATTTTGGACAAACATTTGGGGCTATCAAAGGAATTTGTGCCTCTTTAAATTTACCTATTTACTACGTGAGGCCATCAAAATGGAAAAAACATTTTGAACTTATTAATGCATCAAAAGATGCTAGCAGAACAAAAGTTATAGAAATGTACCCATCATTATCTGAAAGATTTAAGAAAAAAAAAGACGTAAATAGGGCTGATGCCGTTTTGATAGCCAGATATTTTAGAGAGTGCAAAGCTCATTTTATTGATTAAAATATTGGTAAATATATTATTAAAATCATATGCCAAATTGATGACACATTCGTTACGTAATTAACTTTAATGGAACAAGAAATTGCATCACAAGTAGTTGGCCTAGGAGGAGCAACAGACTTCTCACTTTGGCAACTTTTTTTACGAGCAGATTTTGTCGTTAAAAGCGTAATTATAATATTAATAGCAAGTTCAATTTTTTCCTGGGCATTAATATTTGACAAGGCAAGATTATTTAGGAGGATAGAAAAAAGTACAACTTTGTTTGAAGATAAATTTTGGAAATCAAAATCAGCAGAAGCCCTTTATAAAAATTTACCGAACAAAACAGATGATCCACTTACATCCATATTTAAATCAGCTATGACAGAACTGATAAAGACTAGATCAAAATCCTCAAATATTCAAAGCGCAAGAGTTCAAAGAGTAGTTGAGGCATCAATAGATAAACAATTAAAAAATATAGAGAAGAACTTCACTTACTTAGCAACAGTAGGTTCTACAGCACCCTTCATAGGACTATTTGGAACTGTTTGGGGCATAATGAATTCTTTCCAGTCAATTGCTATTTCAAGAAATACTAGTTTAGCTATAGTTGCACCTGGAATTGCAGAAGCATTATTTGCTACCGCACTTGGTTTGCTCGCAGCTATCCCTGCTGTTATAGCCTACAATAAATTTAACAGTGATAGCCAGAGGTATTTCTCAAGGGTAGACAATTTTTGTAAAAGATTTTTATCAATCATTTAATTTATGGCTTTTTTAATAAAACGCTCTAAAAAAGATCCAATGAGCGAGATCAATGTAACACCATTTGTTGACGTAATGCTTGTTCTTCTGATAATTTTTATGGTTACAGCACCTCTGCTAACAGTAGGAGTACAAGTTGATTTGCCAGAGTCAGCCGCAGACTCTTTACCAGACGATCAAGAACCACTAACCATATCTATTAATTCAAAAGGTGAAATTTTTATTCAAGAACACAAGGTCACTTTTCAAAAAATAGTACCAAAACTTTTAGCAATTTCAAAAAATCGAACTGATACAAGAATCTATGTAAGAGGAGACAAAACAATAAACTACGGAAGAGTTTTAGAAGTTATGGGCAGACTATCAGGAGCTGGTTTTTCAAAGGTTGCATTGATATCCGAGCCTTATAAAAAATAAATTTTATGGCTAAGAGTATATTTTTCTCATTTTTTTTTCATATTTTTATAATATTAGCAACAGCTCTGACTATGCCTTTTATGTTAAGAGAACCAATTGATCTTCCCCCAATAGTTTCTGTAGAGTTTATAGAAATTAAAGATAAAACTAATATTCCCTACGCCCCCAAAGCAAGAAAAATAATCGAGGAAGCAAAAAAAGAAAATAAGAGGGTAGTTTCAGAACAAGCTCCTCCGTCGGCTAAGGCAAAAGAAAAACCCGACAGAATACCTTTGCCAGACGATAAAAAAGAAACAAAAAAGTTAGTTAAAAAGAAGCAAAATCCTGAAGAGATTAAACCTCAAATAAGACAGTCTTCCGAATTTGAAAAAGAGGAACTATTTAACCCGAATGAGATTGCAGCATTAATAGATAAAGCAAAAGAGGAAAAATCAGAGACGCAAAAAAAAAGTGATAAATTAACCCAAAGCAATGTAAAAAACTCTTTTGCAAGAAGTCTTTCATTGTCAGAAGAAGATGCTTTAAGAGCTCAGATTTTTGGTTGCTGGAGCGTTCCATTGGGTTTACCTTATGATGAAAAATTATTAGTAAGAATTAAACTTAAATTAAAACCTGATGGCACTATACTTAAATCAGAAATTTTGGATCATGCCCGAATGAATACTCCAGGTCAGAGCTTCTATAAAGTATTAGCAGAAAGCGCGCTTAGAGCGGTAAGAATTTGTCAGCCACTCAAAGTTCCACCAACAGGATATGAAAGATGGAAGGATTTACAACTTAATTTTGATCCTACAGAAATGTTAAAAGGTTAATATGAAAAAAATACTTTTAATTTTGTTAATCTCCGTTTTAACTACCAATAGTGCATTTGCTTTGATCAAAGTTGATATTACTCGAGGAAACCTCGATCCTTTGCCAATAGCAGTTTCACCATTGCACGTTGATTCTTCTTCAGATAAAACTGACATTTTTGAAATTAGCGAAGTTGGAGTTGAAGTTTCTAAAATTATTGGGAAAAATTTTAAATCGACTGGTCTTTTTAATCCCCTTAAAAAAGAAGCATTTGTTCAAAAACCTGATATTGCACACCTTAAACCTCGTTTTGAGGACTGGAGATTAATTAAAGCACAAGCTTTAGTAACTGGCAAACTTTTGATTAAAGAAAACAAGCTAAAGGTTGAATTTAGACTTTGGGATTTAACAGCTTCTAAAGAAATGCTAGCACTATCATTTACAACGACTCCAAAAAACTGGAGAAGAGTTGCGCATATTATTTCTGATAAAATTTACGAGAGACTTACAGGGGAAAAAGGTTATTTTGATACAAGAATTATTTATGTTTCTGAAACTGGCCCAAAAGACCAAAGGGTAAAAAAATTAGCATTAATGGATCAAGATGGTTTCAATACAAAATACTTAACACTGGGTAATGAACTCGTTTTAACTCCAAGGTTTAACCCCACAAATCAACTCGTGACGTATATGTCTTATTTTAAAAATATGCCAAGAGTTTATTTATTAGATATAGAAACTGGAATTCAAGAAATAGTAGGTAACTTTCCCGGAATGACATTTGCACCAAGATTTTCTCCAGATGGAAAAAAAATTATTATGAGTTTTGCAAAAGATGGTAACTCAGATATTTACTCTATGGATATAAAGTCTCGTGTTGTTGAAAAATTAACAAATCATTCTTCAATAGATACTTCACCGTCTTATTCTCCAGACGGGAAATTTATTTGTTTTAACTCTGATAGAAGTGGTTTACAGCAAATATATGTTATGCGAAGCGATGGAACTGGAGTGAAAAGAATAAGCTTTGGAGATGGTCTTTACGGTACTCCTGTTTGGTCCCCTAGAGGAGATCTAATTGCTTTCACTAAAGTAAGAAAAGGTAGATTTTACATTGGAGTTATGCGGTCTGACGGAACAGGAGAAAGATTACTAACAGAAAACTATTATCAAGAAGCACCTTCTTGGGCGCCTAACGGAAGAGTTCTAATTTTTTATAGAGAGACTAAATCAAATAGTAAAGGCGAAGGGTTTACAGCCAAACTTTGGTCTATAGATATTACCGGATACAACGAGAGGCAGATAAAAACCGAAACTGATGCATCCGACCCATCTTGGTCCTCATTGCTGTCAAAGTAGCTATTTTATTATACAATTTGAGCTTGCAAGAAACAAATAAATTTGAAATATTACTGTCATCTTAAATATATTTAGGAGTTAAAAATATGAAATTTAATGTAGCCATGAAGAACATTTTTTTAGTTTTGATAAGTGCACTTATACTATCTGCATGTTCTACCGCAAAAAAAACAGATCTAGTTGGAGATGTTTATACTGGATCCGAGACTATAGAGTATTTAGCTAGTGGAGTTCCGGACAGAGTTTTCTTTGCAACAAACAAATCTAGTTTAACTACTGCTGCAAGAGATACACTTCGAAAACAAGCATCTTGGTTAAGAAAAAATAAAAATATTTCAGTCACAGTAGAAGGTCATGCTGACGAAAGAGGAACAAGAGAATATAACTTGGCATTAGGCGAGAGAAGAGCAAATGCTGCAAAAGACTATCTGATGACATATGGTATTTCTGGAAAAAGAATTAGCGTAATTAGTTACGGTAAAGAAAAACCAGTTAATCCTGCATCAAATCCTCTGGCTTGGTCTCAAAACAGAAGATCAGTTTCAGTTAAAGCAAATTAATTTTTAAAATATTGTATAGCAAAGACCCCGTAAACATTAAAAAAAACGGGGTCTTTTTTTTGCCATTTTTATTTTGATAAATAACATAATGATTCAAAGAAAATTAAATACTTTCATAAAAATCACTTTAGTAACTTTTTGTATAATCTATGCTCCGACTGTAAATGCTGAAGAGGAAGTATCCGAAAGTAGTCTTACAGAAATAAAATCTCAAATGAAACAAATAAGTAAGGACTTAAAAACTCTCGAGAAAGCTTTTTACAAAACATCAGAAATGAAAGAAACTCAAATTTCTTCGGGTGGATTAAACGAAGATATATTGACAAGACATCTTCTAAAATTAAATGAGATTGAAGAGCAGTTTCAACAAGTTACAAATCGGTATGAGGAAATCAATTTTAAGGTAGACAAGTTATCAAGTAGAATTTCCAAGATGCAATCTGATAACCAGCTAAGATTTAGCGATATAGAAAGTTCTCAACAAATTGAGCCTAATAAAAAATTAACAGTCTCTCCAAAAAAAAGACTACCGGGAACAGACTTGCCTCAGGATCTAGGAAGAATATCGGATACAGATATTAGCAAAACTGAACAAACTCAAAAAACTCAATCAGTAGAGTCAGCCGGTTTAGTTATAACCGAACAAACTACAAAGGCTAAATCTTTACTTCCAAATAAGTCTGCAAAAGAACAGTATGATTTTGCAATAAGTTTTATAAAAGTAGGTGATTACGAGACCGCAGAATTTGCACTTAGAGAATTCATAGACAAAAACAAAGAAAATGAATTGGCAGGAAGTGCACAATATTGGTATGGAGAAACTTTTAGAGTTCGGCAATTGTATCAGGATGCGGCTACAGCTTACTTAGATGGTTATCAAAATTATCCCAAAAGTAAAAAAGCTCCAATTAATTTATTAAAACTCGGATCAACCTTAGTGAAGATGGGTGAAAAAGACCAAGGGTGTTTAATGATAAATGGGGTTAAAAAAGAATATCCAAAAGCAAACAAGTCTGTGTTACAAAAAGCAGAGTATGAAAAGAAAAAGTTTAAATGTCCTAAAACTTAAAGGTATTCTTCCAAAAGATAAAAAAATCTCTGAGACTTATTTAAAACTAAAATTAATTATTTCAAAATATAAAGCAAAATCACTTGTTATTGCAATATCTGGTGGACCTGACAGTATGGCGCTCGCTGCTTTATGTAAAGCTTTACAATTAGAAAAGAAATATAAAATTTATTTTGTACTTATAGATCATAATATTCGAAAAAATTCATACAAAGAGGCAATCAAAGTTAAAAAAATTTTAATAAAAAAAAATATTAGCCTTAACATTTTAAAAAATAAAAAAAAAATTAATAATAATATCCAAAAAAATGCCAGAGATATAAGATACGATTTGCTAACAAAATTTTGTAATCAAAAAAAAGTAAGGTATTTAGTTACAGCCCACCACCAAGATGATCAAATTGAAACTTTTTTAATAAGATTATCAAGGGGTAGTGGGGTAGAAGGCTTATCTGGCATGAACGAAAGAACTTATTTAAGCAACGGAACTGTTTTATTAAGACCATTTCTAGATATTAAAAAGGAAATACTCGTATATATTTCAAAAAAAGTTTTTAAAAAAATAATAAAAGACCCATCTAATACAAACAAAAAATTTTTAAGAACAAATATAAGGGAACTAAAAAAAATATTAGAAAAAAAAGGATTAGATTTTGACAAGATACTTCGTTCAATAAAAAACATATCATCTAGTAAAGAAGCAATTAATTTTTATGTTTTAAAATCTATTAAAAAAATTGTAAAATTTAAAAATAAAAAAGCTTCACTGAACTTAAAAAAATTCGCAAACGAACCTAAAGAAATTAAATTTAAAATTTTTAATACTCTTTTAAAAAATACTGCTAAATCATATTACCCCCCAAGATCCAGAAAAGTTTTAAATCTCATAAGGAGATTTGAGAACAAAAGTTTTACCAAAAGCACTCTAGGTGGATGTATCTTTGAGAGAAAGAAAAACTTTTTATTAATTTCTAGAGAATTTTAAAAAAACTCATTATTCCTCACTAATTACCCATAATTGAATACAATTTGTCATATTTTTTTGCTTCAAAATTACATATATGATACTTGTTAAATTAATAATAATACCTATTTATAAAGTATGAATTTTAGAAATATATTGATGTGGGGTCTGATAGTCCTTTTGTCTATCGGTTTATTTAACATATTTCAAAACCCCAATAGAGCTGACAGTGTTAGCAATAAAATACCATTCTCAAAATTTCTTGAAGAAGTAGACTCAGGAAGAGTGATGGAGGTTGAAATTCAAGGAAATAATATTAAGGGAACATTATCTGACGGTACAAAATTTAATACTTACTCACCAAATTATCCTGAGTTGGTTGGAAAACTCTCGGAAAGAAATGTTAGTATAGTTGCATCACCACAAGAAGATAAAATGCCATCACTCTTCGGTGTTTTATTATCATGGTTTCCAATGCTACTTTTAATTGGTGTATGGATTTTCTTTATGAGACAAATGCAAGGTGGAAGAGGCGGCGCGATGGGGTTTGGAAGATCAAAAGCTAAACTTCTAACAGAAGCACATGGCAAAGTTACTTTTAATGATGTTGCTGGCATTGAAGAGGCAAAAGAAGAAGTAGAAGAAATCGTAGAATTTTTAAAAGATCCTAAAAAATTTAGAAGATTAGGTGGAAAAATTCCTAAAGGAGCTTTACTTATAGGTCCCCCAGGCACAGGAAAAACTTTACTAGCTAAGGCTATAGCTGGGGAAGCAAATGTTCCGTTTTTCACAATATCAGGTTCTGATTTTGTAGAAATGTTTGTTGGAGTAGGTGCCTCAAGAGTAAGAGACATGTTTGAACAAGGAAAAAAACATGCCCCATGTATTATTTTTATAGATGAAATTGATGCAGTTGGAAGAAGTAGAGGTGCAGGTTTGGGCGGAGGAAATGATGAGAGAGAGCAAACTTTAAATCAGCTTTTAGTCGAGATGGATGGTTTTGATACTAACGAGGGGATTATACTTATAGCCGCTACGAATAGACCAGACGTTTTAGATCCAGCTTTATTGAGACCAGGAAGATTTGATAGACAAGTGGTAGTGCCTAATCCAGATATACTTGGAAGAGAAGCAATTCTAAAGGTCCATGTTAAAAAAGTTAATGTAGGACCTGATGTAAAATTAAGAACTATAGCTAGAGGTACGCCAGGATTTTCAGGAGCAGACCTAGCAAATCTTGTTAATGAGTCTGCTTTATTAGCTGCGAGAAAAAATAAAAGAGTTGTTACAATGTCAGATATTGAGGAAGCTAAAGACAAAGTAATGATGGGTGCAGAGAGAAGATCAATGGTAATGACAGAAGAAGAGAAAAAGTTAACAGCATATCACGAGGGCGGTCATGCAATAGTAGCTTTAAACGAAAAAGCGTCTGATCCGATCCACAAAGCAACTATTATACCAAGAGGAAGAGCATTGGGGATGGTTATGAGGCTACCTGAAAGAGACCAGTTATCAGTAACAAGGGAAAAAATGTATTCAGATATTGCTGTTGCAATGGGAGGTCGAATTGCTGAAGAATTAATATTCGGTTACGAAAAAATTACCTCTGGGGCTTCATCAGATATTGATATGGCAACTAAAATGGCAAAAAATATGGTTACTAGATACGGTATGAGTAAAGATTTGGGAACAGTAGCATATGGAGAAAATGAAGACGAAGTTTTTCTTGGAAGATCAATAACAAGACAACAAAATATGTCAGAAGAAACTGCTAAAAAAGTAGACTATGAGGTTAAAAAAATTATAGATACTAGCTACGAAAGAGCAAAAAAAGTGCTTACAGAAAAAATTGATGACCTTCACAAATTAGCAAAAGCTCTTCTTGTTTACGAAACTCTAACAGGTGATGAAATTAGAGACTTAATTTTAAAGAATATTCAGCCAGAAAAATTGTCAAAGAAACAAGAAGAATCAGATGAGAACGCATCATCAGCAATAGATTCTATTGGTCTAAAACCAAAACCAGCATTATAATACAATTAAATCATGAGAAAGTATTACACTAGAGCGTGTAATTTTTATCATGGAAGGGCTGCATCAAGTCTTATTAATAATCGTAAAGCTTTTCCATTAAATGGTAAAAAAGACATTGCTTTTGATAAAATTGAAGTTTTTATAAGAAACAAAAATAAAATAACTAGTAATATTATTCATATAAGGGATATTAAAAAACTAAATGAAAATATAAAAAAAATAGTTAAATTAGATATTAAAAAAATAGTTTCTAAAAGATCAAATTTTTTAAAAAATATAAATTTTTCTAAAACTTCAATAATGGGAATTCTTAATCTTACCCCAGACAGTTTTTCAGACGGTGGAAAATTTAATAATAAGAATAAATCTTTTAAACATATATCAGATATGATTAAGTTTGGAGCAGATATAATTGATGTAGGTGGAGAGTCAACTCGTCCTGGATCTAAAACAATAGATCCAAAAGTAGAATGGAGAAGAATAGAAAATGTCTTGAAAAATTTTAAAAAAAAACACAATAAAACTTGTTTGTCACTCGACTCTAGAAAATCCGAATTAATGATTAAAGGTATAAAATATGGAGTTAATATAATAAATGATGTATCCGGTTTTGAATATGATTTTAGCTCATTGTCAAAACTTAAGAGATATAAAGTCACCAAGGTTCTTCATCATATGCAAGGAACACCAAATACCATGCAAAAAAATCCTAAGTATAAAAATGTATTATTAGATATTTTTGATTTTTTTGAAAACAAAATTAAAAATGAATTAAATGATAAAAAAATAATTATAGACCCAGGTATAGGTTTTGGTAAAAATTTGAAACATAATTTGACTTTAATTTCAAAAATATCTTTGTTTCATAGT
>CETH01019744.1_pt1 | contig 19523 bp, 17 predicted proteins | sample 361461 | NCBI WGS metagenome assembly CETH01 (sample SAMEA2622695, study PRJEB7988) | marine metagenome | isolation source: saline water (ENVO:00002010), including
ACTGCACAGAAAGAGTGGATATTTCCACCTCTGCCTTCAATGCGTATAATTACAGATATGTTATCATTTTGTACTGAAAAAATGCCTAAATACAATACTATTTCTATCTCAGGATATCATATTAGAGAAGCTGGAGCAACTGCAGCGCAGGAGTTGGCGTTTACTCTTGTAGATGGCTTTACATATATTGAATATGCTCTAAAGGCTGGATTAAAGATTGATGATTTTGCTCCAAGATTATCATTTTTCTTTAACTCACATTTAGACTTTTTTGAAGAAATAGCAAAATTTAGAGCAGCCCGAAGAATATGGGCAAAACACTTAAAAGAAAATTATGGAGCAAAAAAAGAAAGTTCACTTAAACTCAGGTTTCATGCTCAAACTGCGGGATGTTCACTAACAGCTCAACAACCCGAGAATAATATTTCTAGAACTGCATTCCAAGCAATAGCCGCTGTATTAGGTGGCGCACAATCACTTCATACAAATTCAATGGATGAAACACTTGCTCTTCCATCAGAAAAAGCAGCAGAGATTGCCTTAAGGACTCAACAGCTAATTGCATATGAAACAGGTGTAGCTAATGTTTCAGATCCATTAGGTGGTAGTTGGTTTCTTGAATCATTAACTGATCAGCTTGAAAACGATGCTGAGAAGTATTTTGAAGATATTGAAAAGAATGGTGGTGTTATTCAAGCTATTGAAGATGGATATTTTCAAAGAGAAATTGCTAGGTCTGCAGAAGATTATCAAAAACTTATTGATGAGAAACAATTATATATTGTTGGAGTTAATAAATTTAATAAAGAAGATGAAAATATAGATATACCAATATTAGAGATTGGGCCTGAAGTAGAGAAAGAACGTATAAATTCTATTAATAAATTAAAGGCTAATCGTGACCAAACATTGGTCCAGCAGTCTCTTAATGCTATACAAGAATGCTGTAAAAATAAAAAAAATATTATGCCTGCAATTATAAATGCTGCTAAATCTAATGTTACACTTGGTGAAATTGTGACTGTCATGAAAGTTGAATTTGGTGAATGGCAGGAAGCTGCTTCTTTTTAATTAAATTAGAAATCTTATGCATCAAAAATATAAAGTTATCCTCGCAGTAGTCGGACTTTCATTAGTATTAACTTTCTGGATATTTTGGTCTTCAATGAATCCTGTAAATGATAAAGCATTAGTAAAATTTATTTCGATAAAAGAAATATTAGATTTTAATAATACAGAACGTGTTCGTTTAGGAGGTATAGTTGCGGATAGTTCTATTGTTATATCTGAATCTAATAGGTTAGAAGTAAATTTTAGTATCAAAGAAGGTATATCTAGATTACCAGTTAAATTTGTAGGGGCCAGACCTGATTTATTTAAGCATGGAGCTGAGGTTATTGTTGAAGGTGTATATCTAAATGGATCATTCAATGCAGATATGTTACAAACTAAATGTGCATCACGTTATGAGGGTGATCTAAGAGACGAATCATCTTACAAACTTGATGAAATAAAAATATGATTCCTGTTTTTGGCAGTGTTTCAATTAGTCTTGCTGCTGGTTTTTCTATTCTATCAATAATTTTACTATCCTTATATATTTATAATGGAGACTACCGGCTATTCCTATCTGGTAGAAGAATGGCAATAGTAGTCTCTTTCCTTGTAATTATTGCTACCATTATTTTAGTCAATGAACTTATTTCTAGTAATTTTGATATTGACTATGTAGCTCACCATACTAGCTTGGAAACGCCTGATATATACAAGTTTAGCGCGTTATGGGCAGGGCAGTCTGGATCTCTACTTTTTTGGTTGTTTATACTTTCAATATTTAGTTTAATTGCAATTTATCAAAATAGAAATAGGTATCATAAAATGATGCCTTGGATAATAATAGTAATACTTTTCATACAATTATTCTTTCTTATACTTACAAATTTTATTACAAATCCATTCGAGCCAACAAATGCAGATTTTGAAGTAGCAAATGGCTTAGGACTCAATCCTTTACTCCAAAACTTAACAATGGCAATACATCCTCCAATATTATATTTAGGATTCGTTGGTTTTACAATACCATTTGCTTTTGCTTTTGCCGCATTAGTTACAAATGAAAGTGGATCATTATGGATAAGGTCTATAAGGAGATGGTCTTTGGTTACATGGCTTGCATTAAGCTGTGGAATAATTTTAGGAGGTTGGTGGGCATATCAAGAGCTTGGATGGGGAGGCTACTGGGCCTGGGATCCTGTAGAAAATGCATCCTTTATGCCTTGGTTAACCGGAACAGCTTTTTTGCATTCTATAATAATTCAAGAAAAGAAAAACATGCTTCGATTATGGAATATGATTCTAATAATGTTAACATTTATTTTAACAATTTTTGGAACATTTCTTACACGAAGTGGCGTAATGTCATCAGTTCACTCATTTACCCAATCTCCACTAGGGCCTTTTTTCTTATCATTTGTTGTACTTTTACTCTGTATATGTGCCTTTCTAATTATTCAAAATTTATCTAATCTAAAATCAGTTAAACGTATTGAATCACTTACCTCAAGAGAAAGTGGATTTTTATTTAATAATGTAGTTTTTGTAACGCTCTGTTTCGCTGTATTTTGGGGAACAATTTTTCCAGTAATATCTGAGGCTGTCCAGGGGACCAAGATTACAGTGGGGGCCCCTTTCTTTAATCAAGTGACTATTCCAATTGGTTTATTTTTACTTTTTTTAACTGGAGTTGGTCCATTATTAGCTTGGCGCAAGACCTCAAAAAAAAATCTTAAAAATAATTTTTCATTACCAATTATTTTATCTGTTTTATCATCAGTGATTTTTATTCTATTTGGCCTTAGAGGTTATGTTGTGATTTCTCTAATGCTTTCAGTTTTTGTAATTGTTTCAATATTTATGGAATTTAAAAGAGGAGTTGCTTCAAGAGTGCGGCAATTCCATGAAAATGTATTATCAGCATTTTTAACAATAATAAAAAAGAATAGAAGTAGATATGGCGGTTATTTTGTTCATATTGGTATTGTTGTAATGTTTATAGGATTTACAGGACAAGCTTTTAACTTAAAAAAAGAATTTGGATTATCTGTTGGCGAAGAAAATCACTTAGGTGATGTTAATTTAAAACTAGTAAAATTATGGTCGGAAGAAAGACCAAATCATTTTTCTTGGATTGCAGAGTTATTAGTAAGTAGCAGTGATGGAAATATAATTACAGCATTACGTCCTGAAAAGAGAATATATTTTCACCTTGATCCAAATCCTGACAGAAGACAACCGCATAGTGAGTTAGATATTTATAGCACATTTAATAGAGATATATACTCAGTCTTTTCCAGTGTAGATACGGAAAATAATATTGCTTTTTTTCAAATTATGATAAATCCATTAGTAAGACTTGTATGGTATGGGGCATATATCCTGGTGTTCGGAACAATTATTGCATTATGGCCTAGCGATAGAAAGAAATTGTTAGTCTAATGATTTCTACTTTTTCAATATTATTATTCTTGATGTTTTGTTGTTTTTTTCTGTATTCAATCTGGCCATTATTATTTGATAGGATAAATAATATACTCAAGGATCATGATATGATAAATGATCTTGAAAGAAGAAAATTAATATTGTATCGAGAGATTCAATATCTTGATAATGAATATTTCATTCATAATATAAATACAAATGATTATAATTCATCTCGAGCTGATTTAGTACGTGAAGTATCTAAAATCATAGATCAAATAAGTTCTTTTATGTCTAATCAAAAGATTTAACATTGCTTACTATTAATAATATATCGAAAAGCTTTTTCCATAGAATAATTTTAGAGAATTTATCATTCAAGGTTAAGCGCGGTGATACGATAGCATTATTAGGAAAAAATGGTATTGGTAAATCAACCTTATTGCGAATACTTGGAAAAATTAGCCAGCCTGATGTAGGGGATATTTTATATAAGAATTCTAGTATATATAAAGAAAAAGCAAGCGTTAGAAAAGGGATACTTTATTTAGGGCATGATGTTGGTTTATATCCATCCTTATCTGTTATTGATAATATAAAATTTGCATGTACAGTACATGGTGTAAAAGTTAAGGAAAATAGTATTTTAAATACTTTAAATCAATTAGGTCTATCAAAAAGGATTGATGATCAGATTAAGATTTTTTCAAAAGGTATGCTTCAAAGTTTAAAATATGCTTTAGCTGATTTAATTGAATGGGATATACTATTCTTTGATGAACCTTTTTCTTCTTTAGATCTTAAGAGAAGAAAAATAGCACAGGACTATATTAATCAATGGACTTCAAAATCAAAAACCATGATTTTTGCAACTCATGATCCCGAATGGGGACTATCATATTGTTCTCGCATATTGTTATTAGATGATTGTAAAATTAAAATTGATCAAAAAACGACTCAAACTGAAATAAATCAAATAACAAAAACTTTACAATAATTATGTTTTATACATTAGTAAGAAAAGATTTACTGCTTGAATTCAGAACAAAAGAAATTATTATACCTATGTTTACATTTGGTTTAGCAATTATTTTGATATTCTCTCTTTCTTTTAATGCTTCTCAAGAAATAAATCATACTTTTTCTCCAGGATTATTATGGATAATAATCCTATTTGTAAGCTCATTAGGATTACATCGAATGTTTGTTTTAGAAAAAGAATTCGATGCATTTACTTTAAACTTGGCTGCTCCAATTGATAGAGGAACGATTTTCATTTCAAAAGTAGTTAGTGGTACTATACTTTTATTGATTGCTGAAATTATGATTATTCCACCCTTTGTAGTATTTATGAATCTTTCTATTCCTAGTAATTGGCCTATTATGATGCTCATTCTTATTATTGGTGATTTAGGTATAATGTCTATAGGAGCAATTATTAGTGGCTTATCAATGAGAGCTAAATTGAGTGAAATTTTATTTCCCATTCTTTTTTTTCCTTTAGTTTCTCCACATTTAATTGCTTGTGTTAAAGCTACAAACTATTGGTTTAAAGGAATTCCATTTATTAATTGGCAATCCTGGGTATATTTAATAATTACTTTTTTTATAATCTTTTTTTTGGTAGGGTTTATGATATTTGATTTTATCGCTGAGGAATAGTGAAGTTGTTTTTTTCTAAAAGAAATAATATAATTTTTGCTTTTTTCGTACTTATTCTAATGATGTTTAACATATATAATATTATTAATAATACTCCAATGGTTCCTGATCAATTTTGGGCTCAAAAAATTTTCTATCTTCATGTTCCTATAGCTTGGACAGGATTTCTATCATATCTAATAGTTATGATAGCTGGGATTCTTTTTCTAACAAGGAAGAATATTTTTTGGGATCATTTAGGTTTTGCAGCTGCTGAAATTGGTACTTTATTTATTACTCTTGTATTAATTACAGGACCAATTTGGGCAAAGCCAATTTGGGGAACATGGTGGACATGGGAACCAAGATTAACTACAACTTTAATATTATTCTTGATTTATATAGGATATTTTATGCTTAGAGCATTTGGAGGTCATCCTGAACGTACTTCAAGATATGCTGCTGTATTAGGAATTATTGCTTTTATTGATGTTCCAATTATTTTCTTTTCAGTTCGATTCTGGGAAGAAAAATACCAATCTCATCCACAGGTAGAGATAACAAAACAGAACCCTGAAATCATTATCCCATTTTTAATTTCATTAGTAATTTTTACAATCTTATTTGTATTTATGTTAAAGTATAGATTACATGTACTTAAAGTCATATTTGATAGGTAAAATAATTAATGGAAAATGTTTTTTTAAATAGTTTTATAAGTGCAATAGCTATTGTAATTATTTTTATAATTATTTGGTTTATTAAACAGATTTTTAATGAAAAAAAATATTTATAATTGATTTAACTGTTTTAGGTAATAGTAAACATGCCAGATAAAAAAATTATACATGTTATAGGAACAGGAACAATTGGAGAACCTTTAATTGGACTGCTTTCAGATTATAAAGATAAACTTGGGATAGATCAAGTCACCTTTCACAAAAATAGTGCATTAAAAGGTGATTATACAAAAGTGATAGATTTACAAAAACGTGGCGCACATCTAGCAGTTGATAATGATAAAATAAAAGATTTTCTTTCTTTAGGGATGGAGCCTGAGTATGAAACTGAAGAAGCTATCTCTAGAGCGAGCGTAGTAATTGATTGCACACCAAAAGGAATTGGGCATAAAAATAAAGAACAATATTATTCTAAATTCTCAAGCAGTGTAAAAGGCTTTCTTGCACAAGGAAGTGAATCAGATTTTGGTAAAAAATATGCACTAGGGATTAATGATGATGCCCTAAATATTGTTAAAGATCAATTCATTCAAATAGTTTCATGTAATACGCATAACATTTCATGTATCACCAATACTATAGCTTTAAATGAAAATAACGCAGAAAATCTTATAGAAGGAAAATATGTTTGTGTGAGAAGAGCAAATGACATGCACCAAGAAGAAGGTTATATTCCTTCACCTTTAGTGAATAAACATATTACAGAACAATTTGGATCGCATCATGCTGAAGATGCTGTAAACTTATTTAAAACTTTAAATTATGATTTAAATTTATTTTCCTCTGCAATGAAGGTCAATAGTCAGTATATGCATGTACTTTGGTTTTCTTTAAAGGTAGATGAAACTATTAGTTTAGATGATGTAAAACATAGATTATATCAAAATCAACTAGTTGCTTTTACAACAAAAAATTTAACAAGTCGTGTTTTCTCATTCGGCAGGGATCATGGTCATTATGGAAGAATCTTAAATCAAACTGTAGTAGTTGAACAAACATTAAATGTTAAAAATGGTAATGAGATAAGTGGTTTTTGTTTTACACCGCAAGATGGTAATTCAATCCTTAGTAGTTTATCAGCATCATTATGGTTTCTTTATCCTAATTTATATAAAGAAAAAATTAAAGTTTTATCTCACTTATTCTTTGATAATATTTGAAACTTAACGTTCATAGTATAATTACTGGCCCTTTTCAGGAAAATAGTTATATCCTTTCTGAAAAATTATCAAAGGATTGTATATTAATTGATCCTGGTGATGAAGCCGAAAAAATCAGTTATTTCATTGATGATAATAATTTCAACCCTATTGCCATAATAAATACACATGCCCATTTAGACCATATTGGAGCAGTAACTGAAATTAAAAATAAATATAACATTCCTTTTTATCTTCATTCTGCAGAAAAGCAAATACTTGAATCTTATCCTTTATCTTGTAGAATGTTTGGAATGGAGGTTAAGCCCGTTCCAGTTGTAGATAATTGGATACATAAAGCTGGAAAATTAACTATTGGAGAATTTAACTTTTCTATTATTGAAACACCTGGACATACACCTGGAGGCTGTTGTTATTTGATTGAAAATCGCCTTTTTGTCGGAGACACACTTTTCAGAGGTTCAGTCGGAAGAACAGATCTGCCAGGTGGGAATTGGGATATACTTGAGAAATCACTTTTATATATTATGGAACACGTAGATTTAGACGTTATAATTTATTCTGGACATGGTAAAGAGACTAACCTTAGAACTGAAAAAGAAAAAAACCCCTTTTTAATTTCTCTCAAATCTCATTTAAATTAATATTAATTACTTTATTGTTTGTACTTTAACAAAATAATTATTTACATATGAAAATATCAGAAAAAATAAAAGAATATAAAAAACAGAAAAAAGTTTTCTATAGCTTTGAATATTTTCCCCCAAAAACTGATTATGGTATGGATAATTTATATAGTAGGATTGACAGAATGACAAATCTTGGTCCCGCTTATATTGATATAACTTGGGGAGCAGGTGGAAGTACTGCTGATAGAACACTGGATATGAGCAAAACTATTCAAAAATATTTTGGTTTAGATGTTATGATGCATCTTACATGTACTAATATGTCTATAGACTTAATTAACAGTGTTCTTTTAGAAGCTAAAAAAAATAATATTTATAACATATTAGCTCTAAGAGGAGATCCTCCAGAAGGAAGTAAAGAATGGCAAAAGAAAAATCAAGCCTTTAATTATGGAGCTGATTTAGTCCGTTATATCAGGAAAAATTATGATGACACTTTTTTCTTGGCAGTTGGAGGATATCCTGAAACTCATCAGGAACAAACTGATCCGAACCTGGATATTCAATATTTAAAAGAGAAAGTAGATGCTGGAGTTGATATGGTTGTTACGCAGCTATTCTATGATATAGACAAATTTTTAACTTTTCGAGATAAATGTATATCAAATGGAATAGATGTGCCAATTATTCCAGGTATAATGCCAATTCACAATTATGCTAGATTTAAAAAATTTACTCAGTTTTGCAACGTAAAAATTCCTAATAGTATTATTAAAAAAATTGAACCAATAAAAAATGATGATTCAAGTGTAATTAATTATGGTATTGAACAGGGCGCCACAATGTGTGAAAAACTTATAAAAGAAGGAGTCCCTGGATTACATTTTTATACTCTCAATCTAGAGCATTCTGTCAAAGAAATTTTAAATTCTATTGGACTTGTTTCAGATGAAAAAGCAAATAGAGATTTACCCTGGAGACAATCTTCAGATCAAAACCGGAAATCAGCTGAAGATGTCCGTCCAATATTTTGGAGCAATCGTCCAATAAGCTATCTTACTCGTACAGAAAACTGGGATGACTTTCCAAACGGACGGTGGGGGGATATAAGTAGCCCTACTTTTGGTGAGCTAAACCAATATCATGCAATAAGAGCTGGATCAAAAATTAATGAAATCAGAAAGAAACGGAAGAGAATTTGGGGTGAACCGAAGTCAATAAAAGATATATCTAATGTTTTTGTATCTTTTTGTAAGGGTGATATCAATTCATTGCCGTGGTGCGAAACAAAGCTTGCCATTGAAAGTGAACATATTTCTAAAGAGTTAGTAACTTTAAATAAAGCGGGGTGTTTTACTATTAATTCACAACCAAATGTAAATGGAATCTCTTCAGCTGATCCTAATTTTGGTTGGGGTTCTGAAGATGGAATGGTTTATCAAAAAGCATATTTAGAGTTTTTTACTTCTAAAAATAATCTAGATGCGATACTAGAAAAAATTAAAAGTAATAAGAATATTTCTTATCAAGCTGTTAATAAATCTGGAGATATAATTTCTAATGTAAAAAGAGATAATGTAAATGTTGTGACTTGGGGAGTGTTTCCAGGAGAGAAAATAAAACAACCTACAATAGTTGATGCTAGGTCTTTTATGATTTGGAAAGATGAAGCATTTAGTTTATGGATAAATGATTGGGCATCTATCTATGAAAAAGATTCAATTTCTTACTCAATAATAAATAATATTTATGAAAACTATTTTTTGGTAAATATAGTTGATAATGACTTTATTTCTAGTAATATGATTAAGCAGTTACTTGAAAAATGATAAAACCTAAACTCCATAATTTTGAAAATTCAATTTTAAATAATCTACTTGATAAAGATTATATTAATCATAATGAAACTATCATTATAGCTGTTTCAGGCGGTAAAGATTCTATGGCGCTTCTATATGCGATGACTAGAATAAATCCTTTACTTAAAATTAAAATTGTTGCAGCACATATTAATCACCACTTAAGAGAAAACTCATCGGAAGATGAATTATTTATTAGGACTTTTTGCAAGGAACAAAATATAGAATTAATTATAGACCATCTAAATCCAAGTCAAAAATTAAAAAGCATGAGTAAAGAAGAATGGGCTCGAGATTTTCGTTATAAATCATTATATAGAATTTCTTCTGATTATGGTTCTTGCAATATTATGACAGCACATCATGGCAATGATCAGATCGAAACAATTTTGTTCCATTTATCCCAAGGCGCTGGACTTGCTGGCTTAAGGGGTATACATACTCAAAGGGATAGAGTTATAAGACCTTTATTATCATTATCTAGGAAAGAAATAAATGTGTATTTAGAAGAAATGGATATACCATGGGTTCAAGATAAAACAAATAATGATACAACTATTCCAAGGAATTTTTTAAGGCATAAAATTATTAAGTCTTGGGAAAAAGAAAATTCGGGTTTGGTATCTTCATTCAATCAAATTAGTCAAAATATTAAAGATGCTTATGAATCATTAATGTTCTCTGCAAAAATTCTAATACCACAATTAATCATTAATAAAGATAATGATCAAATTTATTTAGATGGTCAGCAGATAAAAGCTATACCAAAATATCTATTATCAATAGTTTTTAAAGAAATAACTCAGACAGAAGTCCTTTGGAGAAGGCATGAGTATTTTAGACTTTACAAGTTTATTAAATATTCAAAAACAGGTCAAATATTTGATCTAAATAATAATTGGAAGTTGTTAAAAGATAGAGACAGATTTATTCTGAACGATAACAATAAAATTAAAATGAATACATTATCTGTTTTGCCTGATACAAAAATAAATGTGGATAAACATTATTTTTCTTGGTGCTCAAGTATTTCAAAAGAACATTTTAAAAATTCAAATACTTCAGAAATAATTGATGCAAATAAAATAAGAAATAAAACTCTCACACTTAGATTATGGAAAGAAGGAGACAGATTTACACCGCTAGGTATGAAAGGATCAAAAAAATTAAGTGATTTCTTTATTGATGAAAAAATAGATATTTTTTCAAAAAATAATCAATGGTTACTTTTAGATGGTTCTAGGATAATTTGGGTTTGTGGTAGAAGGGTTAGTGATCATGTAAAGATTACTTCTAATACAACTAAGTATGGTAAACTTATTTTTAGGAAATGATGGGTTAAGAATGAAAATAAATAAAAAAAACCTCAGAATACTGCTCGATAAGCTTACAATAGAAAAACGTGTACAAGAAATGGCTATTGAATTATCGAATAAGTTTGAAAATAAAAAACCAATATTTATAGTTGTTTTAAATGGGAGTTTTATATTTGCTTCAGATTTATTAAGAAATCTTAGTATTAATTGTGAAATAGATTTTATTAAATTATCGAGCTATAAAGGACAGAATACAACTGGTACTGTAAGGTTATTAAAGGATATATCAGCTGACATTACTAATAGGGATGTAATTATTGTTGAAGATATTATTGATTCAGGATTAACTATTGAATTTCTTGTAAAGAGGCTCAAAGGCGCTTCTCCGCGTAGTATAACAATTGTAACATTATTATTTAAGCCTGATATAGCGAAAATAAGTTTACCTATAGATATAATTGGGTTTGAAATTGCACCACATTTTGTTGTAGGATACGGGTTAGATTATGACCAAAATTATAGACACTTGCCGGAAATTTATAGATTGGAAAAATAAAATATGACAAAACAAAACGGTAAAATTGATAATTCAAAGAGTAAAATGCAAAATAAAGACTCTAAAAATAATAACAATAGTGAATTTCAATGGAAAAGAGCAGGAAAGACCTCCTTTATTTGGGTCTTTATACTTATTACTGCAATCTTTTTATCAGGTTTATTTACTTCTGCAGACCAAAAAGCTTTGGAAATACAATATTATCAATATCGAGTATTATTAGAAGATAAGCTCATAAGTAAAGCAACAATAGTAGAAGATGTATTTACTGGGGAGCTTGAAACACCACAGACAATCTTATCTGAGGTAGGTCCAATAGAAAATGTAAAAAAGTTCAAAGTTATTATCCCTTTTATTGATCGCGAAATAATGACAGAATGGGATGCTTATGGTGTGGATTATAGTTTTAAGCAAGAGTCTATAGATTGGACAGGATACTTTTTAAATATGCTTCCTTGGTTATTAATTATAGCAGTATGGATTTTCATTTTAAGAAGAATGCAATCAGGCGCCGGAGGGATGAAAGGTATTTTTAATTTTGGTAAAAGTAGAGCAAAAATCTGGACTCCAGATATGGAAAAAATTACATTTAATGATGTAGCAGGTTGTGTAGAAGCAAAAGAAGAATTAAAAGAGGTTATTGATTTTTTAAAACAACCTAAACTATTTCAAAAATTAGGAGCAAAAATACCTAGAGGTGCATTACTAGTAGGGCCACCTGGTACTGGAAAAACTCTTCTTGCACGGGCAGTTGCTGGGGAGGCTGATGCACCTTTTTTCAGTTTAAGCGGTGCTGATTTTGTTGAGATGTTTGTTGGTGTTGGAGCATCAAGAGTTCGAGATTTATTTGAACAAGGGAAAACAAATTCACCTTGTATTATATTTATTGATGAATTAGATGCAGTAGGCCGTCAAAGAGGAGCTGGCCTTGGCGGAGGGCATGATGAAAGGGAGCAGACATTAAATGCTTTGCTTGTTGAAATGGATGGATTTAATTCAGAGCAATCCGTAATAATTTTAGCTGCTACTAATAGGCCTGATGTCCTTGATCCTGCACTCTTAAGACCTGGAAGATTTGATAGGCAAATTATAGTTGACGCACCTGATTATAACGGACGTTTAGGAATACTTAAAGTCCATACAAAAAAAATTATTGTAAATAAACGTAATGTAAAATTGGAAGTGTTAGCTAAAGGAACTCCTGGCCTTGTTGGAGCTGATTTAGCAAACATGGTAAACGAAGCTGCTTTATTAGCAGCTCGTAAAAAGAAAAAATCTGTTGATATGGAAGATTTTGATGAAGCTAAAGATAAAGTTATGATTGGTATTCAAAGAAAGAGCGTTCTACTTTCTGATGAAGAGAAGAAAATTACGGCTTATCACGAATCTGGTCATGCTCTTGTAGCGTCTTTAACCCGTGGTGCAGATCCAATACATAAAGTAACAATAATACCTAGAGGAAGAGCTCTAGGTGTTACAACTCAATTACCAATTGATGAAAAACATACTTATTCAAAAGAATATATTGAAGGAAGATTGGCAATATTACTTGGCGGGCGCGCAGCTGAAACATTGATTTTTAGCGAATTAACTACAGGAGCAGGTAATGATATTGAACAGGCAACAGGGATAGCAAGAAAAATGGTTTGCGAATGGGGAATGAGCAACAATTTAGGTCCTATGACTTTTGGAAAAAAGAATGAGGAAATATTCTTAGGACGGGAAATACAATCTCATCGTGATTACAGCGAGACTACTGCAAAATTAATTGATGATGAAGTTGTTAAAATTATTAGAAAAGCTGAGAAGTCTGCAGATACTATCCTAAGAAAAAATGAAAAAATATTGCATGCAATGGCTAAAGCATTACTTAAGCATGAAACTATTGATCAAAATGATGTTCAAAAGTTAATTGATGGAAAAACCATACGTAGAAGAAAATTAAATGGATCTGCAAAAACTATTAAAACGAATTCTAAAAATAAGGCGACTAAAAAAAGTCCTGTTAAAAAGTCACCTAAATCTTAGTTTGAATACTAAGTATTTATTTTCTACATTTTTGATATTTGGTTTTAGTCTACATTGACAAATTCTCTAGTTCAAAAAATTAATAATCACCTATCACCCACATTAATTATGGGTATTTTAAATGTAACACCAGATTCTTTTAGTGATGCTGGTAAATATTTTAACCTAGATAAAGCTGTTGAATATTCATTAGACCTAATTAATCAAGGTGTAGATATAATTGATATAGGCGGTGAGTCAACTCGCCCAGGTGCTGATGAAATATCTATTAATGATGAACTTAAACGTGTAATACCAGTAATTGAAGGGATACGCTCTAATTCTTCTATTCCAATCTCAATTGATACTTATAAATCTGAAGTTGCAAAAGAAGCCTTAAATTCAGGTGCAAACATGGTTAATGATATAAGTGGACTAAATTTTGATTCTAAAATGATTGATGTAGTTAAAGATTATAATATTCCTATTGTCATTATGCATATTAAAGGAGCCCCAAAAAATATGCAGATTAATCCAACTTATGATAATATAATTAAAGAAATAATTACCTATTTCAAAACTCAAATTAATCTTTGTCTGGATTATGGAATTCCTAAATCTCATATTATTCTTGACCCGGGCATTGGTTTTGGGAAGCTGAAGAATGATAATTTTTTATTAATTAAAGAATTAAAAACTTTTGCAAACTTAGGTTATCCAATCTTAATAGGCCCATCACGTAAATCATTTATTGGTCTTACTTTAGACTTGCCAGTTGAAGAAAGGTTAGAAGGTACAGCTGCCGCAATAACTGCATCAATAATTAATGGAGCTAGAATAGTTAGAGTACATGATGTATTACAAATGAAGCGTGTTCAAATTATTTCTGATAAAATTAAAGGAGCGACTGCTTAGATGTATCTGTTCGATTTATGGTTTATCAAAGTTAGCCTAATAGATATAATTGATCTTATACTAGTAACTTGGTTGTTTTATAAAGTTTATAAGTATTTCCATGAGACTAGAGCAGGACAGATGTTATTAGGTTTAGTAATTTTATTAATTGCCTCTGTTTTGTTTAACTCTATTGGTTTAAGTGCATCCTCATGGGTAGTTAATCAATTTCAAACTGTTTGGGTGGTTGCATTTGTAATTCTTTTTCAACCTGAAATTAGACGATTATTAATTTATGTTGGCCAGACAGGATTTTTCAGACGTATTTTTCAAATAGGATCCTCAAGGACTATCGAAGCAATAGTAGAAGCATCTGTCCAATTAACAAATAATAAATGGGGCGCCCTTATAGTAATTCAAAGAGAAACAGGTCTAAGGTCATATAAAGAAGCAGGTACAGAGTTAAAAGCTGAAGTAACAGCACCTCTATTACTTTCAATTTTTAATCCAGGTTCTCCATTACATGATGGCTCGGTAATAATTAATAATGATATTATTGATGCTGCTGCATGTATTTTACCTTTAACAGAAAGTACTATGGTTGACCCAGGTATGGGGACACGCCATAGAGCTGCCTTAGGAATTTCTGAAGAAACTGATTCAATAGTTGTCGTGATATCTGAAGAGACTACTAAAATATCTCTTGCAGAAAATGGTAGATTTGTAAAAATAGGTATGGATGAAATGGACTTACGTCGTCATCTGAATGAACGTATGTTTATATCTTCTGGTGACTAAATTTTAGTTATAATTTCAATTTCTTATATTTATTTGATACGTAAATTATTCTAATGGATTTGGTAACACTTAAAGATAGATTCTCATCTTCAGAGTCAAAGCATTTTGAGCTTAGGGGGTACCTTTGACCTTAACTTGCAGGAATCAAAGTTAGAATCATTGAAAAAAAAATCGCAAGATCCGTCTTTTTGGAATGATCAACATAATGCTAGTACTATTTTGAAAAATATTAGTCGTATTGAAAATGAAATTAAAATTTGGTCAGATCTTGATAAAAGAAACAGTGATATTGCTGTTTTGATTGAATTTGCAGAAAATGGTGAAGTTGAAGATGAAGAAATCAATAATGAATTAATTCAATACGAGAAAATAATTAAAGATTTAGAACTAAAATTAATTTTAGGAAATAAACAAGATATTCAAGATGCAATATTAACTATTCATCCTGGAGCAGGTGGAACAGAAAGTCAAGATTGGGCTGACATGTTATTTAGAATGTATTCAAGATATATTGAAAGAAAATCATTCAATAAAAATATTCTTGATTATCAACCAGGAGATGAAGCCGGTATAAAAGATGTAACAATCGAAATAAAAGGAGATTATGCTTATGGTATGTTAAAAGCTGAAGCAGGAATACACAGGCTAGTAAGAATTTCTCCTTTTGACTCTAATAGTAGAAGGCATACAAGCTTTGCTTCTGTATTTGTTTATCCATCTGTTACAGAAGAAATTGATATTGAAATTAATCCAAATGATTTACGAATTGATACATATCGGGCTAGTGGCGCAGGGGGACAACATGTTAATAAAACTGATTCTGCTATTCGTATTACCCATAAACCTACAAATATTGTTGTTCAATGTCAAAATGAGCGTTCTCAACATAAAAATAAAGCTCACGCGATGAAAGTTTTGAAGTCAAGGTTATATCAAGTAGAAATTGATAAAGAAAAAGAAGCTGTTCGTGAGCTTGAAGACCAAAAAAAAGATATAGGATGGGGTAGTCAAATTAGGTCTTATGTTTTTCACCCATATAATATGGTGAAAGATCATCGAACAAAATTTGAATCGGGCAATGTCCAAAATATAATGGATGGTGATTTAGACGATTTTGTAAGGGCATTTTTAATGGATAATATATCAGATAAAGAATTAAAAAATTAAAGTAATATTTATGTCAACAGAAAAACAAAGCTTGAAAGAAATAATCAATTTTAGGATGCAAAAATTAGAAAGATTGCGTGAAGCTGGCGTAGATCCTTTTCCACATAATTTTAAACCCACAAATTATAGTAATGAAATTAAAGATCAATTTAAAGTTTTAGAAAATAAAGATGTAATTGTTGCTGGTCGAATTATGGCAATGCGCAAAATGGGTAAAGCGTCATTTTTTCACATAGAAGATTCTGATGGTAGGATACAAGTTTATATTAAAAAAGATGAAGTTGGTGATTCGCTTTATAATATATTCAAATTACTTGATATAGGTGATTTTATTGGTGTTAATGGGTTTGTTTTTAAAACTAAAACAAAAGAAATATCTGTTCATGCAAAATCAATAACAGTTTTGGCAAAAAGTATACGCCCGCTTCCTATCGTTAAGGAAAAGGATGGTGAAACATTTGATTCTTTTGAAGATAAAGAACAGCGTTATAGAAATCGTCATTTAGATTTAATAGTAAACCCAGAAGTAAAAGAAGTTTTCAGGAAAAGAACTATAATAACATCAGCGCTTAGATCATATTTAGATAATGAAGGATTCTTAGAAGTTGAAACACCTGTGCTCCAGCCATTGTATGGTGGAGCAAATGCGCGACCTTTTAAAACACACCATAATACACTTGATCAAACACTATATCTTCGAATAGCTGATGAATTGTACCTAAAACGACTTATTATTGGTGGTATTGATAGGGTATATGAGTTGTCAAAAGATTTTAGAAATGAAGGTATGGATCGGAATCATAATCCTGAGTTTACAATGTTGGAATGGTACGAAGCATACAGTGATTACAATGATCAGATGAATAGGGTTGAGGATATTATAAGATTTGCAGCAAACTCAATTGATAAAATGAAATTTGATTGGGGTGATGTTAGTATTGATTTAAGTAAGAAATTTGATAGGAAATCATATCTAGACTTACTGAAAGATGCGACAGGTGAGGACTTATTAGAAGCTGATATAAAGAAATTACGATCAGTATGCAAAGAAAATAGTATTGAGATAAGCAATAAAGAAAATTATGGCCAATTATTAGATGAATTAATGCGTAGGTTAGTTGAACCAAATCTTACTCAGCCAGTATTTATCATTGATCATCCAAGAGAAATTTCACCTCTTGCTAAATCTCATCGTTCTGGTGAAGTCAAATTAGTTGAAAGATTTGAGTTATTTATTGGAGGTGCTGAGTTTGCAAATTCTTTCTCTGAGTTAAATGATCCTTTAGATCAACGGGATCGTTTAGAGAATCAAGCAAAACTCCGTGAAAAAGGTGATGATGAAGCTCAACCAATAGATGACAGCTTCATCGAAGCAATGGAATGCGGTATGCCGCCTACCGGAGGGGTTGGTTTAGGTGTAGATAGGTTAGTTATGCTATTGACTAATAACAGATCCATTCGAGACGTCTTATTGTTTCCTGCTATGAGAAACATCTAAAAGCATATTAAAAATGAACTTGAGCTTACATTTAGCTTTACGTCATTTAAGTTCATCAGATAAATCCAATTTTTCTTCTTTTGCAGGTAGATTATCAGTTATAGGGCTAGCTTTTGGAATAGCTTCTTTAATTTTGACTATATCCGTTTACAACGGTTTTGAAAATACTATATCGGAAAAAATAGCTAGTTTTGATGGCCATTATAGAATACAAGATATCCTTGGAAGACCTATTGATGAAAACTCTAGTCTAGAGACATCATTAAATGAAATAGATCTTGATAGAGCTGATCTTATAATGCAATCATTTGTTCAGGGTCCTGCTATGATACGAAAAGGAATTAATGCTGAGGGTGTAATTATTGAGGGTATAAGTGGCGATGAATTAGTTCAGCCATTAAAAGATCTATTAATTGAAGGAAAAGGTGCATTATCTAATAATTCAATAATAATTGGAAAATCACTTGCAGATAAATATGGATTATTAATCGGTGATCCTTTAGTTGTTTTTGACTTGAGTTCAATAGCTGACTTATCAGGAATTGATAGGTTGAAACAGTTTATTATTCAAGGAATATTTCATTCTGGTTTGAGTGAGTATGATAATACTATGATATATACATCAATACAAAATGCACAATATTTATTAGGGTTAGAGAAAAAAATTTCAGGTAAAATAATTTATTTAAATCATAAAAGTCCTCTATCATTTTCTGACATAATTGATGAGTCATTAAATTATCCTTACTATTCTAGCTCATGGAAAGAAAAACATCATACTCTTTTTAAATGGTTGGAAGTTCAAAAATTACCAATCTTAATTATTTTTGGAATGATTTCTTTAGTAGCTATTGTCAATATTATTTCTGCTTTAACTATGATTGTCCTAGATAAAATTAGAGTTGTAGGATTATTACAAGCGATTGGATTTCGAAAAAGTAGTATTAATTTAATTTTTCTTTTTAAGGGTGCATTAATTGGAATAATAGGTTCTTTTTTTGGGTTTGTTATAGCAATACTCCTTGGTATCGCACAAGAAAGATATCATATCCTTTCTATATCAGAAGATATATATTTTATGGATTATTTGCCTATATCATTTAATATAAATAATATTTTATTAATTATATTATTTGGGATTATTTCCTCTCTTATTGCAAGTTTTTGGCCATCAAAAATTGCATCAAACATAAAACCTGCTGATGCAATAAAATACGAATGAAATTTCAAGTATTAATTGCTAAAAAATTTATGCTAGGAGGGGCCGGTTCAGGTCCTAGTAGACTAAATGGGTGGATCTCTATTATTGGCATGATTATAGGAGCTTTTGCTATTTTAATTTCTTTATCGGTAATGAATGGTTTTGAAAAAAGAGTCATTGAAAAACTAATTGGCTTCGAAGGAGATATAAGAATAACATCAAACGTAGATAATAATTTAGAAAAAATATTTAATGAAATTAATTCTGATCCTTCAATTGATAAAGCTTTGTTATATAAAGAAAGAATTGGAATGATTTTTGCTAAAAATGATTCAAAAAGAATTGTAACCTTTAAATCAATAGATATTGAAAATCTTGATTCATTTTATAATATTGATTTTATTAATAAAGGCATAGATAATGCAGGTCAGAGTATTGTAATAGGTAATTTATTAGCTCAAAGATTAAATGTAAGCGTTGGTGATCCTTTAACAATTATGAGCCCTATTGATCAGTCAAGTTCTCTTGGACTACCAATACTCTTAGATGTAAAAGTGGGTAAAATATTTAATTCTCAAGT
>CETH01046168.1_pt1 | contig 19514 bp, 18 predicted proteins | sample 361461 | NCBI WGS metagenome assembly CETH01 (sample SAMEA2622695, study PRJEB7988) | marine metagenome | isolation source: saline water (ENVO:00002010), including
TTTTTTTTGGAAAGCAATCTAAAGTTTGGCAACAAGCTCTTAATAGAGTGCATGTTCAAAAAAGCATTTTGCTATATAGTTTTGGAAAATTAAGGTAAAGGAAGCGGACTATCCGAAAATTTATTTAAATATAAAATTACTGAGGCTCTATCTTTTTCTTTTCTTAGCCCTGCAAAGCTCATCTTTGTACCTTTTATCCACTTTTGGGGTTTTCTAAGATAACCGTTCATTTCCTTAAATGTCCATTCTTTCCCATAGTCTGCTAAAGCTTGAGAATATTTGTAATCATTAATTGCGCCAACTTTTCTTCCTATTACTCCGTAAAGGGCTGGTCCAATTTTATTTGCTCCTCCTTTTTCAACCACATGACAAGCAGAACATTTTTTAAATACCTTTTCTCCATGATCTAAATCTCCTAAAGCTAGAAGAGCAGCAATATCAACTTCCTCTGCAACTTCACTTTTTGTATCTGATATTAGATTTGTTTCGCCACTTTCAGGCACTTCAACTTTGTAACCAGCTATTTTTGGTTTATCTACATGAAAGACTAAATCAGATATTTTACCAATACCAATAAATAATAGGGCTATTAGTAATATCGAAGCAACTATTTTATTTATTTCAAATGAATCCATGATATTTACTCTTTTACGTCGTATAACATGTTAAAGAAAAAAAATAATATATAATTATTTTTTATTTAAGCGGCTGAAAGACGCATAAATACTTAATATATGACAAAAACGATTATTTTAATACCTTCAAGGCTTGGCGCTTCCAGATTACCAAATAAGCCACTCCTAAAAATAAACAACAAGCCATTAATTAGTCATGTTTATAATAAAGGCCAATCTGCAAAAATAGGCGAAGTATATGTTGCAACTGGTGATAAAGAAATTTTTGATGAGGTTATAAAGAATAATGGCAAATGTATACTTACTACGAAAGACCACTTAACTGGAACAGATCGTATTTATGAAGCTTTTGAAAATCTAAATTTAAATGATGTTGATTATATTATAAACTTGCAAGGGGATGAGCCATTAATTGAAACAAAAGATATTATTAATCTAAATTATTTTGCGATACAAAAAAACTCTGAAATAGCTACACTTGCTTGTAAACTTGATAGAAAAAATATTGATAATAAGAATGTTGTAAAAGTAATTTGTGATCAAAATCTAGAAATTAACAAATTTACTTCAGCCAAAATGTTTTTAAGGCAATTAAATGTAGAAAAATGTGAAAATATTTACCATCATATAGGAATTTATATATATAAAGTTTCAGCTCTTAAAAAATTTATAAATTTAGATCAATCTTCCAATGAGATGAAATATAAACTTGAACAATTAAGAGCCTTAGATAATCAAATCAAAATAGATGTTGTTTACGCAAATTCTATACCAGTTGGAGTAGATACCAATGAAGATTATCTGGAAATAAAAAAACTAATGGAATATAAATCGTAAATTATGAAAATTGCTTATCAAGGTGTATCGGGTAGTTATAGTGAAAGTTGTGCAAAAAAAAATTACCCAGGATGTGAAACCATTTCGTGCAAGACATTTGATGAATGTTTTGAAATGGCTAACAACGATAATAATATCAGAGCTATAATACCAGAGTCAAATAAGACGACCGGAAACATTGGTATTGAATATTTAATATTCAAATTCAGATTAAATATATATGCAGAGCACTTTTTTAAAATTAGTCATAATTTGTTGGGCATCAAAGGATCTAAAATTAAGGATATTAAAAATGTTTATTCGCATGCTCAAGCTTTAAGTCAATCTTCAATATTTATAAAAAAAAATAATTTTAATGAGCAAGTAAGAGCTGATACTGCTGGATCAGCAAAATATGTATCTGAAAATAAAGATAAATCAAAAGCAGCAATTGCATCTATCTTAAGTGCAGAAATTTATAATCTTGAAATTATTCAAAAAGATATCCAAGACAACAAAGAAAATTTTACAAGATTTTTATTACTAGGAAAAGATATTTTACAACCTGAAAATGATAAAAAATTATATATAACTTCATTTCTTTTCAAACTTAAAAGTAAACCCGCGGCTCTCTACAGTGCATTACAAGGTATGGCGATTAATGGAGTCAACATGATTAAATTACAAAGTTTTCCAGAAAAAAATTCATTTTCATCATATTTTTTTCTATGTGAAGTTGAAGGTCATATAGACAACCAAAAAATTAAAAATTCTTTGGAAGATTTAAATTATCATTGTGAAGATATGAGTGTTTTAGGGGTTTTCGAAGCCGATAAACTTAGAAAAAAATAAGATATCATATTGAAGATTTTAAAATATTACTGATATAATGTATTGGGGGCCATCCAGGTGAAGGTACCATTAACTCCCCTAGGTCTTAACGGAAGCAAGGGTATTGAGTATTTATTCAGGTTGGTTGGTCTCCTGAAATTAAAATTTATGGATTTAAATACCAAAGTACTAGCTCTAAAATACAGACCTCAAACTTTTGATCAATTAGTAGGTCAAAAAATTATAGCTACGAGTATTTTTAACTCTATAAAGAATAACAAAATTCCTAATGCATACATGTTTTTAGGAATTCGGGGCTCTGGTAAAACGAGTACAGCTAGAATTGTTGCAAAAGCTTTAAATTGTGAAAAGGGTGTAGAAAATTTATGTACAAAAAATTTTTGTGATAATTGTAAATCAATAATAGAGGGAAATAATATTGATATTCTGGAGATAGACGCTGCTAGTAAAACTAGTGTCGAGGACGTAAGAGAGTTGATAGAATTTTCAAGATACAAACCTACTTCAGCAAAATATAAGATTTTCATTTGCGATGAAGTCCATATGTTTTCCAAATCAGCATTTGCTGCATTGTTGAAAACTTTAGAAGAGCCGCCACCTTATCTAAAATTTATATTTGCGAGTACTGATGTAAAAAAAATACCTGTTACAATTATTTCAAGATGTCAAAGATACGATCTATCAAGAGTCAATTCAGAGGAATTATTTGAATACTTGGTAAAAATAAAGAAACTCGAAAATGGAAAAATTTCAGATGATGCAATTAAATTAATTGTAAAATTATCTGAAGGATCTGTAAGAGACTCTTTATCTTTGTTAGATAGAGCTCTGTTAGTAGAAAATAATGAAAATGAACTTGAACTCAAAACTGCACAAAAAATATTCGGTTACTTCGAAAAGAGTATTATTATTGACCTAATAGAATTAATTCTAGATGGAAATGAAGAGGGTACCTTAAAATTATACAAAAAAATTTATAGTTCTGGTGTTGAGCCAAAAATTTTTTTGAATGAATATTTAGAAACACTTTATTATCTCAAAAATATCAATTTTATCAATTTAGATGGTGCAAATTTTGATTTAAATAATAAAGAATTTGAAAAAATTAAATTATTATCAGAAAGATTAGCAACAGCAGACATATTACTTCTATGGCAATTTACAATGAATAATATTGATAAAATAGATATGATTAAAAATCAGCATCAGTTCGTAGAAATGTTTTTAGTTAGATCAATGTATTTAAACGAAATTTTAAAAAATAAAAATCAAACTGAAATACCCAAAAACAAAAAAGACAGCCAAGAAAAAAAACCTATTATCGAGAGAAAAGCCCAGGTAAAGCAAGATACTATTGGCCAATTAAAGAATATAGAGCAAGAGGAAAAAATAATTTCCAAACCAGATGTAAAAAATAAAAATGGAGATATTCAATTGATGAACTTTGTAGACTTGATTACAATTTGTGACGAAAAAAAAGAATTAAAAATTAAGTATGAATTAGAGAATAATTTAAAATTAGTTAGTTTTAGAGACCAAAAAATTGAAATTTCATTTGACTCAAATCTTGAGAAAACATTTGTTAAAGAATTGACAGCAAAATTGTTAGAGTGGACTAACCAAAGATGGATTATAGCTTTCTCAAAAGAAAAAGGTTTACCAACTTTAAAAGAGCAACAAAAACATAGTAATAAAAAATTATTTGATAAAGAGATGGCGTCAGAATTTTCCAAAGAGATAAAAAACATATTTCCTGATGCTGAACTTTTAAATGTTGAGGAGGATAAAAAGTAGTGACAGATTTTTCCAAAATATTAGAAAAGGCAAAAGAACTTGAAAAAAAAATGAAAGAAAGCCAAGAAGCGATAAAAAAAATTGAGGCTATTGGTAATTCTGGAGGAAATTTGGTTACAGTTAAATTAAACGGTAATGGTGAAATGGTTTCAATTGAAATTGCAGATAAACTTTTGAAAGAGGAAAAAAATATTATAGAAGACCTTATTAAAGCCGCTCATAATAATGCTAAATCATCTTTAAAATCTAAAACAACAGAGGAAATTTCTAAATCAGCCGGTAACTTTGGTTTGCCTGGCTTTAAATGGCCTTTATAATTTAAATGCAAAATTTAACAGAAATAGAAGACTTAATAAAACTTATTTCCAAACTCCCTGGATTGGGTCCAAGGTCAGCAAGAAGAATAGTTTTAAAAATGATAAATAATAGAGAAGATTTAATCAAACCAATGGCAAAAAATTTAGCTAATGTTTATAAAAATATATCTAGATGTAAGTCGTGTGGTACGTTGAGGTCCAATTCTAGTGAATGTAATAATTGTGAGAATAGTATAAACAAATATAATAAAATTTGTGTAGTTGAAAACATAGCGGATCAATGGAGTATAGAGTCATCTAGTATTTATAAAGGTTACTTTCACATTTTAGGAGGCACAATTTCATCTAATAATCAAAATAAAGCTGATTTGTTAATTGATGCTTTAGTCGACAGGGTAAAAAAAAAAAAAAATCGAGGAAGTAATTTTAGCAACAAGCGCGACAGTAGAAGGTCAAACAACCGCATTTTATATTCAGGATAGCCTTAAGGGGTCTAATGTCAAAATCTCAAAGTTAGCTCAGGGTTTACCAGTAGGAGGCGAGATTGAGAGTTTGGATGATGGAACATTAATTTATGCTTTCAAGAATAGACAAGACCTAATTAACGATTAGTTTTTTTTAATTAATCTGTTTAAATGTAGCAGTGGCTCAGTATAACCAGAGGGCTGATCTTTGCCTTGAAATACAAGTTCACATGCTGTTTTAAATGCAATTGACCTATCATAATTTGGAGACATTTTTTGGTAGAGTTTGTCATTTTGATTTTGTTTATCAACAATTTTTGCCATTTTTTTCATTATCTCTAAAACTTGTTTTCTACTACATATTCCATGATAGAGCCAATTTGTTATTTGTTGAGATGATATTCTTAAAGTTGCCCGATCTTCCATTAAGCCAACATTATTTATATCTGGAACTTTAGAACATCCTATTCCTTGATCGATCCATCTTACCACATAGCCAAGTATCGTTTGTGCAGAATTTGATATTTCGTTATTAATCTCTTCGTTAGACCAATTCGGTTTTTTGATAATAGGTATAGATAATAAATCTTCTAATTTTGCTTTTTTCCTATTCTTAATTTCTCTATGTTTTTCAAAAATATTTAATTGATGATAGTGTAATGAATGAAGGGCTGCTGCAGTTGGAGATGGAACCCAAGCACAATTAGCGCCAGCCTCTAAGTGCGCTTTTTTTTGATTTAACATATCTGCCATTTTATCAGGCATAGCCCACATTCCTTTTCCAATTTGAGCTTTCCCGGAAAACCCACATTCAAGTCCTACATCTACGTTATTATTTTCATAGGCGTTTATCCATGCAGAGGTTTTCATGTCTCCTTTTTTAATCATCGGTCCAGCTTCCATTGAAGTATGCATTTCATCTCCAGTTCGATCTAGGAATCCGGTATTAATAAAAAAAACTCTATTTTCTAAAGTCCTAATACATTCTTTTAAATTTACCGTAGTTCTTCTCTCTTCATCCATTATTCCACACTTAATAGTGAACTTTTCTAATCCCAACACTTCCTCTACTTTCGTAAATAATAAGTCTGTGAAAGATGTTTCGTCAGGTCCATGTTGTTTTGGTTTAACTATGTAAATTGAACCCGATCTTGAGTTATTTTTATTTTTAAGGTCATGAATTGCACATAAAGAAGTAATAAATGCATCTAAAATTCCTTCCGGCATTTCAGAACCATCTTGTAATAGCACTGCAGAATTAGTCATTAAATGACCTACGTTTCTGTTTAAAAGAAGGGCCCTCCCATGTAAATTTTCTTTCTTACCATTTTTAGATATAAAGCTTCTATTTGGATTTAATTTTCTTATTAATTTTTTGCCATCTTTTTCAAATTCAGATATAAGATTTTTTTTCATAAGACCCAACCAGTTTCTATATCCAATAATTTTGTCTTGAGAGTCAACAGCAGCCACTGAATCTTCATGGTCACATATAGTAGTTATTGCTGATTCAACTATAATATCTGAAATTCCTGCAGGGTCGCCTTTTGCACTGAATGCACTTGGATTTATAATAACTTCAATATGAAGATTATTATTTTTTAAAATAATTGCTGAAATTTTTTCTTTATGTAATCTGTAACCTACATATTTACCATCATCCTCGATTGCTGTTTCCCCTTTTTCGGTGTGTAATTCTAATTTGTGATCTTTAATTGATATTTTGTCAACTTTATACCACGATGAATGTTTTAATTTAAAGTTTTGATCTAAAAATTTTTTTGTGTATTGAATAACTTGAAGACCTCTTTCAGGGTCATATCTTTCGGTAATTGACTCTTCTGAGGATATAACATCAGTTCCGTAAAGACTATCGTACAGACTCATCCAACGAGCATTTGCAGCATTAAGAGCGTATCTTGCATTCATTATAGGCACAACAAGTTGCGGTCCTGCAATTGAAGATATTTCTTCGTCTATATTTTTAGTTTTAATTTTAAAGTCTGGTCCTACTTTTTTAAGGTAACCAATCTTTTCTAGGTAAGATTTATATTCTTTTAGGTTAAATTCTTTTTCATAATTTTCTAAATGCCATCTATCTATATCAATTTGAATTCTTTTTCTTGTTTTCAATAACTCTTTATTTTTTTTAGTTAATTCGTGGCCAACCTCACTTAATCCTTTCCAAAATTTATCTTTTGAAACATCAGTTCCAGGAATAGCCTCATTATTAATAAAGTTATACAAGTCTTCCGAGATTGATAAGTTTTGTATATTTAAATAATTTTTTGACATATAAATAAATTGTGGTTTGTTTTAAGAAAATTTAATATAATAGTAAATTGGTAAAATTGAGCCACTTTATTGCCTTTATTATATAAAATATTAAAAAAATGAAAAATTATTTAAACTTTGAAAATGAAATAAAAGAGCTAGAAACAAAGCTTGATGCATTAAAGGATCCATATAATAAAGAAGGTATAACAGAGGTGAATACAAGTGAAATTTCTTCTATAGAGGAAGAAATTAATAATAAATTAAAAAATATCTATTCAAATTTAGATCCATGGGAAAGAACACAAGTTGCAAGACACGAAGATCGTCCAAAAGCAAAGTTTTTTATCGAAAATTTATTTGATGAGTTTATCTCTTTATCTGGAGATAGATATTATGGCGATGATAATTCTGTAATAGTTGGGTTTGCTAAATTCAATAAAAAATCTGTTTTGGTTATTGGTCAGGAAAAAGGCGAAAATTTAGAAGAAAGATTAAATAGAAATTTTGGGATGATGAGACCAGAAGGTTACAGAAAAAGCATAAGATTGATGAAACTTGCAGATAGATTTAAAATTCCTATTATTACTTTTATTGATACACCTGGCGCATATCCTGGAGTTGGCGCTGAGGAAAGAGGTCAAGCAGAGGCTATAGCAAGATCAATAGAAACCTGCATGAAATTAAAAGTACCAAATATATCAGTGATCATTGGTGAAGGAGGATCGGGAGGCGCGATAGCACTCGCATCTGCAAGTAAAGTGATAATGTTAGAAAATGCAATTTATTCCGTTATATCTCCAGAAGGATGTGCTACTATCTTATGGAGAGATCCAAAAAAAACATTGGAAGCAGCAAAAGCAATGAAACTCACATCAAAAGAATTATTTAATTTAAATATAGTTGACGAAATAATAGAAGAGCCCATTGGTGGCGCGCATAGAGATAAAGAAAAAATTATAGAAAAAATTCGTGCAGTACTTATAAAAAATTTGAAGGAATTTGAAAATTTAAATGAGGATGAAATTGTTACCCAACGAAAAAATAAATTTTTGCAAATTGGAAGAGGCAGGGGTTTCCTTAACAAGAACGAGATTGACAGCAGCCTATCCTTCAAAAAGAGTAATTATAATGTAATATTGGAAAAAACTTTAAATAAGAAAACTATTGGCGGAATACTAATTGTTTTATCATTGTTGGCAATTTTAAGCTATTTTTTATAAAGATCCACAACACTGTTTATATTTCTTTCCTGATCCACATGGGCAAGGTTCGTTCCTACCAATTTTCTTAGATGAAATATTTTTAAGATTATTTTGCTTTTTTTCATTTTTTTCTTCCTCCTGCAGTTTACTTACAATTTTGATGTTAAGTAATAATCCAACAAATTGACTTTTTAGTCTATAGAGCAACTCTTCAAATAAATTAAATGCCTCTTTTTTATACTCTATTAAGGGATCTCTTTGACCATAAGATCTCAAACCAATAACCTGTCTTAACTGTTCTAAGTATTGTATATGCATTTTCCAATTTTGATCAATCAGTTGTAAAAAGATACGTTTTTCAATTTCTTCAGATTGACTTTTTCCTAAAATATCAATTCTTTCTTGTCTTTGTTTGTTCAATTTATTTATAATTATTTTTTTAAAAGAATTAGCATCAGAAGATTTAAGAGTATTAACTTCTTCACTATTAAAAGAATTTCCCAACAAAGTAAGAATTTTTTTTTCAAAATCTGTATTTTTATTTTTATAGTCAATGAGTTCTTCCATAATGTTATTAATGAAATTATCCGCGAATTCGTAAGGATTTTTACTTTCTATCACCTTTTTTCTTTGTGAGAAAATCACATGCCTTTGATCATTTAAAACATCGTCAAATTTTAATAAAGATTTTCTTATATCAAAGTTTCTTGCTTCGACCTTTTGTTGTGCTCTTTCTAGCGCTTTATTAATCCAAGGATGATCGATGCTTTCTCCATCTTTGAGACCAAGTTTTTCTAATATGTTATTCATAGACTCTGACCCAAATATTCTCATTAAATCATCTTCTAAGCTTACAAAAAATATAGAATTACCCTCATCTCCTTGTCTTCCAGATCTTCCTCTGGCTTGATTATCAACTCTTCTGCTCTCCATTCTTTCTGTTCCAATAACAAATAAACCACCTAACTTTTTTATTTCATCCCTTGCATCTTGATCTGCATTTTTTCCACCTATTTTTATGTCTACACCACGACCTGAAATACTCGTTGTAATGATAACAGAGTTTTTTGCTCCTGCATTGGCGATGATTTCGGCTTCTTTGTCATGATTTTTTGCATTTAGAACTATATGTTTAATTTTTTTTTTGTTGAACAATTGTGAATAATATTCAGATTTATTAACGCTGCTTGTAAAAACTAAAATTGGTTGTCCTAGATTATATTTTTCATTAACCAGGTTAACTATTGCATTATTTTTTTCGTCCTCAGTTCTAAAAATTTGATCATTAAGGTCTACTCTTATCATTTCTTTATTTGTTGGTATTGAAATAATATTTAGATTGTAAATTTCGTAAAATTCCTCCGCTTCTGTAGATGCTGTACCTGTGCACCCACAAAGTTTGTTATATAACTTAAAATAGTTTTGATAAGTTATGGAAGCTAAAGTTTGATTTTCTACTTGTATAGACAAATTTTCTTTAGCTTCTAAACTTTGATGCAATCCATCACCAAATCTTCTACCTGGCATTTGCCTACCTGATTGCTCATCTATAATTACTATTTCATCTTCTTTTACAATATAGTCTTTACCATTTGAAAAAATATAATTTGCCCTTAAAGATTGATTTACTAAATGAACTAAAGATAAATTTTCTGGGTCATAAAAATTATTATTTTTTAAGATCCCAGCTTCAGAAAAAATTTTTTCGACACTATCTATACCAACGTTTGTTAATAGAATATTTCTATTTTTTTCATCAATATCAATATCCTTTTCGTTTAATTTTTTTATTAGTTTATTTACTATCTTATACTGGTCAGTTTTGTCCTCTGCTTGTCCAGATATAACTAATGGAACTCTGGCCTCATCAATTAGACATGAGTCAATTTCATCTACAATTGCATAATTGTGTCCTCTTTGAACCATATCTTTTTGAGACATTTTCATATTATCTCTAAGATAGTCGAAACCTAACTCACTATTAGTTGCATATGTGATATCACAAGAATAATTTTTTCTTCTCTCATCATCGTTTTGACCTGAATTAATAAATCCACAACTTAATCCTAAGAAGTTATATATTTTACCCATATTTTCCGAGTCTCTTTTGGCAAGATAGTCATTTACCGTCACAACATGCACACCTTTTCCTTCCAGTGAATTTAAATACGCCGCTAAAGCAATAGTAAGAGTTTTGCCTTCTCCAGTTTTCATTTCAGCTATTTTATTTTGGTGAAGAGCTATCCCTCCCATTAGCTGAACATCAAAATGTCTTTCGTTGTTTATTCTTTTTGAGGCCTCTTTCACAAGAGAAAACGCCTCTGGAAGTATTTCGTCGATGGAAGTACCATTTGAAACTTTGATTTTTAATTCTTTTGTCTTTTCTAAAAATTGATCCTCTTCAAAATTTGAGATTTTTTGCTCATTATCATTTATTTTCGCTACAATCAAAGCTAGTTTATCCAACTCTTTTTGGTTAGAAGACTTAAATATTTTTGATATTAAATTAAGTGGATTTAGCATATGATTTAATTGTTATTTAAACAAAACTTATATAATCATATTATTAAATTTTTAAACATATATGCTTTATAAGAAAGAAAACTATCAAATAAAGTCTAATTCTATTGGATTTTATCAAGATTTGGAACATATTGATGGTTTAGGAATTTCAGCGGTTTCAGCTAATTTATACGAAGGTAAAAAAAGAGATGAAGTGGTGTTATTTTATTTCAGAAAAGGAGCAAGCTACGCATCTGTTTACACTCAATCAAACATTATTTCTGAAAATATTAAATGGAATATTAATAATACTAAGGAAAAAATTTATGCTCTTTTAGTTAACACAAGAAATGCGAATGCTTTTACTGGTAAAGATGGCTACAAATCAATCAATAATATAGCTACACATTTATCTGAATTGTTATCCAAAAAACAAATTAATGATGAAATAGAACCAGTCAAAATAAAAATTAAAAATCTTTTATTTGCATCAACGGGAACAATAGGTGAAAGCTTTCCTGAAAAAAAAATAATAAATGCACTTCCAGACTTAATTGAAAAAGTTAAATACGTCCAAAATAAATATATATGGATGAAATCTGCAATGGGTATTTTAACTACAGACACAAAGCCAAAACTTTCAATGCAAGAGTGTAAAATAGGAGGCGTGCCGGTAAAAATTTATGGAGTAGCGAAAGGTTCAGGAATGATACACCCTGATATGGCAACAACACTTGGTTTTTTATTTACTGACGCAAAAATAAATGGGAATGTTTTAAAACATTTACTTAAAAAAAATATTCATAATACATTTAATGCAATTAGTTGTGATGGAGATACAAGTACAAATGATATGGTCAGTATTTTTTCAACTGGTTATGCAAACAATAGGGAGATTAAATCTTATAAAGACAAGACCCTTAATGATTTTGATAAATCATTAAATATTGTTTTAAAAAATTTAGCTAAAAGTGTAGCTGCAGATGGAGAGGGAGCCTCCAAATTTGTAATTGTTAAAGTAGAAAAATGTAAAATTGAAAGTGATGCAAAAAAAATTTGTTTTTCAATTGCAAACTCTCCTCTAGTAAAAACTGCTATAGCAGGAGAAGATCCTAATTGGGGAAGAATAATTATGGCGATTGGTAAAACTAAAGTAAAAATAAATCTTAATAAATTAAATATAAATATTGGACCACATAAAATAATTGAGAATGGAAAAGTTTCTTCAAATTATAAAGAAGATGAAGTTGCAGAATATATGAAATCTATAGAAATCAGAATCAATGTCCAAATTGGCAATGGAAAAAAAGAATTTGAGGTTTACACTATGGATTTAACAAAAAAGTACATTGATATTAATTCAGATTATAGAACTTAAAATATTGAAAAATCAAATAATATAATTAAATAAATAAAATGATTAAATATCGACTAAAATGCAAAAAATGTGAAAACACATTCGATAGTTGGTTTGCATCCTCCAAAGAGTTTGAAAAATTAAAAAAAATGAAACTAATTAATTGTAATAGTTGTCAATCTTTAAATATAGATAAATCAATTATGTCTCCAAGAATTTTATCTAATAATAAAAATTCAAATAAAGATAGTTCATCAACAAAAATGACTGAAATAAAATCTAAAATAAAAGAATTTCAAAAATATATTAAAAGTAACTTTGATTATGTTGGAAAAAATTTTTCATATGAAGCTAGATCTATTCATTATAATAATAAAAAACATAAAAAAGGTATTTATGGAAATGCATCAAAAGAGGAAATCAAAGAGCTTAGAGATGAAGGAATTGAAACCACAGTAATTCCTTGGATAAATGAAAAAGAAAATTAAATTTTTTTAAATTTAGTTATATAGTTAACATCAGTGTTTTTAACTAAATCCCACTTATCAAAAAAAATATTATATTTTAACCCACTTATTTCTAAAAGGTTTAATTTATTTTTCTTGCCTAATAATTCTAATTCCTCAGGTTTAACAAATTTAAACCAATCATGTGTTCCTACAGGTAGCCAATTTAGAATATACTCTGCACCAACAATTGCATAAAAATAAGATGATAAAGTTTTATTTATAGTGGCAATAAACATAATACCATTTTTTTTTAATAAAGATGAACTTGATTTTATAAAAAAATTAATATCTTCAACGTGCTCTATAACTTCCATGTTTAAAATTATGTCAAATTTTTTTTTTGTACTAAATTTTTCTGGGGATGAGCAAATATAATTTATTTTGAGATTATTTTTTTTTGCATGGGCTTTTGCAATTTTAATATTTTTTTCTGAAGCATCTATACCTGTTAGTGTACCACCAAGTCTGTACATTGGTTCTGAAAGCAATCCCCCACCGCAACCAATATCTAATATTTCTAAATTTAAAAATGGATTAGTTTTATTTTTAATATTAAATTCTTTAATAATATTTTTCTTAATATATTCTATTCTTATTGGATTAAACTTATGCAATGGCTTAAATTTACCATGAGGATCCCACCATTGCTCTGCTAATTTACTAAATTTTTCTATTTCTTCTTTATTTATTGTGTTATTAGCCATAAATTTTGAATTTAATTTAAAAAATGTTTTTTAATAAAAGATAATATAAGAAATAACAATGAAAATTGTAGTTTTAAAATTTGGAGGAACTTCTGTTGGATCCATCAACCGTATAAAAAACGTTGCAAAAATTGTTATTAGTTACATAAAAAAAGGTTTTAAGGTGATTGTTGTATCATCGGCTATGAGTGGTGAGACAAATAGATTGGTTAAATTGACCAAAAATATATCAAATAATTTTACAGCATCTGAATATGACACAATAGTCGCTGCTGGAGAGCAAGTTTCGTGCTCTCTTATTGCTGGGAGACTGAACGACATGGGTTATAATGCAAGATCTTGGTTAGGCTGGCAAATACCTATTTATACTAAAGGACAATATTCCTCTTCAAGAATAATCAATATAAACACAAAAAATATAATTAGATTTTTAAGAAAAGGTGGAATACCAATAATTACTGGGTTTCAGGGTATAAACTTTGAAAATCGTATTACAACAATTGGTAGAGGAGGATCAGACGCAAGTGCGATAATGGTTGCAAAATATTTTAGCGCTCGAAAATGTATAATATATACAGACGTGGATGGAATTTACACCACAGATCCAAACTTAATACCAAAAGCAAAAAAAATAAAAAAAATATCTTACGAAGAAATGCTTGAAATGGCATCTTTAGGAGCCAAAGTAATGCAGCCACATTCAATACAAGATGCCAGACTAAACAGAATCGATATTGAAGTCCGATCCTCATTTAGAAATATTGAGGGATCTTTAATAACTAGAAGAAAAAATGTTTCATCAACAAATATAATTAGAGGCGTTTCTTTTACAAAAAACGACGCTAAAATAACATTAATTGGCGTAAAAGATCGACCAGGAGTTGCAGCAGCAATTTTTGAACCTTTATTCAAAAATTCCATTAATGTGGATATGGTTGTGCAAAATATATCTTCAAATAAAAAAGAAACTGACTTAACATTTACAATTAAAAACGAGGATTTAATTAGAACTAACAAATTATTGAGAAAAAATAAAAAAATTAAATTTAGTAAAATTATAATTGATGAAAAAGTTTCTAAAGTTTCTATAGTAGGAGTTGGAATGATTACTACACCAGGTGTAACTTTCAGAATGTTTAATGCTTTAGCAAAAAAAAATATAAATATATTAGTAATTTCAACCTCTGAAATTAAAATATCGGTGTTAGTTGATAAAAAAAATTTGAAAAAAGCTGTCGATGTATTACATAAAGAATTTAAATTAGATTACTAAAGTAACACCAATGAGTATTAGACCATTTAGAAATATTAAACGTAAAAAAACAAAAGAAATTAATGTAGGGAAAGTAAAAATTGGATCTGCAAATCCAATTGCTGTTCAATCAATGACAAATACAAAAACGACAGACATTAAAGCAACTATTGAACAAATAAACAAAATTGCAGAGGAAGGTGCAGATATAGTACGAGTATCATGTCCAGATCAAAATTCCTCTTTAGCATTAAAAGAAATATCAAAGCATGTTGATTTACCAATAGTTGCGGATATTCATTTTCATTATAAAAGAGCTTTGGAGGCTGCAGATAACGGTGCTTCTTGTCTAAGAATAAACCCGGGTAATATTGGAGATAAAAATAAAGTGAGAGAAGTAGTGAATGCAGCAAAAAATAATAATTGCTCAATACGAGTTGGAGTCAATGCTGGATCTTTAGAAAAAGATATTTTAGAAAAATATAAAGAACCATGTCCAGAAGCATTAGTAGAAAGTGCGATAAGAAATATTCACATTCTTGAGGATTTAGATTTTGTTAATTTAAAAGTTAGCGTAAAATCTTCTGATGTTTTTCTTTCATTATGGGCATATAGACAATTATCAGAAAAAATTGACTATCCACTTCATCTTGGTATCACTGAAGCTGGAAGCTTTATTCCTGGGAGTATAAAATCTTCCATAGGTCTTGGTACATTATTATTAGAGGGAATAGGTGATACAATAAGAGTTTCTCTATCAGATGATCCTGTAAAAGAAGTTAAGGTAGGAAATGAAATTTTAAAATCTTTAAACCTTAAAAAGCGAGGTGTAAGAATTATATCTTGTCCATCTTGTGCTAGACAGGGATTTAATGTAATTGAAACCGTGAAACTACTAGAAGATAAACTATCACATATAAAATCACCGATTACATTGTCTATCATTGGATGTGTTGTTAATGGACCTGGAGAAGCAGCTTTAACAGATTTAGGGATTACAGGAGGCGGAAATAATAATCATATGCTTTATATAAATGGAAGCCAATTAAAAAAAATAGAAAGCAATGAAATGATAGATAAAATAGTAACTCTTATAGAGCAAAAGGAAAAAGAGTTAATTAAAAAATAATTAATCAAATAAAATGTCTTTACCTAATCAAAAAGTATTAGAAATTATTAATAAACACGCTGAGTTGGAGAAAGATTTATCTAGCACAAAATTAGATAGTAAATCATTTGCGCAAAAATCAAAAGAATATTCAAATTTAAATGAAATAATCAAACAAGCCATTGATTATAGTACTTTTGAAAAAAATAAAAAAGAACTTGAAAAAATTATTTTTGAAAAAGATAGCGAAGATGAAATAAAAGAATTAGCGAGAATTGAATTAGAAGAATTAATCATTAAAAATAAAGAAAATGAAATTAAATTAAAGTTATTTTTGTTACCAAAAGATGAGGCCGATACAAAAAATGCCATACTAGAAATACGAGCAGGCACTGGTGGACTAGAAGCTAGTCTTTTTGCATCAGATTTATTTAAGATGTACGAAAAAGTTTGTCATAAAAAAAATTGGACTTTGGAAATTATTAGTTTATCCAAAAGCGATGCTGGTGGGTTAAAAGAGGTAATAGCCTCTATAAAAGGAAAAAATATTTATTCTTCTTTAAAATATGAAAGTGGAGTCCATAGAGTTCAACGTGTTCCCGATACTGAAACCCAAGGAAGAGTACATACATCTGCTGCAACAGTAGCTGTTCTTCCCGAGGCTGAAGATGTAGATGTTAAAATTGAGGATAAAGATCTAAGAATAGATGTTTTCAGAAGTAGTGGTCCAGGCGGACAAAGTGTTAATACTACTGATAGTGCAGTCAGAGTAACACACATCCCATCAGGTATAGTAGTTAGCCAGCAAGATGAAAAATCTCAAATTAGAAATAGAGAAAAAGCACTTAAAATTTTAAGATCAAGATTATACGAATATGAAAGAAAAAAAATTGATGATCAAAGATCACAAGATAGAAAAAGCAAGATAGGAACGGGAGATAGATCTGAAAGAATACGAACTTATAATTTTCCCCAAGGAAGAGTTACAGATCATCGAATTAACCTCACTCTCCATAAACTTGAGGAATTTATGCAAGGTGAAATCTTTGATGAAGTTATTGAAAATTTAAACCTTCAAGCCCAAGAAGAACAATTAGAAAATCTAAATAAATGAGAATTAGAAATATAATTAATAATGCAATCTCAATTCTTGAAAATAATAATATTAAAAATGCAGATACTGATGTTGAAATTTTACTTTCTAGTAGTCTAAAATTACCAAGAGAACAAATATTGTTAAATTTAGAAAAAAAATTAAATTCATCTCAAATTGTCAATTTTGAAAAATTAATAAATCGAAGAAAAAAAAAGGAACCAGTTTCACAAATAATTAAGAAAAAATATTTCTGGAACTCTGAATTTATTGTAAATCAATACGTTTTGACCCCAAGGTTTGAAACTGAATTATTGGTTGAAGAATTATTAAAATTAACAAGATTACATAAAGCTTGTAGTGTTCTAGATATCGGACTAGGCACTGGATGTATCCTAATTTCTCTATTAAAAGAAAAAAAGGATTGGACTGGCACAGGTATTGAAATAAGCTCTAAAGCAATTAAAACAGCAAAAATTAATGCAAAAATGCAACAGGTTAGTAATAGAATTAAATTTATTAATTCTGATATTGACAAATTTTGTGATGGAAAATATGATTTAATAGTATCAAATCCACCTTATATAAATAGAATTGATTATAATAATCTAGATTTGGGTGTAAGAGATTACGAGCCGAAAGTTGCTCTTTATGGTGGTATTGACGGATTAGAAACTATCGAAAAAGTAATTAAAAAAAGCAAATTTGTTTTAAAAAATTTTGGAATATTAGCAATGGAAATAGGATTGGGACAATATTATCAAGTATCGAAAACTTTAAAAATTAACGGTTTTTACGTTTTCAAAATTGTAAAAGACTATCAAAACATAAAAAGGTGTGTCTTTGCTAGAAAAATTAAATAATGAGAAATTTTAAGCATAATAGAAGAAGATATAGAAATAATTCTTTTGAAAGAAACTTAAAGATTAATTCAAAAGATCAAGGTCTAAATTCTAGTTTAGGAAACGTTTCAGATTTTAAGAAAAAAAACTTTTCTAGAAATAATTTCAACGCATCAAAGTTAATTCAAAAATACTCAGATTTAGCAAGAGAAGCACTTTCTAGTGGAGATAAGATACTTTATGAAAATTACTTGCAACACGCAGAGCATTTTATAAGAATTTCTGAAAATTCAAATAATCATTCCATTAAAAAAGAGAATTCACCTGAAACTATTAAAGAGGTAAGTCTTGAAAAAATTAATAAAGAAGAATTAAATCAGGAAAAGTCCCTTCAAGCAGAAGAAAATTAATTCTGATTAATAAGTTCAGATTTTAAAACGTTTATCTTAATCTTTGCTAGCTCAAATTGCTCCCTAGCTTTGCCTTTCAGTTTTTTCCCAGACGGTAATTTTAAAGTTTGTGAATTTATTTTCTTTCCATTTTTAATTACCTCGTAATGTAAATGAGGTCCAGTCGACATACCTGTTGATCCAACATAACCAATTATTTGTCCTTGTGAAACTCTAACACCTTTTTTTATTCCTCTTGCAAATTTTGACATGTGCGCATACACAGTACTGTAGGTACTATTATGTTTAATCTTAACACAATTTCCACCCCCTCCACACCATCCAGCTTTTAATACTACACCAGTCCCAGACGCCATAATTGGAGTTCCTTTTGGCGCCGCAAAATCTGTTCCTTGATGCATTTTGTTATACCCCAGTATTGGATGTTTTCTCATCCCATAACTTGAAGATAATCTTGCTCCGTTAATAGGTGTTTTCATTAATGTTTTTTTTATACTTTGGCCATTTGACTCAAAGTGATCTGATATTTTATCTTTTTCTGAATTAAAATAGTAAAGCTCTAATGGTCTTCCTTGTAGAATTAAATTTGCATATAAAATATTACCGAAATCAACAGTTTTATTTTCTTCATTTTTAAACTCCTCATAAACAATTTGAAAGCTGTCATTTTTTCTAATATCTCTTTGAAAATCAACTTCAAATCCGTAAATTTGTGCAAACTGAACTATGATATTTGGATCTATTTTCTCTTCAATCGCAGATTTATAAAGGCTATTTCGTATAAAATTTTCTTTATACACCTTGCTTACTGTAAGCTCTTTAATTAACTCAGATGAAGTGAATAAATCTTTATTTTTGCGTGAGATAACTAAATCTTTTTTTTTATTTATAGGGATAGTAATTTTTATAACTTTTTTCTTTTCTAAGTTATCTAAATAAAAAGTTATTTTTTGATTTTCGTAAATATTAAATTTTATTTTATTTTGGATTATGAAATTAAGAATTTTATTTTTTTCATTAGTTTCTAATTGTAGCTCATTTAATAGTCCATCAAAAGTTTCCCCAGATGTAATTAGATATTTAACTTCTTGAAATCGAGGAGTTAATGATGAAGAAATAGATACAAGTGTTTTTTGCAAATAAATATTTTGAAATATATTCTGAAAATTTTTAATCTGCTCTGACCTAAATTTGTCATAAATGCTTATTATTATTATCGCAAAAGCTAACAAACAAATGAGTATAATAAAGGATTTAAACTCCTTTATTTTTTGACGAATATCATTTTTTATGTAACTTAAAATCATTAAAAAAACCTTGTATATAAACGTTTTTTTAACATATTTTTTTATATCTAATAGCTTGATTTATATATTTTTT
>CETH01443777.1_pt1 | contig 19503 bp, 17 predicted proteins | sample 361461 | NCBI WGS metagenome assembly CETH01 (sample SAMEA2622695, study PRJEB7988) | marine metagenome | isolation source: saline water (ENVO:00002010), including
TTTTTTTTTTTCATTTTTGTAGTCAATTATAATAAAATTAATATTTAATTTATTATTTTCTAATCTTAATAAATTTGCAAAATTAATACATCTTATTAAATGTCCATTTCCAAGTAAACTACTTGAGTCAACTCTAAAAAAAACGTTCATTTTATAAGAGTTTTTTTTCTTTAAACTTATTAAACTTAATTTTAGCTTGTTTAAAATCGTTTAAATTATCAATATCCTGACATCTGTAATAAGGAATTTCAATTATTTTTGTTTTTGAAGAAAATATATTTTTCTTTTTGATCCAACTAATTTTTTTTCCCCAATAAAACATACCGCTATCAAAGTAAGTATCTGCAAGGTCTTGTGATCTATCATAATAATTTTTTTTTATGAGTTGTTTCACTATTTTTTCTTTGTTTAAAATAAAGGATCTTAGTACAGACTTATTGTGCTTAGTTGCACTAAAAACATAATCCAAATTGTTTTTTTTTATTTTTTCATAACCTAATTTGATGTCTTTTATTTTTAATAATATAGCTGTTGGATAAACACAACAAACATATTTTGATTTAATTTCAGAATTTAATTTGATAATAGTATCATATATTACATCATCAGTTGTGCTGTAATCATCACTTAGTTTTTTGGATCTCAGATAAGGTACTTCAGCACCTGCATTTATGGATATTTTTGCGATTTTATTAGAATCAGTAGAAACAATAATTTTTTTGAACAATTTAGATTTTTGTAATATTTTTATAACTATATAAATTAAAGGTTTATTGTTGATTAACTTAATATTTTTATTCTTAATTCTTTTAGAGTTTTTTCTAGCTGGTATAATTGCTATTGACATTTTAAAGGATAACAAAAAAATTATTTAACATTATCATTAACAAACTTTATTACTAATTTAATTACTTTTTTTTGATATTTTTCTTTTAATTCAGGATAAAGAGGTAATGAAAATATATTTTTAAAAAAAAATTCAGTATTTTTAAAATTTTTACTTATGTTTTTTTTATATTTTTTATAATATGAATGGTAATAAATAGGCACATAATGTGTTTGCAACAATATATTATTTTTTTTAAAAAGATTATAAAAATCAATTTTATTTTTTTTTAAATTTTTAAAGTTAATTAATAAGGGGTATAGATGATATGAATGATATGAGTATTTTTCTTCTTTTGGAACAGTCAAATTCTTAATTTTTGAGAATGCTTTATTATATTTATTTGCTATCTCACGTCTTTTATTTATAAATTTATCTAATCTAGATATTTGAGATGATCCTAAAGCACTTTGAATATCTGTAAGTCTATAATTATATCCAAGTATTTTCATATTTTTGAACCAAGGGAGCTTTCTATTATTTAAAATGTTTTTATCAATTCCATGATTTCTCAGCAAATTAATTTTAGAAAAAATTAATTTTGAATTGGTTAAAATTGCTCCTCCTTCACCTGTAGTAATATTTTTTACTGCATGAAAGCTTTGTGTAACCACATCTGCGTATTTTACAGCATATTTATTAGAATTTAGATATTTAGATCCTATAGAATGACAATTATCATTTACTAATTGAAAATTATATTTTTTTTTCAATGAATGTAAAGATTTCCAATTACATGGTTGACCAGCATAATCTACGGCAATTACTGCTTTAATTTTAATTTTTTTATTTCTATAATGAATTATTTTTTTTTCAAGATCTTCAATATTAATATTATAATTTGTAATATCAATATCTACTAAATCTAATTTAGCTTTACAATATTCAATGGCATTAACAGTAGCTACAAATGTATTAGCAGTAGTTATAATAATATCATTTTTTTTCCAACCTAAAGCTAAACTTGTTAAATGCAAAGCTGCAGTTCCACTAGAAACAACTGAGCAATATTTACTTCCAAATTTATTTCTTAAATTTTTTTCAAAAATTTCTACTTGCTTACCTTGAGTTAGCCATCTAGTTTTTAAAACACTAACAACTCTATTTATATCTTTTTGATCAATTGAAGGCTTATTATAAGAGATCATTTGTGTTATTCTTATAATTTGCAATCATACTTTTTAATTCCTTAATTGTTAAATAATTTTTATTGTCAAAACTATTATATGAAAATGACTCGCTAAGAACTTTATAGTTATTTTTTTTTATAGCCTTATATTTTGATAAGTCATATGAGTTTGGAAGCAAAATGTAAAATTTTTTAAATTCCAGAATATGGCTAGGATCATTTTTTGATATCATTTCTTCATGTAATTTTTCACCTGGTCTTAAGCCTATAATTCTAATACTCGCACTATTAGATATAGATCTAATTAAATCAGTTATTTTGTATGTTTTTAATTTAGGTATAAAAATTTCTGAACCTTTCATAATTTCAATAGAATTTAATATAAATTTAACTGCATCTTCTATTGTAATATTAAATCTTGTCATTCTTTTATCAGTTACCGTAAAACTCTTATTACGTGATTGTTTTAAAAAAAGATTTAATACTGACCCCCTACTACCGAAAACATTACCATATCTAACTACTGAAAATGAAATATCTTTTTTACCTTTATAATTGTTTGCTGAAATTAAAAGTTTATCTGAGGTAAGTTTTGTTGCGCCATATAAATTTATCGGTGAAGAAGCTTTATCTGTACTAAGTCCTATAACTTTCGAAACATTACTATTTAAAGCACTCTCAATTATATTTTGAGTGCCAAGAATATTAGTTTTAACTGCTTCAAATGGATTATATTCTGCAGTATCAACTTGCTTTAATGCTGCAGCATGAACAACAAAATCTACTCCATTCATCGCCATCTTTAATCTGTCTTTATCTCTAATATCTCCAATAAAAAATCTAATTTTTGATTGTTGATTTTTATTAAAAGAATTAAACATTATGTATTGTTTCATTTCATCTCTACTAAAAATAATGATTTTTTTTAAATTAGTATTTCTTAAACAATATTTAACAAAGGCAGAGCCAAATGTACCAGTACCACCAGTAATTAATAATGATTTATTTTTTAATGACATAAATTATTCAATTAGTAGATTTTTAAGATAAAAGTTTGCTATCTCACAATCTTTATATACTTTAAAATCTTTATATTGACCATATACCTTCTTAGTAAATACTTTCCAAAATAAATCTGACTTTTTTTGTAATTCTTTATTTCTTGTTTCTATATTATTCAATTTTTCTTCCATTTGTAATACACAGTCTAAAATTTCATTTTCATTCAAATCTAATATGTCTATATTATTTTGGATATATTCTTCAGTTCTGCCATAAGAAAATTCAATCATCTCACTTAAGTTTAGTTGTATATTGCTATTTTTCCAATAAAGTTTTTTTGGAGCTATAAGTACATTACAATCAACATAAATATCACGAGCTGGCAAAAAATTTGAAGAAATAAATGGTATTTTGTTTATTCTGCAAATAGAATCTAAACCAGTATTTGTACCTAAACTATAATAGCAATTAGAAAGTAGCCAAATATCTAAAAAATCACTCCTGTATTCACTATTGGCATAATCAATAATATTTGGATGAATATTTTCAATCTTTTCTTTAACAATTTTACCCATTCTGAAAACCTTGTAGCCCTTATTAGCTAAATAAATACAAGCTTTAAAATATGTTTTAATATCAGCATTTCGATAGTTATGATAATTCCAATTTCTTCCTTTAAATTCTTGATTTAAGTATTCAGAGTCTCTTACTACTAAGCAGATATATTTATCATTTTTTTGTATATCGTATTTACTTAAAAATTCTATGCCTTTTTTATTTTCTAATATAGTAAAATTTAATTGTGGATTAGAATAAGTTAAAGAATGTTTTAAATCTATTGTTCTTCCAAATTCTTTTTGCATCATATTTATTTTAAATCTAGAGGAGTCAGGAAAATAGTTATTAAAAAAAATTATGTATTTGAAAATATAACTAGAATATATTTTTCTCTTAACCATTTTTAGTAAAAATTTATTTCTTGTAGCTAATGGCCATCCTTGATTATCTAGATAAAAAAAATCTAATGATTTATTTTTTAATTTGTTTTTTTGACATAAATAAAATTCTATATCATATACAAAATGCCCTATTCGTGCGCTTAAAACACTACCAAACCTTATATGAATTATAGGTTTAATAATTCTAATTAAAATAAGAAATAAAAAGGAAGGAATAAAAAAAATAGAATATTGTATAAATTTTAAAATGAATATTATATTTTTTTTAACTTGTTTCATAAAAAAATTAATAGTAAAACCAAAGAATTTGTCTATCTCCTTTGATTAAATTAGAAACATAGTGAATTGATCTACTATCAAAAATCACTAAATCACCCTTGTTAACAACAGAAACATGATTTTCATAATTTTGATTAAAGTAAGTAGCCATTTCAGAATTAAAATTTAAATTATCATAAGGATTTTTGTCTTTTATTTGATATGATTTTTCATATAAACAATTTACAAATCTTTTTATAACCTTTGGATCATTGTGAGTTTTTTTGATACAAACAAAAGGACTATTTTCAAAAGTAATTGATTTAAGAGGAATAAAAGCTTTTATTCTAGCAGTAGGTGTGTCGCTATGAGGTATATCTGCTATGATATTTTTTTTTACTCCTTCTCTGACTATTTTGTTTTTAAATGATCCATCATGAATGAGACTATAAATACAAAGTGGAGTAATTTTTTTAAAAAAAATAATTTTTAAAAATTTTTTAAATTCAAAATTATAAATTAAAGCACATATCCATAATAAAATATTTTTAGAACTTTTATTATATATAAAATCACTTTTGTATTGTATGTTTTTTATTTTAATTTGCCCAAAATTTCTTTCTATACGTACATTATTTTCCAATTGAAGATTATTAATTATTTTATTATTTGCTACTTCATCAATTGGTAATCCATTTAAAATATTATTACAACTTTCAAACATTTGATCAACAGTTTCAGAGTCATAATAGTTTTTTATAACGCAAATACCGTCAGAATTTAGTGATTTTATAGCTTTATATAAATTATTTTTTTTTGAAATAAATAAAAGACATAATTTAGATCTCAAATAAATAAAAAAATTCAGATAATAAATATAAATATAAAAAAATTTTTTAAATACTAATGAATGCATAATCACAAAAACTTTGATAATTCTTGTATTTTCTCTAAAAAATTATTTTTAGATAATACTGTTCCAGTTCCAATGTTAGATACTGTATTTGCAGCACCAATTGATCCAAATAATAATGAAAAGTCAATTGGTAATTTTGAAGCTAAAGCAATAGATGACAATGCAAAAAGAGTGTCACCTGATCCAATTCTATCTACAACATTTGGGGCAAAAGCCGGGCAGTGAATTGTTTTATTTTTATGATAATTGACAAGCCCTCTATTGCCTTGAGTAATCGTATAATAATCTGAATTTAAGATTTTTTTAATATTTTTAAGGAGTAAATCAATGTTATTTCTTTTATCTCTTAGCTCACTTCTAAGTTCATTTTCATGTATACAAATATAATTGCATTTTTTTTTATATTTGGAAATATTATTGTATCCATAGTTAAAAGAATTTAATTGTGCATTTACAGATAAAAATTTATTTGAATTTTGTAAGAAGTTAATTAATTTTGGTGTAAGCAACCCATGCCCATAATCTACTACTAAAATTAAATCATAATTTTTTATTTTTTTAGAAATATATGACAATACAGACTCCTCTGTTTTTTTATCAATATATTCTTGATTTAAATCATATACTCCTATTATTTTATTTTTAGTATATTGATCAATAAATCTAGTTTTTTCAATTGTAGGTGCATTTTCTTTTACAAAAAATTTCCAATTAACTCTTTTATCTAATTTTTTTCTAATAAAATTTAAGTTTGAATTAGTATTTCCAAAATCTGTAATTAAGTCTACCTTGTCACAAAACTCTGCAATTTGATTAGCCAAAGCAACTGATCCTCCAGCATATTTATTTTCTTCAATAAATTGATAATTTAAAACGGGTTCTTTTCCTGATTTACCAACAGCATCACAAGTTATATACTTATCTATAATGGCCTCTCCAATAACCAAAACATTTAATTCTTTTAACTGATTTATAAATTTTAAATTGTTTTCTAATGTATAAGACTTATTAAAACTTTTTATAAATTTTTGTTGTATAGAATTTAATATAATTTTAGGACCAAATTGTTGAAATAAATTAGAAGAAGAATATTTTTTTCCACTAGTAAATTGAATTTTGCCATTTACTGATTCTATTGCTTTTTTTTCTTCAATTATTTGTTTAGTAATATCTTTTTCCAAGTTTTTATAATCTGGTCCTTTTACATAAAAGTGAGGTTTAATTCGCTTGATTAATTTCGTAGCAGTTTTAGTTTTATTTACATATACGAAATCTACTACTTCTAATGAAGATATAAATCTGGACCTTTCAATAGAATTGAAATAGGGTCGACCACTACCTTTGCTAACAAAAATATCATCAGTAACAGAAACTATTAATATATTGCCGAACTTTTTTGCTTCTTTAAAATAATCTATATGTCCTATATGCAATAAATCAAAAACACCATGACATAATACTATTTTTTTTTTTAATTTTTTCAGATCAGAAATCTTTTTTAGAATATTTGAAGTTTCTAATATTTTTTTAGATTTGTTCATTAAATTAATTTAATTAATATTGTTTTAGAATTTTGGCAACTATTATAATGTTAAGAATTCAAATTTTAGCTAATACTTAATTATTATCATAACATCGAAATTAATGTCCTTCCAATACATTTACCTGATCTTAAGTTTTTAATAGCTTTATTAATATCTTTAAATTTGTACTCACTAGTTATAATGTTTTTAATATTAATTTTTTTTACATTTAAAATATTAATATAATTTAATATATCTATGCCAGGGTCTCCGTCGCCTCCATGTGATCCAGTAATTATTTTATTAAAATACAATGGCATCATATCAATTGATGGTTTTTGTTTATGATTAATGACACCTACTAAAACAGTTTTGCCACTATCTTTAGTTAATTCATAAGCTAGTTCAACATTTTTTTTTATACCAGTGCATTCAACAACATAATCAATTTTCTGATTATTTAAAGTTTTTTTGATATTTCTTTTAGTGACATTAATAATATGACTAGCTCCAAATTTTTTTGCTAAACTTAATTTTTTATTATTAATATCAACTGCAATTATAGGATAACAGCTAGTTAATTTCGCAGCTATAACAGCACTTAAACCTACTCCGCCACAACCTAAAATCAAGATCGACTGACCAATTTTTGCTTTGGCAGTATTAGTGATAGCTCCGAAACCAGTTGTTATAGCGCAGCCAAACAAAGCTGCTTTTTTTAGATCATAATTTTTATCTATTTTAGTAATTCTATTTTCAGAAATTATTGATATCTTATTTAAAGTTGTAATTTTTCCAGCATTTAATTTTTTATTTTTCCATTGATACTTTGGTAATGGAGATTCTATTCCACTTGTTTTTTTCCAATGCAATATTACATGATCTTTGACTTTAACTTTTGTAACTCCTTTTCCAATTTTTAGAACTATTCCTGATCCTTCATGACCTAATAGATGAGGAAGGTATTTATCTTTTCCTTTGATAGCTTCTATTTCTCCAATTTGAGAACCACAAATGCCACTATAGAAAATTTTTACTAAAACCTGACCATATTCTAAATTATCATCTACGAAAATGTCATCTATAATAAGATCATTATTAGTTTTATTTAGAATAGCTCCTTTAGTTTTTAACATTTATGTATAAATTGATATTTAAATTCAATATATTTTTAAAAAATAATTTTCAACCTTTAAGATAGCCTTTAAAATTAAAAATATATCTTTATTACTAAAATTTTCATTAAATAGTAGATTAAATGAATTATTGCGATAATTTATAGCATTTTTAGATTTATTTATAATTCTAAAATTTTTAGATTTTTTAACCCATATCCATTCAGACACTATATCTTTATAATTACCGTTAATTGTAACACCCTCAGACTCAATTGCTTTTATAAAAAGTTTTTTATTAAATCTAAAATCTTTTTTAAAATATATAGTTAAAAAAAAGAATGATGGTTTAAAATTTTTAGAATAATTATCTAAAATACAAAGGGATTTACTTTTTTCAATACTATTTTTAATTTTATTTGCAATTAAAAATCTTTTATTAATAATATTTGGTAATTTTTTTAAAATAGATGAGCCTATAGCACAAGATATTTCATCTGAATTAAAATTTAATGAAGGGAATAAATATTTGTGAGTATCCTTAAAATTAAAATTTTTATTATGAAAAGGCTTCCCTCTATCAGCTATTGATCTAATTTTATTATAATAATGTTTCTTTTTAGTAAAAATTATTCCTCCACATCCTCCAGTTGCAAGTGTTTTAGACCACATAGTAGAAAAAGTTGAAATAATACCAAAACTACCAACTTTTTTTTTATTTATTATTGCTCCATGGGCCTGAGAGCAGTCTTCAATAAGCAAAATTTTATTTTTTTTACAAATCTTACTTATTGTTTCTACATCAACAGGTATTCCTCCTAAATGCGTTAATACGGCAACTTTAGTTTTTTTAGAAATAGCTTTCTTGAATGTTTCAGGAGTAACATTAAATGTATTTTCACCACTATCAGCAATTACAAAATTAAATTCCTGAATTGCCAAAGGCATAATGCCTCCAGGATTACAAACAGGTGAAATAATAATTTCTGAGTTTTTTGAAATATTTAGAGCTTTTAATGCTATATAAAGAGCTGCACCACCTGATGATACTGCGTCAGTGTACCCACCTCCCATAAATTTAGAGAAGGATTTGGTAAATTTATCCTCAAAAATTTCTTGAAAACCAAAATCCTTTTTTATTTTCCAACTATACCTAAAAACTTCTTCAACTTTTTTTAGTTCTTCTTTACCAAATAATTTTCTATATGAGAGTTTTTTATCAATTACTTTTTTTCCTCCATAATATGCTAAAGAATTTTTTTTCATAATATTTTAATATATTTTATTTACTTATAGACTCTATTTTTTTCATCATAACTATTTTTATTAATATAATCTAAAAAAATTTTCCAGCTATATTGTTTTTTTGATTGAGCAGTCTTAATATAATTATTCTTATAATTAGAATACATAAGTAATGATTTATTAGCTAATTTATTCCAGTCTTCATTATTATATGGTAAATCAACATTTATACATTTAATATTTAATGCATATTTAATTGATTGCATCGACAAATAATTATTTTTCATAATCTCATCAGTAGAGACAAAAATTAGGGGTTTGTTCCACAAAACAGCAAAATTAATTGCAGTAGAGTCATGACAAATAATTAATTTACTATCTCTTATTAATTCAGGTGTTTTCCCAAAAATTATGTCTCTATTTTCAAATTGAGTTCTAAGTTTTTGATTATTCAAAATTTTAGGATGTCCGGCAATAACTACTTTTTCATTAAAATATTTTTCAATAGCATTAAAAAAACGATTCATAGAAGGATAGTATTTTTCACTTGTAGCATAACTTGGTATTGATAATAATTTATAATCTGGATGATCACACATTCCGTTATCTATAAAAACAATATTATTGGAATTAGACATTTTTTTATCTTTATCTAAATTTAGAAAAATATCATAATCTAATGAATGTGAATAAATTATATTTTTTGCATTTTGTAAATTTGATTTTTTACCTGAACAAATTTTTATATCATACATAATTTTTTCTTTATTTTTAGAAAAATTAATTAATTTTTTAATAATTCTAAAAATAATTAACAATTTAAATTTTTTTAATAAATAAAGAATTTTGTAACGCATTTTAATTGTTTTTACAGGATGTAACATTTGTTCAATTTTTATTAAATTTGCATTTTTCTTTTTAAAAAAAGTCAGATTAAAATAATCTATATTACCCACTCTCAAATCAAATATATAATAATTATTTAATCTTTTTGTTTCTAAATCTTTATTTATATCTGAGTAAAAATTTTTAAAAATTATTTTTTTAGTATCAGCTTCATAATCATTATTTTGATTTTTTTCTATGTTAACCCTAAAATCCCAAATTTCAATTTTTACTAATTTCTTAATAAAAAAATCAATACCAAATCTATCATAATCTCTATCTGAAAAAACTTTATCTATAAGAAATACTATTTTCATTTATAAATAGATTATAAAACTTGATAATTTTTGTTTATTTTTTTTATAGTTTTTGATGGGTTTCCAAAGTTAAGAGTATTCTTTTTAATATCTTTTATTACATTAGAGCATGATCCTACTACAGACCATTCACCTATTTCTATATTATGAATAACACATGTATTTGCACCCAAAAAAACTCCTTCATTTAATTTACAATTGCCACAAACTATACTTTTAGGTGAAATAGAAACGAACGAGTCAACATGGCAATCATGTTCTATAATAGAAGATGTATTAATTAAATTAAAATTTCCTATTCTAGCGTTTGAATTTATAATAACATTTGGCATAATTATATTACCTATTCCTATATTTGCAGATTTAGAAATAAAAGCTGATTTATGAATGATATTTGGATAATTAAAATTGTATTTATTGTATTTGCTAAAAATTTTGTACCGTAAATAGTTTTCACCAAAAGAATAAACTATATTTAATTTTTTATTTTTTTTTATTAGATCAGTTTCTTTAAAAGTAATTTTATCTAAAAAATTATTATTATTTTTTTTAAAAAAATTGTCACTCAATATAAAGCCAGCTACATTATATTTTTGCTTTGAGATTTCATAAATAATTTTAGAATTACCACCTTTACCAAAAATATATATTTTTTTTTTCATAATTTTATTTTATTTTTAAAAATAAGATCTGCTAATTTTAAATCAAATATATCATCAATATCTATAGAAAGTTTTTTATTTAAATGATATAATTTTGTAACACCTGGAATAATAAGACTTTTATGTTTGCGCAGTACATCAATATTTATGATATAGTAAGAACCATCTATGAAATAAAAATTATTCTTGTATAGTTGTCTTCCTTGGTTTTTTTGACTTTTTATTAAGTATGACCAATTATCTTTTTTTGATTCTACACATTCATATGGGTGTTCTCTCATTTTATTTACACTTATAAGAGACTTTAGTTTGTTTTTGTAATAATAATTAAGCATTTTTTTTAACTCAGTAATGTCTCTAAATGGATTAGTTGGCTGAAGTAATATTATGGTATTAAAAAATAAATTTTTATTTTTTATAATCCATTGATCGGCATGTAAAATAGCATCAACAATACTACTTTTATCTCCTGACAAACTTGAAGGTCTTAAATATTTTTCAAATATTTGATTTTTCTTACAATATTTAAGGATAGATAGAGAGTCAGTAGAAACAAAATAATCAACTTTAATTTTTTTATGATATTTTTCTTTGAATTTTTCAGCAAAGTTAGTTGTGTGTTGAATTAAAGGTTTGTCATAAATTTTTTTAATATTTTTATTTTTTATACCTTTTGAGTTTTTTCTAGCTGGTATAAAAAAAAGGTTATTCATTATTTATTGAAAAAATTTTTTATAACTTTGGCCTTCTTTGATAGAGAGATTTCTGTATCTTTAATCATAACAGGTAGAGCAATAGAGGTTTTTAATATTTTATTTGAAACATTTAGATTTTCTTTAAGTTCATTAATACTTAAACCAATATGATCCAACATGTGATCCCAATAAATTGCAAAGTGCCATTCTATTGCATCAGGTACATTTTTTGTTCCTATACCATTTAAATTTAACTCATTTAGTAAAGAATTAGTTTGATCAATATTTTCTAATCTAAAAATTAATGTATCACACAAGGGTTTACAGTTTATTGGAATTTTTCTAAACTCAATTTGATTGATTCCTGACAACTGATCTTTAAGAAAATTATAATTTTTTCTATTTTGATCAACTATATAATCAATTTTTTTTAGCTGGGCACTTAAAACAGCTGCTTGCATTTCTGTCATTCTATAATTGAATCCATAAGTCCTATGAGTATCTCTTCCTCTTGGTAAGTTTCGATCATACATATGTCCATGATCATGGATCTCCCTACACATTTTAAATAATTCTTTATCATTAGTAGTGATCATTCCGCCTTCACCAGCAATTATTGTTTTTCCTGCATCAAAACTCCATGCAGTGATATCAAATAAAGTGCCTAACTTATCGTTATTCCATTCCGCACCAAATGACTCACAAGAATCATCAAGAACAGGAATGTTATTTTTTTTTGCTATCTCAAAAATTTTGTCCTGATCTACTGCAACGCCAAGCATATTAACCGTTATGATTGCTTTTGTTTTCTTAGTTATTTCTTTTTCTAAAGCATTAGGATCCATATTAAGTGTTTCATCTATATTAATAAAAATTGGTTTTGCTCCTAAATCAATTATTGCTTCAGCAACTGCTATAAATGTAAAGGCTTGAGTTATGACTTCATCACCTTGTTTTACACCAAGAGCTCTTAATGCTATTTTAAGTGCAGCTGTACCCGAAGATACAGCTTGTGCATATTTCACACCGAGATAACTAGCATATTGTTTTTCAAATTCTCTTACTCTATATCTATTATTTCTTATATTATCAAATCCATGAGCAAATAATACTCCTCCATCATCAAATAATTCATTTAGAGCCTTTCTTTCCTCTTCTCCTATTAATTCAAAACCTGGCATTTAAATTCCTTTTTTAAAAAAAAATTAATTAGATACGAGTAATTTTCTTAAATTACTTGTGCTAATAAATTTAGGGTTATTTTTCATTGCAGCTTTAGCTTTTTTACTAAAATTAAGAAAATTATCAATATGATTATTTTGGACTCCAAAATATGATATTTTTTTTGGAATTTTTGCATCATAAAATAATTTCTCTAAATATTTAACAACTTCATTTGATTTATTTTTTGTTGGTAAAGTTTTTTTAAATTTTTTTATATTTGGTAAACAATTATATAATTCTGAATAATTATAATATCCATTATTTTGATTAAATCTTAAAATTTTTTGTAAAAAGAAAGCACCGGCAATTCCATGTGATACCTTGTAGTTCACCCCTAGATAATAAGAAAGAGCTCCAGATGGTCCACTTGAAGTATTTGATAGGCCTATCATTGCAAAATAAGCTCCCCATTGTAAATTTTGCCAGTCTATAATGTTTGCATTACCGTTTAAAACTTTTGGGAAAGATGTAAAAATTTTTTTTAAAGACTCTAAAATAAATAATTTTGTTATCTCATTGCTTTGAGGGCTAGAAAAGCTCTCAAATGCGTGAACTAAAGCATCACATGTAGATGAAATAACGATATTAATTGGCGCAGTCGATACAACTCTAGGGTCAAGTATTGCCAAAATTGGATAGTTATTTGAGTCATTAATTCCCAGTTTTTGCTTATTTTTATTGTCTATTACGCTTGCATTAAAGACTAACTCGGATCCAGTTCCTGTTGTTGATGGTATAGCAATTACAGGGACTGGTTTTTTTAATTTTTTTGGGAAACCTTTGAATTTTATTGATGAGCCATGATTAGTAATCATAACAGCCATTGCCTTTGCTGTATCCATAACGCTACCCCCACCTATCGCAATGATACAGTCTATTTGTGAATTATTTTTTTTTTTAAAAATCGAAATAATTTCATCCAAATATTCATAGTTAGGTTCAAAATTTAGTTTGTATTTATGAAAAATAATTTTAAAATTTTTATTAATATTATTTACTAAGTTTTTTACAATTCGATTATTTTTTATAAGATTATTATCAACAATTATACCTAATTTTTTATAATTAAAATTTTTTAGCTCAGAAATCAAATATTTCAATGAACCATCACCAGAAATAACTCGGTTATTAATTTTTAATTCAATTATTTTGCTCATTCAAAAGATTCATTAGTTTTAATATATTCTGGCCACTCACCAACATCGTGCCAAGAATTATCTTTAATAGGAAAAACTCCAACTTTTAAATCATTCTTTTTTAGAATTTTAATTAAAGTATCAAAATCAAGATGCTGATTTTTCTTAATAAAATTTAGAATGGAGTGCTCCATAATATACATTCCACTATTAATTAAAAAATTATATTTTGGCTTTTCTTCTATTTTAATTAAATTGTTTTCAGAATTTATTACGCAATTTCCATAAGGTAATTTGTATTCCTTATTAGTGGCGATAATAGTCAAATCAAATTTATTTTTATAATGGAAATCTAGTAACTCTAGATAATCATGGTTTATTAGAATATCACAATTAGTGACAAAAATAGTTGATTTTATCTTATTTTTTAAGAGACTTAAACTCCCAACTGTTCCTAAAGGTTTTGTTTCTTTGATAAATTCAATTTTTTCTTTAAGCTTAATTGTGTCAAAGTAAGCTTTTATAATCGATCCTTTGAAGTTTATACTTATATAAAATTTTTTTACACCAAAAGAAGAAAAAGTACTGATTATTTTTTCAATTATTGGCTTATTGTTTACAGGAATTAGAGCTTTAGGTAAGATTTCTGTGAATGGCTTGAGCCTAGAACCAAAGCCTCCTGACATAATAACAACTTCAATTTTTTTTGGTAATTTGTTCTGTATTTTTTCATCATTAAATACATCATCAAAAAATAAAATCTTTCTAACAACTTTTTCTTTATCAATTACTGGAATAAGTGAAATTTTATTTTTTATAAAAATTTTTTTTATATTTTTTGTTTTTAAATTTTTATCAAAAATATATATTGGTTTTTTATTAAAATAATTTGTAATTGGCAAATCCAAAGAAAGTTTCTTTAAAATTATTGATCTACAATCTCCATCACTTAGTGTGCCCAATAACTTATTAGTATGACTAACCACAATAAGGCATTTTTCACCTTCTTTAGTCATAATAGATAATGCTTTTTTTATTTTTATATTAGGTTTAATAAGTAATTTGCGCATAAAAGCTCAATAATTTTTATAAGTACTATTTAAATTAATCATTATTGTTAAGTATATACAATTTATTTAATTTTTATATCGTTAAAGTTTTTTTTAATATTTTTGCTTAAATCTAAATTTTTTATAATTTTAAATGATTTTTTTATGGTATTTTTTTTAAAATAAGGATTATTAGATTTTTTAATCTTTTGCTTGAAACTTAAAGTAAGAGATTCTTTAATTGAATTAATAATTTCATTTTTATCACATTTTACATTAATTACACTTTTAGAACTTATTCTACCTTTTTGCCTGTCACCAATATTTATCGTTGGGATATTAAAATTTGGCACTTCAATTATTCCGCTTGATGAATTACCTATAACAATATCGACATATTTTAAACAAGAAAAATACTTCAAAGAGCCCAAAGATTTATACAAAATACACCTATCTGAATTATCTTTAACAAATTCTGTTAAGGCAACACTAATAATATTATTATCAGGATCGGCATTGGGTAATGTAAAAATTATTCCATAAGAATTAAAATATTTAAGTGCTTCCAAAATTTTTTTAATTTGTTTTTTTGCAGTATACCTCTCAAGCGTTACTGGATGATATGTAAATAAGATATTGATTTGTTTAAATTTAAATTTTATTTCTTTCTCAAGATTTTTTTTATTTAACAATTTTGTTTTTAAAATATTATCTAGACTTATTGCCCCAACATTGAATACATTTTTTCTATTTTCGCCCAATTGAATTACTCGTTTTTTATATATTTCAGTTGAAACAAAGTGGTAATTAGACATTTTAGTAATAGAATGCCTAATACCCTCATCAATTGCTCCTTTTGTAATTTCTCCTCCATGAAAGTGTGCGATTTTTATATTCATAAAATATGCAGCAATAGTTGCAGCAAAAATTTCATACCTATCACCTAAAACAATAAGCAAGTCACATTTATTTTTATTAAAATAATTTGAAAATTTATATATTGCTTCACCAGTTACTTTAGCAATGTCATATTTTTTATCAGATTTTAATCTTAAAAAAATTTTTTTATCTATTTTGTTACTATCGCTTAATATTTCATTAAATGTTGCTCCATAATTTTTCATTAAATGAGATCCTGTGACGATTAATTTGAAATTAATTGAAAGATCTTGCCTAAATTCTCTAATCAAATATTTTAATAAACCATATTCTGCACGAGAGCCCGTAACGATAAAAATATTTTTCATTTTATTGGTTTATCTTTATTGAAGTTTTTTTTAGATTTTGTACCAATAATTTTATCCCATTTCATAGGAGATATCCCTATTGCGGGTCTTTTAATAGTAATATTTGAGTCATTGAAAACTTCTCCTTTTTTAATCGATTTAAAAGCATGAATTGACTTTCTAACAATTTTTAAGTTTTTCTTTTCAGAATTTGTTATAATTTTTTTATAACTGCCTAATGATTTTTCAATATTTCTAATTGAGCTTACCATTTTTTTTAGATCACTGTATTCGATACTAGTCAAATGGTCAGGGCCCCTCATTTTTTTATCAAGCGTAAAATGTTTTTCAATTACTTTAGCCCCCATTGCCACAGCAGCTATGGGGACCTCTATGCCTATAGTGTGATCAGAATAACCAACATCAATGTTAAATTTATTTTTAAGAGCAACCATTGCATTTAGATTTACTTCATGAAATTTTGTAGGGTAAGAAGTGGTACAATGTAGAAGGGTTATCTTAGATTTAGCTAATCCATTATCAATCAATACGCTTAACGATTCACCCACTTCTTTTAAATTTGACATTCCTGTAGACATTATTGTTGGAATATTTAATCTTGCAATTGATCTTAAAAATGGAAGATTTGTTATATCTCCTGAGCTAATTTTTATTCTTTTTAAACTAATTTTTTTTAATAGATTAACACTATTAATATCAAATGGCGTCGACAAAAACTCTATTTTTTTTTTATTACAATATTGTTTTAAAATTAAGTGATCATCAAAACTCAATTCATATTTTTTTAGCATATCATATTGTGTTTCATGCTTTGAAGTTGTAATCTTTTGATAATTTGCTTTTGGGGCTGACATACTAACTATTTTTTCTGCTTTAAATGTTTGAAACTTAACTATATCTGCACCAGCTAAGGAGGCTAAATTTATAAGTTTTTTAGCTAATTTTAAATTACCATTATGATTAACTCCTGCTTCAGCAATTATTAATGTTTTGTTTGTTTTCATATAAATCAAAATTACTTTAATAAATTAACTACCCTCTCAATGCTTGCTTCGGACAAACTTGTACTTGAGGGTAAACACAAAGAACTTTTTATTTGTTTAACTGAATTTTCAATTTTATAAGTTTGGTATTTTTTAAACATTTTTTGTTTATGATTTAAGAACCAAATTGGCCTAACTTCTATATTATTTTGACTAAACTTGTTGATTAATTTAGTTAAACTAAATTTGTAATTTTTGTCAATTGACAATACGTTTAACCAACAATTGTTTGAGGCATAATCTGGCACTTCTGCAATTTTTAAACCTGGAATTTTATTAATTTTATTTTTATAAATTTTATGAATTTTTTGTTTTTTTTTTAAAATTTTATCAAAATTTTCAAATTGAGCCAAGCCCACTGCAGCATTAAGGTTATTCAATCTGTAGTTGTAGCCAGTGCTATTGTGTATATAGAAAATTGGATCATTCTTGGCTTGTGTAGATAAATAAAAGGCTTTGTTATAATGTATTTTGTTATTAGTTAATACCATACCCCCACTACCACATGTAATAATTTTATTTGTGTTAAAAGACATGCAACCTATATCGCCAGCTGCACCTGTATGTAAATTTTTAAAACTTCCATTCGTATATTTCGTACCTAAGCTTTCTGATGCATCTTCTACAACTTTGATGTTTCTTAATTTGCAATATTTAAGTAGTTTATCAAATTTTGCTGCATTACCCCATACATGAACAACTATTATGGCAAATATAACTTTTTTTGTTTTTTTATTTATTGTTTTTCCGTTTTTAAATAATGTATTTTTTTTTAAAAAATTCAGAGTTTTTTCTTCATCAATATTGTAATATTTATCAGAGTCCATAAATATTGGTGAACAATTGTTGTATATTACTGCATTAACAGTAGCTACAAATGTTAAAGTAGGAACAATGATCTCGTTTCCTGGCTTACATCCCAAAACTTTAAGTGCTAAGTGTAAAGCTGATGTGCCATTTATAATCCCAATTGAATATTTTGAAGAAGTGAAGTTAGCTATATGTTTTTCAAATAAATTTACATATGTCCCAGACCCTGATAACCAGTTTGTTTTAATGCACTGCTCTAAATATTTTATTTCCTTTCCCCTTAAATAAGGTTCAGAAAGTGGTAATCTCTTCATGTCGCACTAAACTATTTTATCTAAATTATAATTACCATATAAATTTAAGTTGGTCCCCTCAAAATCAAAATAATTTTGATTAAACAAGTCAATAAGCTCATCAATACCATAATTTAAATCAAATTTAGGTTTAAAATTATATATTTTTCTTACTTTATTGAAATTAACCTTATAATTTCGTGGATCTATATCGCCCTTAAGATACTTGATTTTCAAATTTGGAATTTTTTCTTTAATTTTTATTGCTATCATTTCTTTACTATAATTATTATCGTTACCACCTGCATTAAATATATCCAATTTATAACTTAAATTATTATCTATAACGGTATGTATCAATCTGGCAAAGTCTTTAACATGACAATAAGGTCTCCAAGTTTTCTCATCAAAAATACTTAGTTCATTTTTATAAAATGCATCTTTTACAAAATGACTAATTGTTAAATCAAACCTCATTCTTCTTGAGAGTCCAAATGCAGTTGCAAACCTTAAAATTGATGTCTGAAAATTAGTATCTGATGATATTTCTTTCAAGTAATTTTCAATTTCAATTTTTGCTTTTGCGTATTGGGAAACAGGATTAAGTATATGATTTTCATCAGCAGTTGTATTTTCATCTATTACGCCATAGTTTGAGCAGGTTGATACAAAGATAAGCTTGTTAATTGAAGTATCTTTACATTTATTAATAAAATTTTTTATATATTTAACATTATAATTTCTAGATAAATCAGGGTATTTCTTAGTAATTGGATCACCAACTAATCCAGATAAAATCACTGTTGTGTCAAATTGATTCAAGAAGTTTGATGTAATTTTTTCTGAATTAATATTAATTTTCAAAAAATTAAAATCAGGATTATCTATGAAATTTTCAATTGAAAAATAATTATCATAAATGAGATTATCAATTGAAGTTACAAGGTAATGCTTGTTTAAAAGGTAGTCTGTGAGTTCTGACCCTACGTAGCCAGCACCACCTATAATTAATATTTTTTTTTTGATCATTATTTCTAAAACAATACAACTAGGTGATAAAAAAAATCCTGGCAACGACTTACTCTTCCATGCCTTAAGACAAAGTACCA
>CETH01084296.1_pt1 | contig 19475 bp, 11 predicted proteins | sample 361461 | NCBI WGS metagenome assembly CETH01 (sample SAMEA2622695, study PRJEB7988) | marine metagenome | isolation source: saline water (ENVO:00002010), including
ATATTGATGGTGATGCCCTAACATTTAGTTTGGATGCTGATGCTACAAATGGTAGTGTAACTCTTGATGGTAGTATTGCAACCTACACTCCAAATGCAAATTATAATGGTGATGATAGCTTTACATTTAGCGTAAGTGATGAAGAATTTTCATCTAGCGCAAGTGTAAGTCTTAGCATATCAGCTGTGAATGATGCCCCAGTAGTTGAACTTAATTTTCTTCCAGAAGGTTCTAATCAATCAGTAGTATTTTTTAATGAGGATGATTTAAATATTTATGAGTATGATACAGCTTCGTTAGCGATAGGTGTATTAGGGACAGATATTGATGGTGATAATATTGATTTTTCATCTTTTAGTATTCAAGGTGGTAATAATATACAAACATCATTTTATGGATCTGGTGCACATATAGATTTATATCTAAGCTCACCATCTAATTATAATGGAACTGAGACTTTTACTATAACAGTTACAGATGGAGAATTAATAGGTTCACATACATTTGATGTTACTGTTTTACCTGTTAATGATACTCCTGTTGCAACAACTGGTTTGTCAAGTGTAACAGCTGAGGACCAAAGTGTTATTATAAGTTTATCTGGTAGTGATGTTGATGGTGATGTTCTAACATTTAACTTAGGTTCTGATGCAACATATGGTAGCGTTATTATTGATGGTAGTATTGCAACCTACACTCCAAATACAAATTACAGTGGCGCTGATAGCTTTAGTTTTACCGTTACTGATGGTAGTTTAAGTGATACAGCTGAAGTAAGCCTTAGTATATCAGCTGTAAATGATGCCCCTATATTTATAACTTCTTTATTAGAGCCTGTAGATGAAGATATATCATATTCATTTTTTATAGAAGTAGAGGATGTTGATAATACAGCTAATGAATTAGATTTATCTATTGTATCTGGTCCTTCATGGCTAGATATATCCGATTTTACTTTATTTGGACTTCCAACTAATGATGATGTTGGATCTTCTACAGTAATTTTAAATTTAACTGATGGACAATTGAGTGTATCTAATTCATTTACAATAACAGTTCTTCCAGTTAATGATCCTCCAGTTGCAACAGTAGGTTTATCTGCTGTAACAAATGAGGATCAATCTATTCTTATAGCATTATCTGCAACTGATATAGATGGAGACGAATTATTTTTTGAAATATATTCACAGCCTGATAATGGAATAGCTGTGATTAATGGATCAATTGCTACATACACTCCAAGTGTTAATTTTAATGGTGATGATAGCTTTGTTTTTTCTGTAAGTGATGGATTTCTTGTAGACACAGCAATAGTTACACTTACGGTAGATCCTGTTAATGATGCTCCTGTATTTGTTGATTCTAACGGAATCCCTTATGCTGATGATGATATAGTTATTCCTGATCAAGAAATAGATGAAGATAATCAATTTAGTTATGAAATTCTTGCATCTGATTTTGATGGAGACGCTGTTGAATATTCTGCTGTTGCTTTAGATAATAATATCACAGTTTGGTTTATAGATAATATATTAAATATTCTTCCTGCTGTAGATTGGTTTGGTACTGTTTCTATCATAGTTACTATTAGCGATGATAATCAGGCTATAAGATCTACGACATTTGATTTAGTTGTAAACTCAGTTAATGATCCTCCAATAGCTATCAATCAAATTGTTGAATTTGATGAGGATACGGAATCATTAATTATACTTACAGCACAAGACCCAGATAGTTATAATTTAACGTATACTATTACCTCTGAACCTAGTATAGGTACAGCAAGTTTAAATGCTTCATTTTTGACTTATATTCCAAATCAAAATGCAACAGGTGTTGATAGTTTATCTTATATTGTTAATGATGGAGAACTAAGTTCAAATGAAGCGTATATTATATATGATATAGCTCCAATTAATGATCCTCCTGAATTACCAGAATTTGATAACCTCACGTTGAATGAAGATGAACCTTATATATTTTCTCTTCCAATTTACGATGTTGATGGAGATGTATTAGAATATTTAGTAGATATTGATGGAGATGCTACTTCTTCCATAGAAGAAGGAATATTGATTATCACTCCTTCATTAAATGCTTTTGGTCAAGTTGAAGTATCAATTACTGTAACTGATAATACAGATATAAATAATAATGGTCCTTTAACTGATTTTGATTCATTTACACTTAATTTTTTACCAGTTAATGATGCTCCGCTAATTATATCAACTCCTTTTTATGATTTGTTTGTTGATGAAGTGTTTGAGTATGTCGTAGAAGTTGAAGACCCTGATGATGATCAATTTATTTTTATGCTTATAAATGAATCTCCATACATTATTCCTGATGGGATGGTAATTAATAATAATATAATAACTTGGACTCCTAATAGTACACAATTATATGGTCCTATAGCAATATCTGTAACAGATATGGATCAAGATAATCCACTAACTACTATTCAAGAGTTTTCTATTGATGTTCGATTATCTCAGAGTTTTTCTCTACATGATGGTAATAATTTGGTCAGTTATTTAGGAGTTCTACAAGATAATACTATAGAAAATATGTTAGCACCTATATCTGGAAATATTACTCAGATTTTAACAGAAAATGCAGCTTCAATTCAATTAGATGATGGCGATTGGATTGGTAGTCTTGATTATATAGAGCCAACTCGAGGTTATTGGTTAAGAGTTGAATCTGGAGGAGAAATTGTAAATTATGATTTAGCTACATACCAAACTTCATCTGAACAAGTGTTCTCTTTGCATGCTGGATGGAATTTGATTTCATATATAGGTTCAGAAAATATTGATTTAGATGAAGCTCTTCCAGATGAGATTGAACTTTTCTTTAGAGAAATTATTAGCGAAAATATATCAGCAATTAGAGATGAAAATGAAAATTGGGTTGGATCCCTTGCAAATATAGGATGGCAACATTTAAAAGGATATTGGGTATATGTAACAGAACCTGTAGAGTTTAATTTTAGTTCTGATTCTAATATTTCAAGATTTGTTAATAATGAAATTCCTAATTATAATATATATAATCAGCCCTTAGCTTTTAAATATAAACAGTCTCAAAAGCAATCTTTTTATTATTTTAGAGATGCTATAATAGATGATGAATATATTACAGATAATGATTGGATTATAGCATATCATGAAGAATCTATTATTGGTGCAAGAAAATGGGGAGGTGCATATACAGATGTTCCAACAATGGGATTTGATGGTTTTGATGAAACTATAGGTTATTGTGAAGATAATTCTAAGGTGTATTTCAAAGTATTCCAACATAGTACAGGAAAATTAATCCCAATGCATGGTGAAATTCCATTGTGGAAAAATCAAAATAACTTTATAGTAGATATATTATCTGAAAAATATGTATTACCAACAGAATATAGTATATCTATGCCATATCCAAATCCATTTAATCCTTTAGTGAACTTTGATTATTCTATCCCTGATAAAAATAATGTTAAAATTATGGTATATGATATTAGAGGCAGGATAGTAACTGAATTATTAAATGAAATTAGATCTGCTGGAAATTATAGTGCTAAATGGATAGCTGATGATTATGCTAGCGGTATTTATTTTATAGAATTTAGCAGTGGTGATTTTACGGCAATAAGAAAAATTACTTTACTGAAATAATATCAGAGTATATCCCATTAATTTTTTTAAATAAATTATTAAAGCTATGATTATTATTAATTGTATAATCTGCTAAATATTTTTTTTTACTTTCAGGCATCTGTAGTGATATTCTATTTTGAATATTTTCTAAGCTAATATTATCTCTTTTAATTGCTCTAGATAGTCTTTTTTTTTCATTTGCAGTTACTAATATTGTATAATCAAAGAAAGATTGATAATTAGCTTCAAAGAGTAGGGCGGCATCAACAATAAAAGAATTATATTTTTTATTATTCTTTATTTTTTCATATTCTTTATTTATTAGTAAAAATACTTCTGGCCACATAATTCCATTGAGTATAGTATGATTCGTCTTGTTTTTAAATGCAACTTTAGCTAATAAATTGAAGTCAATTTTATTTTCAACTGTTATTTGATTTCCAAATATATTGATAATTTTTTTTTGTAATGATAATGATTTTTTTAAATGTGCCTTTGATTTCTGATCAGCGTTAAATATGTAAGTTCCTTCTTGTTCATCTAAACAGTTTGCAGCAGTTGTCTTTCCTGATGCTATTCCTCCTGTTATACCAATTTTAATCATTATTTAATATAGAAATAATTTGTTTATTGATTTCTTCTATACTAAGCGTTCCATTTATATAAGAAGTTAAATTTTTATTTTCATAGTATTCTATTAAAGGACTTGTAGATTTATGATAAATAGATAGTCTATCTCTAACAGTCTGTTCTTTATCATCTTCTCTTATAGATAATTCTTCATTAGTTTGATCATCTTTATTTTCATTAATAGGAGGATTGTATTTTACATGATAAATTCTTCCAGAGGGAATATGGATTCTTCTTCCACCCATTCTATCTACAATTATATTATCTGGAACTTCAAGTACAATAGCCTTGTTAAGTTCATGACCTAAATCTGATAAGACTAAATCTAATCCTTCAGCTTGTGGTATTGTCCTTGGAAAACCATCTAAGATATAACCGTTATCACAATCTTTATTTTTAAGTCTACTTTTCATCATATCTAAAATCAGATTATCTGGAACTAGTGAACCATTATCCATATGTTCTTTTGCTTTTAATCCTAATTCAGTTTTATTATTTACATGCTCTCTAAGCATATCTCCTGTTGATATTTGAGGAATATTAAGTTTCTTAACAATTAATTTTGCTTGTGTTCCTTTGCCCCCTCCAGGAGGACCAATTAAAATAATTTTCATTTTTCTCCTTATATTAGAATGCCTGCAATTGTTGCAGTTAGCCATGAAGCTAAAGCTCCACCAAGCATAGCTTTTGTAACTAATTTAGCTAAATCTTTTTTTCTTTTTGGAGCAATTGACCCTATTCCTCCTAATTGTATACCAATTGATGCAAAGTTTGCAAAACCACATAATGCATATGCAGCTATTGTTGCTGTTCGTATAGATAGTTGATCATTCATATTTGCAAGGTTTCCATATGCAATAAATTCAGTTAAAACTAATTTTTGTCCCATTAAAGTTCCTAATATATGAGCCTCTGACCAAGGAGCTCCCATTAAAAAAGCTAATGGCATAAATAAATATCCAAGGATCAATTCAAATGTTAAGACTGTTGTTCCAAAAGGGATTAAGCTTAAAATCCAGTTTAATAGGGCTAGAACAGATAAAAATGCAATTAGCATTGCTGCAATATTTAATGCTAACTTCATTCCTTCAGTTGCTCCATTTCCTAAAGCTTCAAGAAAATTCCCCTCATCAGATACTTTTGATAATTCAATATCATTTTTAGCTGTTTCTGGTATTGATGTTTCAGGATAAATAATTTTAGCAATTACAAGAGCAGCTGGAGCACTCATAATTGATGCAGCCATTAGATGCCCAGCTATACCAGGTATAGTATTGCTTAGCATTAATACATAAGCAGCCATTACACCACCAGCTACTGTTGCGAATCCTCCTGTCATTATAGCATTTAATTCAGATTTTGTCATTTTTCCTATAAAAGGTTTAACTACTAAAGGAGCTTCTGTTTGGCCTACAAAAATATTTGCAGATATACTTGCCGTTTCTGCTCCACTTGTACCCATAGTTTTTTGCATAATTTTTGAGACCATTCGTATGATTTTTTGCATAATACCAAAATGATATAAAACAGACATTAAGCTTGAAAAAAATATTACTGTTGGTAGAACAAGAAATGCAAATTGGAAACCAAATCCTGGCCAGGTACCATCATTTGGAAAATTTTGTTCCCATGGACCAAACATATTTTTATCACCAAGATTTCCAAACAAAAATTTACTTCCCTCTACAGAAAAGTCTAATATTTTTTTTATAATTGAATCTATAAAATTAAAAACCCATTTTCCTCCAGGAATTTTTAAAATTACAATAGAAAAAAATAATTGTAATGATAGGCCCCAGATGATTAGCTTCTTATCAATATTTTTTTTATTATTAGATAATAGATAAGCAATTACTAAAATAGCCAAAACTCCTAAAATACCAATAAAACGATCCATATTTATATTCCTTTATTATTTGTAAAAACAATTTCTACAGTTTGCTTCATATTTATCTAGTTCACCTAATAAGATTTGCTCTTTGTCTTTTGATATTCTTTTTGTAAAGAAGGCATAATCTCCACATACATTGCATATAGCATTAAGTTTACTTATATATTCTGCTTCAGATAAAATATTAGGCATTATTCCAAATGGTTTACCTTGAAAGTCTTTATCTAATCCTGAAACAATGACTCTTTTATTTTTATTTGCGAGTTTAATACAGATATCAATGATTCCTTTTTTAAAAAATTGAATTTCATCAATTCCAATAATATTAATATCATCAGGGATATTATCTAAGATTTTATCTTCATTATCAATTGTAATTGACTCTATAGAATTGTTATTATGAGATACTATAAGACTATCGCTATATCTATTATCTATTTTTGGTTTGAAAACTAAAATTTTATTTTTTGCAATTATTGCTCGTTTTAATCTTCTTATAAGTTCTTCTGTTTTTCCACTAAACATAGGACCGCAAATTACCTCAATCCAGCCTAATCGTTGATTTTTTTTATTCATTTATATAATTTGAAATAGTTTCTAGTAATTTAATATATCCTTTATCACTTTTACTAACGTCTTTAATTATAATATTAGAGTATTTTTTAGTAGGCTTGATATATTTTAGATACATAGGCTCTACAGTTGTAGTATATTGTTTTTCTATTGATTGTAGAGTTCGTTTCCTATCTTTTATATCTCTATCTAGTCTTCTTTTTTTCCTTGTATTATTTGGTATATCAATAAATATACTAGTTGTAAGCATTTTCCTGATATTCTTATCATAAAGTGAAAAAATTCCTTCCAAAAGAATAATGTTATACTTTTTATTTATATGATTAAACTCTACTTTTCTTGTATGTGTTTTATAATCATATATAGGAATCTTTATATTTTTTAATTTTTTAATTTTATTTAAATCTTGAAATAGTAATTCAAAATCAAATGCATCAGGATGATCAAAATTATTTTTTTCTCTTTTTTCCATACTTAAATGTGATAGGTCGTTGTAGTATGAATCTACTTCAATTTTTAATAAACAATCGTTTCCAAATTTTTTGATTAGTGCATTACATAGAAAAGTCTTGCCTGATCCACTTCCTCCTGTTATTCCAATAATATGAATATTATTTTTCAATAAAGATTTGTCCTTTTACATTAGTCATATTATTTAGGTTATCATATACGTATATTTCTATTTCATTACTTCCTAATGTTATTTTTTCTTGTATATTCGCTGTAATAAGCTCCCTGTGTTTTATGTAATTATAGAATATTTCTGTATTATTAATTCTTATTTTAATTGAATAGGGATTTATTCCAGATAATTTATCATCACTATTAAATGATATGGTTTTAATATTATCTTTTTTATATGTTTGATTTAGATTTGGGTAAATATTATAGATTTTTGGTTTTTCTTTTTCAGTTAGTACTGAATATACTCCTCCGGATGATATATTAGTTGTTATTTTATTATTTTGTTTGATTGTTTTTATATAATTCCAGGATTTATTTATTTGATCATATTTGTAAAATCCATAATTACTATTATTATACATTAATATTAATTTTTCTTTAAAAGGGATATTTGTGGGATTAATTTCTATTGGTTTTATAATAGTCTCAAAGTTGTCATTCATAGTATGTTCTAAATCATCGTTAATCCATAAAAGAATATTATTATAGAACGATTCTGAATTTATATTATCTATTATAATTCCATTTTTTAATTTAACAGTATTATTATAATTTGGATTTAGGGTAGTAATTTGTTTTTTAAATATAATTTTTGGATTAGTATTATATATTATATTTATTTCATCAATATCATCAGCTTTAATTAGCCTTGATGATATTAAACCTTCTTTTTTCCTATATAATTGATGTTTTATCTCTTTTTGTTTATATAATAGGATTAAATCTGGGATTAATCCCGTATTTTTTTCTTCTAAAAATTCTATAATTAAACCAGAATCTAAATGTTTAATATTTATTTTTCCATTGATATTGTTAGTGTTAATATGATTATTTTTAGTATCTATGTTAGCTAAGCTATTTTGAATGACTCCATTTACTTCTGTTATATTATTTTCAGCATCTGCTATTTTAATTAGAAAATTTTGATATTTATTGTTTATGTTTTTTTTATATGGAACGTTATTTTTTATAAATGATAAATTGTTATTTTGATTAAATAACCGATGAGATATAATGTTTTGTTTAAATAAATTATAATCTATTTCTGTATATATTAAAGGATTTTCAATAAAATTATATTTATCAAATTTTATTGAATACATCATTTCTTCATCAATAAATAGTTCAATACTGTATACTCCAAATTTAAAAGGTAAATTATCTATTTTATCATAGGTTTCTATTGCTAATCCAAATTCTCCATCAATACGAATTGTATCTTCTAGAGTATATTTATAATTATTTTCTTTCGTTAAGTTAAATGTTTGATAGTCTTGTATATCATTAATCCATGATTTATTATCCATTGGTATAAATGAAATGGTTTTTGCTATAGGAAATATAGTATCTGATATTTTATAATAATTAATTAAGGGATTAATAGGTTCATTATCTTTAGTGCGTATTTCAAAATGTATATGTGGCCCACCTACTGATCCTGTATCTCCAGCATAGCCAATGATATCACCTTTATTAAATTCAATTATTTGCTCTTGGCTTAAAATATGGTCAAAAAAACTTGAATTATATTGATTATATAATTTATCTATAAGATATTGTATTGTATCATTGAACTCAATTAAATGGGAATATAGTACAATATTTCCATCCTTTAGTTTTAGATATACTGCCTTGCCATAATTATCTGGTTCTATTTTAATCCTATACACATATCCTGATTCAATAGCATATATATTTGAGCCTATTTCTCCTTTTGTCCTTATATCAATACCTGCATGAAATCTGCTTGAGCGAGGCTCACAAAAGGTGCTAGTTATTTCACCTTTATAATCATTAGGCCATATATAATCATTTGAGTAAATTATGCTTATTGAAATAGTAAGTATTATATTTAACCTGTATAAGATGAGAATCATTTAAAATAAGAATATTTGTTTTATGTCTAAATTTAATTCTAAGATATTAAAAATAAAATTATTTTACTTTAGATTATCAGGAAAAATTAAGCAAAATAATTTTCGATTAAATACAGAGAGTCCTATTGATAATATTAAATCTGTATTAATTATTTTTCCAACATCAGAAGAAGATTTTAATGTTGCTAAGTATTGTTTGAAGTCTTTATTCTTAAGTGATACAACTAAATATACTTATTTAGTTAATAATGTTTTTTATAGCAGTGTCCGTTTTAATGGGGATATATACGGATTTAATTATATCATAAAAAAAAATAAAATAATAATGAATGATAATTTTAATACTCAGAACGTTATCAATAAGGACTTTGATGTTATTGTTGATTTAAACTGTAATTTTATACTAGATATTGCAATGATAATTAATAAATTAAAGTCAAATTATAAAATAGGATTTAAGAATAAATATTCTGATTATTTTTATAATATACAGTTTAAATATACTACTCTAGAAGAGTATTATTCTAAAATCAATCTAATGTTAAATTAAATTTATGAAATTAATAATTTTTGAAAACTCTAAATCTAGTAGATTGCTTCCATTTTCTTTTAATCACTCTCCTTTAGAGTTGCGATTAGGAGCTTTTACAAATTTAGAAAGATTCCAACGTATTTATAATCATTTAGATATTATATTAATTGTAAGAGAAGATCTAAAAGATATTATAGAAGAAAGGTATCCTTCCTTATCCGTTAACCCTGAAGAAATATCAAAAGGTTTATGCCTGAATGCATCTGCAATATTGAAAAATGAACATTTAGAGTTGATTGATACAAATGATGTGTTATCTAATAGAGACGAATTGATATCCTTTAAATTAGAAAAAACTGTATCTTTTGGTGATTTTGAAAAAATTATTGATAGGAAAAAAGATGTAACTATTGCTTGTGATATTCCTGTTATTAAAAATATTTGGGATATTTTTGAATATCAGAAAACACAACTAGAAGATGATTTTAATTATTTTTCATTAAATAATAATTATTTATATCATCCATCATTGATTATGGTTAATCAAGATTATATATATATAGGGAATAACGTTACAATTAAAGCCGGAGTTATTATAGATGCTTCAGCTGGCCCTGTAATTATTGATAAAGACGTTATTATTGATCATGGTACTATAATTGAAGGACCAAATTATATTGGTAAAGGAACATATATTGCACCTATCTCAAAAATCAGAGATAATAACATTATAGGCCCTATGTGTAAAGTAGGAGGTGAATTGACAAACAATAATTTTTTAGGTTATAGTAATAAAGTACATGATGGTTTTTTAGGTCATAGTTATATAGGAGAATGGGTTAATATTGGAGCTGGAACTAATAATAGTAATTTAAAAAATAATTATAGTTTGGTAAAGGTTAGGGTAGAAAATGAAATATATAAAACAGATTTACAATTTTTAGGTTCACTAATAGGTGATTATACTAGAATAGCAATAGGAACAAATTTAAATACAGGTACTTTTATAGGAATAGGATCAAATATATTTAATCATAGATTGCAAGATAATTATATTCCTTCTTTTTCTTGGGGAAAAGATGCAAAAGTACAATTTGAAAATTTTATAAATACTTTGATTAAGATGAAAAAAAGAAGGGGAAAAAGTATTTCTTCAGCAGAGAAAGAATGTATAAAAACAATATATTCTAAATAAATCAAATTTATTCTTGTTCTTAAGTAACTATAAAAGTATATTTTTTTGCATTTCAAGGAGAAAATTATGGCTTTTGAAGGTTTAATATGTCCTAACTGTTCAGGAGAGTTAAGCGAAAAGAACATTAAGGCAGGAGATTTAAAATGTCCTCATTGTAAGATTAATATAAAACAGAAAAAGTATTTAGCTTTTTTAGAGTATTTAATGATGAATGGGCTTGTAACAGATATGGATTTTTTTGATCAAAAATTATATGGTCATGAAGTTGAAACAGAAACTATTGAGCAAAAAGAATTAGATGATTATACTAATCCATCTGATTATGAAGATAAGACAGAGAGATTAAAAAATTATGATGAGTCAGCAGATTTAAAAGAAGTTACAACTGATGAAGAAGAATTCAGAGCATGGGATGGAGTTGATGAAGATTGGGAAGAATTCAATTCAAAAGATAAAAAACAAAATTAATTAAGAGAATATATATATGGAAGAAAACAAAAAAAAGAAACAATTAAAAATTGAAATTGATGAATCGGTAGGACAGGGAGAATATGTTAACTTTGCTATTGTCACACATTCCGTCGCTGAGTTTGTACTTGATTTCATCAGAATTTTACCGGGACTTAATAAATCTAAGGTAAGGTCAAGAGTTGTTATTTCTCCAATGCACGCTAAAACTTTTTTAAAAGCATTGCAGGATAATATAGATAAGTATGAAAATAAATTTGGAGAAATAAAAGTTATCAATAATAAAGAAGCTGTTCCAGATTTTAATAACTTAATTAATAAAGATACTTTACCTAATTAAATTTTCTAAATATTTGCAGATAATCTCATTGTAATCTGTCTTGTCATGAATGGTCCTCCAACCATTTCTTTATGTACATCATTGAATAAGTTCTGTATCGTAATATTTAATCCCAAATATTCATTTAATTTATAATTATATAATAGATCAATTAGATCATATGGTCCAATAATACCAGACCAGATTCCATCTTTCCAGAGATATTGATCAACATGTTTATATTTAATTCCAATAGTTCCAAATTTTTCAGTGTCCCACATCAAGCTTGCATTCATTTTGAATTTGGGAGCATTGATAGGATCATTTTTTTTGGTTAATTTATTATAGTACTCAGTACTATTGTAAAAAGAAAAGTTAGTATCAAATGTAATATTATATTGGCGGAGAAAATAAGTTAATCCAACATCAATTCCTGACATTTTAGTGGAGCCATAATTTAAGGGAGCAAGTATAGCATGAAGAGGAGTAAATGCTGTTCCTGGAATTTCAAGATTTTGTTTATCTGCACCTATAATTGGAGATATAATTTTTTCAGCTTCAGATAATCTTGAAACTACATCATATTCATCTATTCCAACAGCTTGCCAAAATTGAGCTTCTTGCATATATGAACTCCCAAATGAAATATTCCCATAATCTTCAGCATATGAATGAATAATAACATCTTCAGGATGATAGATTGTAACTCCTATGGTATCTCCATAAGCAGCATTTTCACCCGTTGTATAATTAATGAAATCATCTTCATTTCCAGGAACTCCATCTTCACCAAAACAGCTAATATCGCCACCATGCCAAGGATAGTTCAATTCTCCATCATTATCAGTTGGCAGATCAATTCCTCCACATGTTATATAGTCTACATATCCCCATTGTGGGTCTCCATCGATTGAACTTTCCCATCCAAAACCAGTATTTTTACTCCAATCAAAAGCATCATTAATTCCATCTGAATCTGTATCTAGATTAAAATGCTCATTTGCAAAATTAGGGTTCATTTCAGCAACATTATAAAGATTTGTAATTTCAAAACATCCTGATGAGTATGGTTCGCAATAGCTTTCTCCTTCTTTAGATGCATTATTTTCATAATATGGAAAGTTGACTCCAATCACCTCATCTGTAAAATTCCCATACGAATCGATAGCCTTAATACTCCAATCATTATCATTATCTTTTCCATCCCATTGTGTACCAAAGGGGGGATTAGATAAGGTGCTATCTAAAGAGTTTGCAGGTAACATTCCTACAATATGATTTAGTGCAAATTCAGCATTAGTTATTTTTTGTGGATGATTTAAGTTCCTTTCAACAACATATGGTGTGATAATTGTTGGTCCACTAAAGAAATCTTGGTACTGACTTTGATAATAATTTAATGAACCATAAATCTTTTCAGTTAAAAAACCTTGAAAACCAAGTTCTAATGTTTGAATTTTTTCAGTTTTTATAGGTTCAACATCTGGAATATTTATTGCTTCTTCAGGAGTATATACTCTTCCTGTATCATTAAGTTCAGGTACATAAATTGTATATATTGCTGTATCAAGGGGAATATAATCTGTAACATTGATAAAGTCAGAATTAAATGCTAAGAAATAAGGAGCTCCTTGAACTCTATCAGTATAAGCAGCATTCTGTGCATTTCCTTCCCAGTATCCATCAAATAGTGATCCAATAGGATAATTCATACCATTAATACTTACTTGAGGTTTGTTGATTTCAAGCTGTTCTCCAACTCTTACATATGGAGTTCCATCTCTATTTCCTCTAGAATAAAATGAAAATGGACCAATTCTATTAATAAATAAATCAGTATATAAAGTGATTGCATTAGGAGTATTAAATGCTCTTCCATATGAAAAAGTGAATTCATGAAAATCATTTGGTTTGTAAACAAGTCCAAATTTGGGTTGCACTCCAGGTTTTTCTTCTAATCTATCATGTTTATCAATTCTAAGAGCTGTTATTATTTCCCATTTTTTATTTCCCTTTGGATTAGTAATTGTTTGAAAGTAAACACCCATTTCTTGTGATGTTACATTTACAAATTCATCCTTTTCATCTACTCCTTCACTACATTCCCATACTCTTCCATCTCTTTCACCAGATTTATAAAAGTCATCAATTAAATCAGGGTCTTCTACATCTGGATTATTTGGATCAAAACAGAACTTCTCATCAATCATTTCATCAATAAGACCATCGCCATCTTGATCAATATTATCTTTAAATACAATTCCATCAGGGTTGACCCCTGTACTTACATTCATATTATCATCATCAGTACCAAAAATTCCATCCTCTCCTAAAACATCAGGATTAAAGTCTCCAGGATCAGGATATCCATTTCCATTTAAGTCATAATAATCACTGCTATCAAAGTCATCATCTAAATTATTAGCACTATTAACCCATGCATCACCATCATTATCATATCCATTGGGGCCATCATTTAGAATCGTTCCATTTGAATTAGCAATAGTTTTAAAATAATCAAATCCATAGATGATTTTTGTACTTTTAGGGTATTTTTTGCTTGGTCCCCAAAACCAATGTTGCATTCCTAAAGAAATATTCTTTGATTCATCATTAATTCTATTTCCCAATAGATATCCACGAGTATTTCCTGAGTTCCCTTCATTAATGTAAAATGTAGTACTTAGATTCTTAAATCTAGATCTTAAAAGATAGTATGTATATTGATATCCATCAGCAAGATATCTTCCGGTTCCTGTAACTTGATTTGTTTTGCTCCAAGAATACCCTGTTGAAAATGTTAAGTTAAGATCTTCTGAAGGATCATAATCTATTCTTAAATCAGCCTTTGCATTGAGTACTTCAAAATCAGGATAATCTGCTAATCCATCTCCATTCACATCATCAGTTATATCAAAATTATCTTCATAATCTTTTGGCGTCCAAATTCCATCCCCATTTGTATCAGTAAAGGGCTCTCCTTTTGTATATCTTCCATTTTGGTCTATATCTACAAAAGGTTCTTCTTCACATCCAAAACAGCCATCTCCTGTATCAAATATTCTATCAAGTTCACTCGTATCAGTTTCACGTAAAATATTATCTGATTCTCCATAGTCAGGTCCTAAATATGTTATTAATTTATCTCCTTGATTTCCATATATGCCATCCTCATTAGTATCTATCCAATATTGATCTCCAGGGCATAATCCATCTTGCCCACAATCTAATAATTGATCTCCGTAATCATTAGGGCTATATATTCCATTTGCATAAGGATAAGTATCCTCCCATATAATAGTATTTTCATTAATTAATAAAATATCACCTTGATTTCCATATATTCCATCACCACTATCATCACTCCATATTTCATCAAGATCAATTATATTATTATTATTTGTATCCCAAACATCAAAATTCCATAGTTCTCCAGTATTATATTCTCCATCATTATTCCAATCAAAATTGTCCCATAGACCATTTCCTTCACCCCAATCAGCTTCTATCCAAGCTGGATTAGAGATGTATTCATAGCTACATCCTAATGTACAATCTGGATCAACTTTTTGAAGTATTTCAGGGCATATTCCATCTAAACCACAATCATGTGTTCTTGGCTCAAATGTATCGTCAAATGGACTTCCTTCATGATCACCACATTGCCCATTCCCAAAGAAGGCATTTTCTGCGCATGGTTCTGATGATATAAAATATGTATCCCCTTGAAATGTTAATTGATTTCTTCCCTCAGATAAACCATCAAAGAACCCATTGTTTCCAGTACCATCAGTAAATCCAAAAGAGCGTCCATATTCTGTTGTAAAAGCATGGTCTCCTGGAAGATTATCATATCCAAAATCGTATAGGAATACATCAAATATTAATTTTACAAGTTCTTCATCATAATAGTGAGCACCTCTAAGGTCTAAGTTATCATCAGGATAATCAATTTCTCCATCTCCATCTGGATCTGGATTTAAGTACCAATAATTATAATCTCCTTCTGTCCAGACTCCATCACCATTATAATCTACAAAAGATTCACACTGTTCAGGATTAAGACAATCCCACTGTTCATTAGCTTCAGTACCATTGCTATCTAATCCTGGTTGCCATATTCCATCACCTTCACCAGGGTCAGCAAAAGGTTCGCCTGTTGATTCTAATATAGGATACCCTTCATCACCAGGACATAATCCATCAAATCCGCAATCAACAAAGCTTTCTCCTTCGTCAAATACTCCATTTCCTTCACCAAAATCAGGAGCTAGTTCATATGGATCTTCATAGTCTCCATCATTATTAAGATCTCTTGCAGGTATTCCATCAATTCCCCAATCAAATAACTCTTCTCCAACAGGAGCTCCATTTGCATTTAGCCCATCTGTGCCATAATCATCAAGAGGTTCAGAATTTATGTATTGTCTATTTCTTCCTTCAAAAATAATTACATTATTTTCAAGATTGACTCTCCAATTTGGAAATGCTTGTGAACCTGTAAATTGCTCTTGACCATCATCAACTAATCCATTTTGATCGTTATCAACTCCATCAAACCATTTATCTTCTTTAGTATCAATTCCTTCATCTACCCCTTCATCACCATTATTGCTTTCAGTAGGGTCCCAAATTCCATTTCTATTAACATCATTCCAGCCGCAACAAACACATCCATCATTATTTGTATCACCTAGACAATCACCATCATTATCAATTCCATCAGCAATAAAATAGTCTTCATCTATTAATCCATCATTATCATCATCATATCCATTATACCAGTCTTCTCCTTCAACACCATCATTATCAGGATCCCCAGTTTCATTGTTTTCACCATTTCCTATACGTACAATTCTATTATCAGATGTTTGTTCATATGTAAGGTTTGCAAAATCATCAACCCAAGGATTATTATCTTTTTTATCATACATCCTTTTTGGTGTTCCACTGTATGGGTAGGTATGTATTTTATATTCTTCTTCACTAACAAATTCCCAATCATATGCTTTAAGATAGCTAGCTGAAGCTTTTATACTTAAATCTTTGGTGAGTTTAGAAGCCCAGCGAGTATCTAATTTAGATAAATCACGATTATCATTAATAGAACTGGTTACACTTAAATCAAATCCTTCTGAATCAGCTGGAGATTTTGACGTAATACTAACAACTCCACTATGAGCATTTGCTCCATATAATGCTGTTGCAGGACCTAAAACAATTTCGATACTTTCTATATCATTACTTGATTGGGGTAGAGTACTATAGTTGATTACTCTTAGAGCAGGAATATTAGCAATTCTTCCATCACTTAAGGTTAATAGTCTTGAAGAAAAACTACTATTAAATCCACGAACAGAGATACTGTAATTATTAATTCCACTTGATGAAAAGTCTACTCCTTTAATTCCATCTAAATAAGATCCTAAATTTGTAGCTGATTCTCTCTTTATATCACCTGCGCTAACAATTTCAACCGCAGCGGGAGAATCAGTGATTTTCATTTGTCTTCTTTCTGCTGTAACTGTAGTTTCATCAATATCAACAGATTGTGATTCTAAAAATAAATCTAATATAATATCTTGATTTTTAAATAAATCAATGTTTTTAGTTAAGGTTTTATATCCAATGTAGGTAGATTTTAAAGTATATGTACAGGTAGAGCAAGATCTAATATTTTGAAGTATAAAACTTCCATCTACATCGCTTGCTGCTCCAATTCCTTTATCTTCTATAAAAATACTAGCCCCAATTAAAGGTTCTTTTGTCTTTTGGTCGTAAATAGTACCTTTAATGGTTGCTGAGCTTAATAGGCTAAATAGCACACTAGCCATTATAATATATTTTATTTTATAAATGGATATCATATAATGTTCTTGAGTACGAGTGTTAAATCTAAAGATATATTACCTTAAAGTAAAATAAAAAAAAGCCCCGTATTAAAGAAAATACAGGGCTTTTTAAGTTATGATTTACTATATGTGTAAGTAAGCCTTATTTAATAAGCATTACTTTTTGAGTATTCAAATCATTTCCAGCATGTGTTGATATGAAATATACACCACTAGCTAAATTTGAAGCATTCCATACAAATGTATGCTCTCCTTTAGTTAATTGGCCTTCAGTAATTACATCAACTAATTGTCCTGTTAAGTTAAATACTTTAACAGTAACATCCATATCTGCACTTAAATCCATACTAAAGCTTGTAGATGGATTGAATGGATTTGGATATGCTGCGCTAACTGTTGTTGTTTGAGGTAATGCAGAAGAACCACCATCTTTAAGAGATATAAGTTTTTCCATATTTGCAGCCTCACCATTAACAGAAGCAATAGTACCATTATTTATAGTGATAATCTCATTGTTTAAAGGATTAAAACCAGTTACAATGATACGAGCAGTGTTTCCATCAACTGTATAGTCTCCAATATAATCTGAATTAATTTCTAAATCAAATTTTTCAGTCTTAAACTCTACAGTCATATCAATAGCATATACATTTCCATTGCTTGAAATAGAAATACTATCATTATTGTAAGTTATAGTTGATTTTGATAATTCATTATCATCTGCACTAGAAAGATTTCCTCCTAGTATTATGTTAACTATACCAACAATATCAACAACATTTATGATTCCATCACCACTAACATCAGCTTCACATAATAAGAAGCCTCCTAATGGAGATGTTCCAAGTATATGTCCTACAAGTTTAACAACATCGACAACATTTACAATGCCATCACCTGCAGGTCCTTCAAACTCTTCATCCCAAATGCCATCACCATTAATATCATCAAAGCCACCCGCAACATCACCGGTACCTTCGCAACCTAGAGCATCTAGGTCAACAAATTCAGCAACGATTTGGTGAGCTTCTACTTCAGCAACACATGTTGGTGCAAAGCTCATAAGAATACGACCTCCACATGTTGAAGGGTCTGTGTAGTAACATGTAGGATCAAAGTCTCTACCAGAATCATTTACAAAATATTCAGGATGATCTGCCATAATCATTTCCATTGGCATACCAGCTGCTAAATATTGTTGAACAGAAGCAGCATTATAAGTTAAAAACATTCCCCATGTAGTTAATGAAGGATCCATTAAGTACATATCATTTGCACCAGAAACACTTTCAACACACATACCAACATAGTTTGCTCCATAGTCAGAACATGACATGCCAGCAACACCTGCAAATAAGCCATCAATAGTAGCTAGAGTTGTAGGATCACCTGCAGCCAATCCAGCTGCTAAACCAGCTGAAAAATCAGTACAAGAAGCACCAACTACAGCAGTAGCTTGATTATCCAACCACTCTTCACCAAAGCTTGCTGTCCACTCTTCGCAAGTTTCACTTGTTGTAAGTCCACCAGCTAGTGTACCACATAATCCATATGAAAAATTAGGATCAGTTAAAACTGCACATTCATCAATACCAGCTGTTGCACAGTCAACTCCTGTAGCATAAACACAGTAAGCTTCTACTGCAGGCATAGCTTGAATAGCTGCTTCATTACAAGTGTCTTCATCAAAACCAAGGCTTAAACAAGTTGCAGTTAAAGCACCAGCAGCACCATAATAAGCACATGCACCAGCAAAATCTGCACTTTGAGAAGCTTCATAGCAAAGACCTGTTACTGCAGCAAC